>Ga0123336_10000066_pt1 | contig 106115 bp, 94 predicted proteins | sample SSSSmetaG_FD_96466 | JGI IMG/M metagenome (GOLD analysis project Ga0123336, IMG submission 96466) | Glacier valley bacterial and archeal communities from Borup Fiord, Nunavut, Canada, to study Microbial Dark Matter (Phase II) - ​SSSS metaG | ecosystem: Environmental > Aquatic > Freshwater >...
AGTCCCAATCCCCTGGCCTGTGTGGTCGTTTCCCCACCTCCAGGTGTGACCCCGACCCCTGTCCCATCACCGCTGCCATCTCCTACCCCAGGCGTGACCCCGACCCCGGTGCCGTCTCCAACGGTAGGTCCAGTCTGTGCTTCCATTGTGACTAACCAACAAAATGTTACAGTCGGCGGGGATATTACTTTTACTTGTGGAACAGTGCCTGGTGCCACAAAGTATGAGTTCCGAGTTAAGCTCCCAGACGGTACTATCCAGACAGTCTCAGCAGTTTCCCTTACAAGTAATACTTCATCTGCATTTACAGTCACCCAAGCTGGTAAACATCAGGCACAGTGTCGAATCTGTGTGGGTTCAACTCAAAGTTGTCAGGAGTGGGAAACTTTATAAACGCCTATGACAAACGCACAATCAGAATCATCTAGCCCAATCATCCCACCAGCAGCATGTAGCATGCCCCCCACAGCAGTCCAAGTGCCTTCACTTCTGCCATTACCAATTGAAACAAAAATGTCAATAGCAGCTCCACCAGTTTCTCCATTTGGAATGGGCTCAGCTGTCGCTGCAACTCCATTTCCACCGCTTCCACTCACACCTTCAGCTCATTCCTCTTCACCACTACCACCTCCGAGCGTGCCGAAGAAACCACGCTTTTCTTTAAAATACATTATTCCCGCGCTGCTACTTTTTGTTTTATTAGTTGGTAGCGGCGTGGCATTTATATTGTCACAAACAAAACAAGATAATCGAAATCAAGCTGCTGGAATCACGAGTAAGGGCTTCGTCGGTAGCGTTTCTTGCTCTCAAGTAGAAGGCTGGGCATGTGATGCGGCGAACTTTTCTCAACCACTGCGAGTTGCTGTCTATTACGATCACTTTGCTCAAGAAAACCTGATCACCATCAGTGATGCTACTATCAACCGAGCTGACGTTGCTGGTCAATGCGGTGGCACGATGAATCACGGCTTTGTCATCGCGATTCCAGCTGATAAAGTTCCAGCTGGAAACCATCGTTTGATCGTCAAAGGTATTCCTGTTGGATCAACCGGTAACTTAAACGCAGCAGATATGTTTGACCTCCCGTTGGCAGATCCGGTGAACTCCAGTTTCAACACAACCTGTGGGACTGTCTCAAATTCATGTACATTGGGCTTTACAGCCACTGATGCGCCTCCACAACAAATTTCTTGTGTAAAAGAAAGTTTTCAGGATGAGCTGTCAAACTCAGCTGGCAACTATACTTTTTCTGTACGCAAAACTGCATTTGAACCAGGAGAAACTGTTTTGTTCAAGATCACGTTACACAATCAAGGTCAACAACCTCAAGCATTCAAGTTGACTGATATTTTAACTGAAAATAACCTTAACCAGCTCGATTTTTTCGACACCAGTTGTGGAGCGTACAACGCTACTACTCGAACTATGAGCTGGACAACTCCATTGGTAAATGGCAGTGATTCGATTCAATGTGGTTTCCGTGCTCGAGTAAAAAAATCAGTGACTGAAGCAATCACAATTACAAATACAGCTCGTATGACTGCTGGATTATTAAATGCGAGTTGTACTGCTCCAATTACTGTCACTATTCCATTTTCTAGTCCTACTCCATCTCCATCACCTAGTCCCAGTATCAGTCCCAGCCCCACACCTAACCCGACTCCATCTCCAACACCTATCTGTGGCGGAAACTGTACAACTTCAAGTCAATGTCCTCAAAACCATACTTGCGACAATAATATTTGTAAGTTGAGTGCATGTGTCAATGGTGCCAGCTGTACTCCAGATCAATGCCGAGTTACCAGCTGTGGGAGTAGCTGTAGCGCTACATCAGAATGTCCAAATGACCACACCTGTTCTAATGGAACGTGTGTTCTCACTTCTTGTACAACTGGAACAAGCTGTAACTCAGACCGTTGCCGCGTTACCAGCTGTGGAGCGAGTTGCAGTAACAATGCAGACTGTCCAAACAATCATACCTGTAACAATGGCATCTGTAAGCTCACTGTCTGTCTGAGTGGCGCAAACTGCGACAGTAATAGTTGCCACCTGGTAAACACAGTAATTTCTCAACCACGGGCTGCTTCCTGTAATGAAAGCTGCTCTACAAATGCTGACTGCCAGTCAGCCAACCACATCTGTGCCGATACCTCACAAGGTCGTCGGTGTCGATTGGAAAATAACGTTAATAGCACAACGTGTGGAGCACCAGTTGATCAAATCGTGAATCAGCCAGTTGTCCAAGTTTCTCCTCGACCTATCCAACCACAAAACCTGCCGGTCGCTGGAAGCAATGATATCTTGAAAGCAGTGGGAGTCGGTGCAGCTGCAGTCATTCTCGGTGCTGTTGGACTTCTCCTCCTCTAGGAAGAGAAGCTGTATAATTCCCTTATCCAGAGCCGGTAGCTCAGCTGGTTAGAGCGGTAAGCTTATACCTTACTGGTCGGGGGTTCGAATCCCTCTCGGCTCACTTATCTCTTCTTTAGATCTTCTTAACTTAATCAAGTAGAATCTGATTGACTTAAAAGATAAATAGTGAAATAAAGGATCTTATGAACAAAGTACTTTGTGCTAGTTTGCTTGGTGTTGTACTTTTGACGATCCTCGCTTCCCCAGTTTCAGCTGCAACTTTTCCCCGAACTCAGGAACGAGTTGACCAGCGCTGTCAGCTAATTACACAACGGATTGACGGAATGATCTCGAGATACGAAACCAATCGCCAACAACATATCGATACCTATCAAAAAATGGTCGAGCGGTTACAGATAGCTGACACCCGCTTGAAGGCAGAAGGGTACAATACTGCTCAAGTTGAGTCCGACTATAAAGTTTTAGCTGACAAAGTCATTATTTTTGCACAAGATGTTCAAGCAGTGACTAACCAACTCAAAGTTGCTCGTCAACAGCAGTGTGGGAACTCAAATGGAGCTTTTAAAGTTGAGCTCTTGAAAGCCCAAAAGTTGAGCTTTAAAGCTCGTACTGATGCCCAGGATATCCAAACCTATTACCAAACAGTTATTCGTAAAGATATGCTGTCCTTGAAAAAACAGACGCCGAAATAACTTGCTCTGGAAAACTATGCGGATAACATCAGCTCTTCTCTTTACTTTCAGCCTAGTGATGGGCACAGTAATTTTTACTGGCTGTCAAACGACCTCTAGTTCTGGCAGTCATCCGCCATCAGAGATGACTCACACTCAACCACAAGATCAGGCCTCAGTCGAGTCTGAAGTCGATAGTGCAATTAAAGATCTTGATTCATCAATCCAACAAGTCAATCCTGACGAGCTCAATGGCAGTGACTTTACTGTTGAGTGAAAAGATAGACAAGACACGTATAATGTCTTCTATGGGCAAAACAAAGTCAAAACAGCCAGCAGCGTTGGAAAAGCTTGATGACATGATCACAGAGTTGGATGAACTCGATCTGTGGGATGTTGCTGATCCGGCTGACCAGATGTTTTGGGAAGAGTTTTTCAAAGTTGAGAATACGCTTGAGTTAACCGATGAGTTTGATGCACCTAGTTTCACTATTACTGTCCAAAACCATGACACCGATGAGTTGAAAACATTTTCAAACATTAAACTCAAACCTTCTCGAAGTAAAGTGCGTTGTTAAGGTGTTAGCGACTTTGCTTCGTTTCTGAATCAGCGTAATATAGTTGAATGACCCGACACTGGAAATTAATACTTATTTTTTTGCTCATCTTCTGTATTGGTCTGTTTTTTTGGCGTAAATCTACCACCAAAGTAAACGAAGTCATCAACGTTGTTCAGGTTAAAAAAGATAAGCTAGTCAAAAAGTTAAACGTCTCTGGGGTTGTCGACGCCAAACAAAAAGCAGTCCTGCACTTTGCTGTTGGTGGCAAAATTGTCTCGCTCGGTGCAAAAGAAGGCGACTCAGTCAAAAAATGGCAGTCTTTAGCTAAGATCGACTCGAGTGATCTTCAAAAAAGAATGTCTCAGGATCTTAACCTCTACTTTAATCAACGCTTGGACTTTGAACAGAATAAAAACGATCGTCAAGATCTGGCGCCGACTGATAAACTTGGCCGGCTTAGCCAAAAAGATCAAAAGATTCTAGAAAACTCAGTCTTAGACGTCGAGATTCAGAACATCGCTATTCGTAACACAGTTCTGTCCAGCCCAATTCAAGGAGTTCTCGTTACTGCTCCGACTGCTATTCCCGGAGTGAACTTAGGTCCAACCGATAACTTCGAGGTCGTTGATCCAAAAAGTTTAGTTTTTAAAGCAGCAGTGGATGAAACAGATATTGCTCAAATCAAAAAAGGCCAAACAGCTACGATTAAGCTCGATGCCTATCCTGATCAAAACATTACTGCCACTATCAGTGCAATTGCGTATCGCAGTGCTCAAACTTCGAAAGGGACGGTGTTCGTAGTTGAGCTTCCAATCGGCAATGATACTCAGTCCTCTCTTCTCGACAGATATCGGCTGGGCATGAATGGCGATACTGATATTACTTTGGCCGAAAAAGACGATGTGCTTCAGATTCCAGTGTCAACTCTTATCGAGCGAGACGGCAAAAAGTTTGTCAAGAAAAAGATTGCTGAACACATGAGTGTGGAAGTAGAGATCACCACTGGCTTAGAGACTGATGAAATGATTGAAGTTCTTTCTGGTCTTAAAGAAGGAGACGAAGTCGTCGTTCCATAATGCTGTTAGCGCTTACAGATGTTTCTAAAATTTACAAGATTGGGGGCGAAGAAATTCGGGCCTTAAACTCTATCTCTATTCAGGTTGAAGAGGGCGAGTTTATCGCAGTCATGGGTCCTTCTGGTTCCGGCAAGTCAACTTTTCTCCAAGTCGCCAGTTTATTAAGTAGTGCTGAGCAAGGTGAGATTGTACTTAAAGGTAAAAATGTCACGAAGTACTCTGAAGTTGAGCTAGCCCGGCTGAGAAATAAAGAAATTGGGTTTATCTTTCAACAGTTCAACTTATTAGCTCGGACAAGCGCGATCGAGAACGTGGCACTTCCTTTGGTGTATGCAGGTGTGGGCGCGGCGGAACGCCGCGCCAGATCAATAGCTCTACTTGAAAAAGTCGGGCTTGGCGACCGTCTCAACAACACTCCCGCCCAACTTTCCGGTGGCCAACAACAACGAGTAGCGATTGCGCGTGCACTGGTGAATGAACCTTCACTGGTTTTTGCCGATGAACCAACGGGCAACCTCGACTCCAAAAGTGGTGAAGACATCAAGCAGTTACTCAAAAACCTTCACCAAGAAGGTAAAACTATCGTCATGGTCACTCACGAGGCCGAGATCGCTCAGATCGCCAACCGCCTTATCCTCTTCCATGACGGTGAAATTATTTATGATGAGCAGACTGGTTTTAGCACTGACGTTAGGAGCGAAAAAACACTTGAATATATCAATGAGCTGAAAAAACAAGGCAACTCTCCACGCTTACTTTTTGGCAAAAAAACTGGCAAGTAAATAAGATGAACATCACCAACACTTTTTCTATCTCGCTCAAAGCCATTCTATTAAATAAACGGCGGTCATTCCTGACGATGTTGGGCGTTATCATTGGGGTTGGGTCGGTGGTACTTTTAACCAGTCTTGGTACTGGTCTACAACTGTACGTCAAAAAACAATTCGACAGTATCGGCAGTAATGTCTTGTATGTTGTTCCGGGAAACCCATTTGCCGGTGGAGGTGGCAGTGAAACGGCAATTCTCGAGCGAACCAAACCTACTTTAAAACAGAAACAACTGCAAAGTATTCTCCGCAGTAACGGTGAGCTTATCGAAGGTGGAACTGCTACAGCTCTTGATACCGCTGAAGCAAAGTACCGCAATGTCACCAAGCGTGTCACTCTTTATGGAGTTGATGCTAGCTATTCCTTAGTTCAAAACACCAAAGCCGCCGAAGGTCGGTGGTTTGATGACAGCGAAGCCAATCGTAGTCAACGCGTTGCTCTTCTCGGCCCTAAAATTGCAACTGAGCTCTTTGGCAAAGCTGATCCTGTCAATAAAAAGGTCAAGCTCGACGGACAAGTCTATACCATTCTAGGGATTATTGAGTCCAAAGGTGGAGGTTTTGGTGGCCCAAGCTTCGATAACTATGTTTACATTCCTGTAAACACACTTTTTGCTAACTTCTCAACTCAGGTGGTCAACTCTTTTGTTTTTCGGATTAAAAAACAAGATCTGTTACCAAGAGCTAAACTCGCTATCGAAGGTCGACTGCTCGATGATTTAAAAAAAGATGAGTTTACTGTGTTTGACCAAACTGAACTCTTAAAAACAATTAATAATATTCTCGGAGCGTTAACTGCTGGACTTGGCGGAATTGCGGCAATTTCGCTGGTCGTTGGTGGGATCGGGATTATGAACATTATGTTAGTCTCAGTCACCGAAAGAACTCGTGAAATTGGTCTGCGTAAGGCGTTGGGAGCAACTCCGAATACAATTCTGCTGCAGTTTCTCATCGAAGCGGCGTTACTGTCAATTATCGGCGGAATGATCGGAGTGTTCATTGCATTCTTAGGTACACTGGCCCTCCAACAGTTTTTCCCGGCCGCGATTTTACCAGAATCAATTGCTTTAGCCTTTGGCGTCTCGACCATAATTGGAATCATCTTTGGCGCGGCTCCAGCCAGAAGTGCTGCCAAGCTTTCACCTATTGAAGCCTTACGCTCAGAGTAGACATAAAATGATATCCTTAGATTTATGGGATTGATAAAAAGCGCACTTCTATTGGTACTAGTTATTGTCGGCATCGGGGCTGGTCTAGTAGTAGCTTCACACTATCTTCCAGTAGAAGAGTGGAATGGTAAAAAAATAATTCCAGCTCAGCTTGCATCTCTGGTCTCTAGCAGTCTTAGCCAAATCAAGCTTCCCAACGTTGGTTCCAGCGTTCAGCAGATCTCTGGCAAAGTCTTAGGCGTCCACGATGACACCGCTGGAAATAAAAATGTCTCGTCAGAGCAGTCACTTCCGCAGAAAACATTTGATTTTGCTCGATACACTTACTGTAAAACTGTGGTTGAGACGTATGAGAGAACTGCTGCTTCACCACTAGCAACAAGCTCCGCTACTAAAAAATAACTTCTTGAGTTGAGCCTAGAGATTCGCCCGAACTTTCATCTCAGCTTCAATCTCATCACGGTCATGCCCATACCTTAAGCGTGAGAGCTGTTTAATCATCTCGGCCATCTTTGGACTCATCTGTTCTTTAACTTTATCCATGTCTTTCATCAATGACATACTAAATGGTGGCACGGGTTCATTTTTAACAATTGTCTTGATAAAAACGTGATACTTCTCGACGTTCGCCAAGTCATGATCATTAAATACTGGGGCAAACTCGTTCTGTAAAAAACTTGCATCTGGCGTACCCACTCGAAAGCTAACCATCGTACCGACGTTTCCAAACACAGCATTCTTAACGTCTTCTTCAATCTGACTAATAAATTGGTTTGCCACAATTAAGTTCAGCCGATATTTCCGCGCCTCAGCCAAGATTGAAGCAAAGTCTTCAGTGGCATAGTTTTGAAACTCATCGACATAAAGATAGAAGTCCTTACGTTGGTCCATTGGAATATTCTGACGACTCATCGCCGCGGTCAATACTTTTGGCACCAAGATCAGACCCAGGAACTTCGCATCTTCTTCTCCCAAGATACCTTTAGACAAGTTACAGAGTAGAATTTTCTGATCGTCCATGACTTTACGCAAGTTAAATGCACTTTCAGATTGGCCAATGATATTGCGCATCGTTTTATTGGTAATAAATTTGCCAAACTTGGAAACGATGTAGTCCAACACTTCTGACTTATGAAAGTCTGAAGTCTGGGCCATTTGGTCGGTCCAGTAACGACGTACGATCGGGTCTTTAATAAATGGTAAAAGCTGATCAATGTACTTCTGGTCAGTTAAGATACGAACCATCTCAATAAAAGTCGCACCTTTCTGGGTCATGATCGTCAACATAGCGTTACGGATGGCATGCTCAAAGCGAGGTCCGATGATTCCAGTCCGGTGCGGGTCGTAGAGTTTGTACATCAGTGAGATAACTGCTGAACAGACAAAGTGCATCTGCTCTTCAGTATCTGCTTCCATAATGTTCAAGCCCATGGGCCGATCAAGATCTGAAGGATTAAAGTAAATCACGTCTTCGGCGCGTTCAGGTGGCATTAACTGTAAAATATCTTCAACGAACTCACCATGAGGGTCAATGGCACAGACTCCGCGACCGGCGACAATGTCTTGTAAGATCATCTCTTTTAAGAACTCCGACTTTCCAGTTCCAGTCTTGCCAATGATGTACATGTGACGGCGACGGTCGTCATCAGACATATAAATGTCACGCTCTTGGCCACGATAAATTGACTTTCCAAGGAAAAGACCATGATTAGGGATTTCTGAAGGTGCTGGCGCTGTCTTGGCGTTAAGGGTACGGATGTGATGTGTCTCAACTGTCTTATTTGGTAAGTGAAAAATTGTAGCGATCTCTTCTGAGTTCAAAATCATAGTGCCACCGTTAAAGAACGGCATGTAGCGATAGATAAAATCGATCATAAACAGATGTTTAAAAAGTAACCTGACTTTTTTAAAATTATTGTTTGCAGAACTAAACTGAGCAAATGCGCCCACAATATTGTTCAGATGTGACTGTGCCGAGTACTCATTGGGAGAAGAAACCACGATTCGAATACAGACCCGGAAACCTGGTTTGGAAATTTTGCCATCAATACTCTCCATTTTTTTAGGATCATGAGTGTATGAAGATTTATCAGGATCAGCCTCTCTTTTTTTCTCCGACTGCATGTATGAGTAGCCTTGTTGCTGCCATGATTTATTTTCAGGTTGGAGCAGGATCTGTAAAATCACGCCTTCGCCATCGCCAAGTTTGGACATCGCCGAAGTAATCAAAGAAAGCCCATCAGTTGGCAAATCCTTATATGTTTTAATCGGAAAGTACTTGGCTTTCTCGAGCTGGAGTGAGGCAAAAGTAACCCGGCCTTTTTCAGAAAAAATATTGACTTCGTCTTCTTCATGAATGTCCGCTCCTGGATATGCGCCATGGATCTGTTTCTCAACCAAGTCGCGAATTCTCCGTGGACAGTTCACATATAAAGCAATGTCTTCTTTCATCGCCACAATTTCAAATGAAAACAGATCTTCAGGCTCCAAGAAACTCAAGAATCCACTCTTTTTTAGCGAGAACAGTGAAGCAAACATCTGCTCAGCAGCATCTACTTTGATTTCATTTTCTTTAGGAACTTTGATGAGCAGCGTCACAAAATCAAGCGCATACTCTTCTCTTTTTCGATATTTAAACCATTGGAAAAACATGTACAAAAAAATTAACACCAAAATTAAGCAGACCACTGTCAATGCCAGAGCAATCACAAATGAAATTGCTTGAGTTAATATAAGATCAAGATTCTGATACATTTTCATTCATAGTCTAGCGCGATTGGATGCGAATGTGCCAACTAATTTTTGGCTGTTCGATAGACAACTCTGCCAGAAAACGCTTTCATCATTTTCCAACTCCACTCAACGAGCCACCGTACACTATAGCTCGGTTGCTTTTTCTTTCCAGCTTCTTCAATCTCCGGAGTAATCGGCAGCACAATAACTGGCTGAGCCATTACTCTTGGCAGCGCTTGACCTGTCTGTGGATTTGCAATTACGATTTCTTGAGGAATTTGATCCTGATGATCCTCCACTGTTTTCAGAAACCCTTCTACTTCAGGTGGCAGTTCGTGCGGTTTTTCTTGTTCAACATATTGAATTCCACCAGTAGCATCGATCATCGGGTGTTCTAGTGTGACGCTGAGTAAAGAAGCTTCTTTTGACACACTGCCACCAGCATTGGGCGGGTTTAAAGTATCCTGGACTGGGAGTGGAGCTGGAAGAGATATTCCCGCTTGCTTCAGCAACGTTTGAGAGTTGGGTGATAGCGACCTTTTTAAACGTTGAAGGATGCGTGAAGAACTAAGCTGGGGTTGAACTTGAGAACCATCTTGGGCAGACATGCATTCATCGTACCATTAAACTACTCTTGGTCGAAAGCGTCACCTACAGTCAGCTTCCATTTTTCCGCAGTTCCCGCTGGAACTTCTAAAACTGAGTCAACTGGTGTGTTTGATTGATAAATAGGCAAGGCAGAGGTTAGGGTGTTTACATCCGGATGTGGAAGACGTTGGCTAATCTGCACTATTTTTTTCTCTTTCAGCCAAACCAAATCTAGATCAAACTTCATCTCTTTCATCCAAAAATGTTGAATCTGCGCAGTTGGAAAAATGAACAGCATCCCATCGCTTCCGATATGGTCTCTGCCACTCAAGCCTTGTTCTCTGCTTTGTTCAGAGTTGACTACTTCAACCCGTAGAGTGAGCGGGGGTGGCTCGGCTTGCCTTCTGATGGTCAAGGTCAGCTGTGAGTGATCGGTTTTACTTATAAAAGCAGTACTTCCTCGTCCACAGCCACTTGCTAGCCAGGTAAGTCCAATCACCCCGATAATCAGGCCGAGTATTTTTCTTTCTCTGTCTAACTGTCGGTGATGATGTCTCAAAAAAAGGATTCCAACACAACTCATCCCAATCAAGTACAACAGCACTTGATTCACTCCTAACTGAGTAGATCCCCAGTAGGCTTTATCAATGCGCAAAAATTCTAAACTGCCCCGGAAAAGTCCATACCAGGCTCCATAGCACAAGCCGAAACTGCCAGAACCTATCAGTATCCGCCGATTTCGATAGCACATCCAACTTACAGCTGCAAAGATCAACATACCGATGGCTTCATAGGCAAAAAGTGGATGATAAAACTCAATCTGCTCGTACCCAGCTAGGCGATGTGCCAGATCAATAGACAGCTTCCACGGTAACTGGGTAGGTAATCCATACAGTTCTTGATTGACGTAGTTTCCCACTCTGCCAATCGCTTGGGCGATTGGCAGCACCAGCGCAGTGATATCTATTAACGATAGGGTAACCTTTTTGAACGACCATTCCGGCAGTTGATCGAGACCAGTACGATAACTCAAGAAAAGAGCAGTCCAGACACCTACACAGCCGCCAAACACCGCACCTATAATGGATAAACCTCCATTCCAGACTGAGAATACTTGATTCAGGTGGTGTGAGTAAACCGACCAGTCAGTGACCACATGATAGGCTCGCGCACCAAGCAGTCCCCCCAAGCAGGCACTCAAAATTACTGGATAAAGAAGTCTCTGAGGAAGTTTTTGGCAATGGAAAAGCTTCTCAGCAATAATAAAGCCAGTACTAGCTGCCAAGCCTAAGATTAGGCCGTAAAGATGAAATGTGAGCCCAAAAAATTGAGTACTCATACCAAGATCGCAGTTGCTAGACTCACTACTACAAATCCGACTGTCCAGCCAAGCACGATCCAATCAACTTCTTTTTGAGAAAAAGAATGCTTCACTTGCCACAGAAACTGCCTCACAAAATGATGTTGACGATATCTCCAAAAATCACTGGTATATCTCAGTCCCATTCCCAACATTAGACCAATGCCGACCGCACTGCCGGTTGAAGTCAAGACAAAGCAAGCCAGCACAATATACACGATCAAAAAAACAGCTGATCGAGTCAAAAGCTTTTCTTGCAACGTATCAGCTTGGTGCAGCACTTTGAGTACACCAAAAATATTTTTCTTGTTCCACTCGTTCCGCACTAGAATATTGAACTCATGATCGGGATAGAGAAAGAAGGCATGAATTACTCGATCAATGACTGTTAATGAATAGCCCAAGAAAACCCCAACAATAAACAGCCCAAACTGAAACGTAGTAGGAAATGTCTTGAAAAACAAAATACTGTAGAGAACTGGCAAAATAATATTCAACAGCGCTGTCATCGTTTTGCTGACCAGTGGTTAGCTTTGGCAGAAAGCACGATCGCTACCGCTTGATCCACTCGAATTTTAAACTCCGGACTCCGCTGGTACTCGTCAGCAAGTCGAGTGATCACCTTGTCTACTTCTTCAGGTGGAGTTGACTGACCAAAAACAATCATCGTGTGTCCTGCCGTAATCGCTTGAAACGCTACGTCCGCCAGCGTTTGTTTAATTTGTGCTGAACGCGTGGCTACTATCCCTTGAACCCCAGCCATCTCGATACCATCTGTAAATATGATAGTCTGTTTATCAACTTGTAATCTTTGCAAACAGTCTGCGGAAACAGTGCACGGTTTTAGCTCAGCTCCACTGTTTTTTAGGATCACATGAGTTGTCATGACGCCAACTCCTGGATATTTTCTGAGTAAAGCCACAAAGATGCTGTGTTGGACGGGATCGAACTCAATTGCTTCTGCTTTTTGATGAAGGTCAACTGTTGTTTGACCAATTCCTGGATAGTGTTTGAGGACGGGGATGAGATTATTTTTTTGCAATGCTAAAACCCACCGCGCTCCAAACTCTTGGACTTTAGCCGCGTCTGAGCTGCAGACTCTCGTTCGTAAAGCAGGGTTTTTTTCGCCAACGTCAATTTCAGGCCCAAATACCACATCAATATCTGAACTTGCTAACTCTTTGGCTGCCCGATCAATTAAAGGTTGCAGCACATCTGCTGACATTAGACATTGGTCTGCCGCTGAGGGAATTGTTGTAAATCCTTGACCTCGCAGTCGTTGGACTGAACCTCCTTCATGATCAACTACAATTAACGGTTGGAGAAGTTTTTTTTCGTCAGGGGATAACTCGGGTAAAGTTTTAATAATCTCTGGTAAAGCCGGCGTCCGTCGTAAGCTGATCACTCGCTCTTGTGCTTGCAATGCAGAAATATTTTTCCCGAATAAAATAAATGCGCCGGGTACTTCACTCATGAGTGATGGTGGTGATATCACTGCTGAAGTTACCGTACTTTTATCAGAAATCTGACTAGGAACTGCCAAAAGCTGGGCAATTTTCTGGCGAGGACTTAATTTTTGTACTAGCGCAGCTGCTGTAGCTGAGGTCACTGGTGCGTCAACTGGTATGTCAGTCTTTGCTATCTGTTCAGGCAGCACAGCTGGAGATGGCTGGGCAGAGATAGAAGACTTCAGCAAGTGTGGATAGTACTTTGGTAAGACTACATATCTAGTCACACCCAGGCCGATAGCGATGACGAGTAAAAAAAAGATAAAAACTACAGTTTTTTTCATTGAATCTTTTTTGTTTCCCGAAGTTGTTTTAACTTCCACATAAAAAGACGCGCTTTGCTTTTGACGTCAGGGGCATCACTGACAAAAGAAAGCGCTTTCTCTAAGACAGCTCTTGGTTCAGCTTTGGATAGCTTGATATATAAGCTTTTATGCTTGAGATCGTCTAGCTCAATAGCAAGCCGGTAGCCAAAATCCTGAAACTCTTGACTCACATAGCTGTTTTTATCCCGCGGGGCGTAGTTTTGAAATAACTGCTGGGCGGAAGCAAAGCCGGTTGAGGGAGACCGCTTTATGGAGCTCTGGTCTTTAGGCATAAAACTATTGTAACCGTTTCTTAAGTTCTTCGCAGACTTGATTAAAAGCAATTTCTACCTGCTGGAGTTCCTGACCATGGAAGGCAGTCAGCACATACTCACTCCCTGATTGCAGGCGTTGGCCTTGGCGGCCATCAATCCCAACTCTGACATGAAGAAAGGCGTCATTTTTTAAGTGATCACGAATGGAGTTCAGACCATTGTGTACTTTTGGTCCTTTGCCAAACTGGATTTTCCATTGACCTAGCGGAATATCCAGATCATCGTAGATGACAATCACTGCCGGCGCTTCAGACGTACCAGCTGGTTCTCCTTTTTTTAAGCTGACCAGTAAATCTTTATCAAAGTACTGAATCACTTTCATTACCGCCAAGCCAGAATCATTCATATAAGTTACTGGTTGAGAGAAAAAGAGTTCACCTCCGCGATATAACTGAGCATGAAGCTGTGGCTGGAGATGGGAAACTTGACTAAACCGTTGTCCGCACACGACTTTAGTCAAACGTTCAACTACTTGGAACCCGACATTATGACGGGTTGCTGCGTATTTTTCTCCTGGATTGCCGAGTCCAAACACAAACTGCTTCATACAAGCATTATAATGGCTCAGTGGTTAAGCAGATAGTCACCGCTCTACCAATGTTCTCAATTGTCATCCCTACTCTGAATGAAGAGAAGTTCTTGCCTGGACTGTTAGAAGATTTAGCCAAGCAGACATTCAAACAGTTTGAAGTCATTCATGTTGACGGAAACTCTGATGACGCTACGCAGACTGTTGCCCAATCTTTTTCCTCGCAACTCCACATCGAGACCATTGCGGTCACTCAACGCAACGTCAGTTTTCAACGCAACACTGGCGCGAAGCATGCTCACGGAGCTTGGATTATTTTTATGGACGCTGACGATCGGGTCAAAAAAACATTCCTACACCAGTTAACAAACAGACTCGAAGAAAAACCAGATACTGACGTGTTCGCTTGTCAGATCGAGACCCAAAACTTACCCGTTCCCGTGAAACATATGATGGAGTTTAGCAATATTAGTATGTTAATGACTGCTCAAGTCAGACCGTTTGCTGCCGGGGCACTGATTGGGATTCAGCGGAGCAAAATGGAAACGCTCTGTTTTAACTGTGAAGCCAAAATGTCTGAAGATCACCAGTTTGTTGAGGATGCAGTCAAAGCTGGGTGTAAGTATCGCGTTTTCCGCCAACCAAAATATGTTTTTTCTACTCGAAGATTTGAAAAGGAAGGTTTAGTTAAAATTTCTATTGATTATCTGCGGAGTGCCGCGATTTTACTGGCCGGTCCTCGTTTCGAGCGTTTCTTACCAGACTATCCAATGGATGGTGGCACCCATTACGACTACTCTGAGCAAGGTCTGCATGGATTGCTGCCAGGTGTTGGTGATATTATTCGGAGAACGTCGAAACGACAGCAACTGAAATTAAAATCATTTGTATTGAATCTACAAGAACTGATCAATGACCTCTAAACAGTACACCAGCTTTTTTCGTAGTATTTTGTTGGCCAGCGCTGTTTACATGATGTTTGAATCGATCTACCATTTTTCTGGTATTCGTTTATCTGGTACCGAGAAAGTTTGGCCTGAGAGTGCCATTATCTTTATCAGACTGTTCATGTGGCTGTGGGCTTCTGCCTCATTTTTTCTCGCTCTTGTTCTCTTCTTTAGCTACAGATACTTTGAACACGCAAAACCACTCTTGAAGCTGCTGCTTTTCCCAAGCTTCCTCCACGTTGGAGTTTTACTCTGGTTATCACTTACTCCCTATGCCAGCATTTTGCCACTTCCTAATCTTTATTTTTGGACACCACTTTACTCTTGGGGCTTACGCGGTGAAGCATTGGCAGTACTTATTGGTGGGAGCTTCATTGTTTATGGTATGCATAAAAAGTATTTATGAGTGATCTCCAGCAGAAAGCGCTGATCTTCACCACCATTCAGGGACATGCCAGTATCGCCGAGGCCATGTCTGAATCACTGCGCGCACATGCATGGGAAGTACACATAGTATCTTTTGCTGACCCAGTCTTAGTGCTCTACCGTTGGGCCTACCGGCATGCACCGTGGACTGGTCGATATTACTATCGAATGCTTTTTTTACCTGGTATTAGTAACTTTGTCTCTTGGTATACCCGAAGATCTCATCAACGAATGTTCTCAGCTGCCTTAAAAAGTTCAGTTCCAGATATTATAGTTGGAACTTCATATGGGTTTGATGCTTTAATCATCAAATGGAAAAAACTACAGACAGAGCTCCAGCTGTTTTCTCCTCCGTACTTGAGTGTTGTTGTTGATCCAAGAACTTTTTTCCCCACAAATGTCTGCGAAGGCGCCGACACAAACTGTGTGTTTGACCAGACAACCGCTGACTTATGCGCGAAGTTGAAGCCAGCCGCCAAAACAACTGTTACTGGCTGGTTTGTTCGCCGAAGATTTCGCTCTCCTCTCTCAAAATCAGAGATCCGAAAACAGCTTAATCTTGATCAAAATACCCTGACGCTGCTTTTTGTGGCTGGCTCAGAAGGAGAGGTTAAAAGTGCTAAACTTATCCCGGAGCTTCTTACTTTGGCTGAGTCAGTTCAAATTATTCTTGCTTGTGGAAATAACTCAAAGTTGAAGAAAAACTTTGACCAACTCAGTGCTCAGCTTCCTAGTGGGTCAAACAAAAAACTGATCGTTCTTCCTTTTATTACAAATATTGATTGCTACATGAGCGCAGCTGACTTGATCATCGGCAAGGCCGGCCCAAATACAATTTTTGAAGCCGTCGCAACTGAAACTCCATTCTTTGCAGTCACCCACATTGCCGGACAGGAAGATGGCAATCTCGCACTTATTCGTGAGTACAATCTTGGTTATGTTGAAGAAGACCTTCACCGTGCCGCGGTCATTTTGAAACGCTTAATTTTTAATCCACAAGAGCTAGAAAACTTCAGACGATCTCTGCACACACTTGCTCAGCTCAATGATCAGGCAGGTCAGAATTTACTTCAACAGATAGCAGTTCTGAGTAGGCCACAGTTACCGCGAGATTTGAATCCCTTGTAACTCAACAAGTGACGTTGATTGTTGCCAATTTTTATCGTCGCGAAACTTCATAAACCGAGGAAACCTGAGCGCTTGACCAGCAGTGTGGATGGGAGAAGTGGTCAACTCATCTGCAGCAACTTCAACCACCAAGCCAGGCAAACACCAGACGTCTGGCTGTAACATACTATTGACCTTGTACTCGGCAGGTTGATCAGGCGTTTGCAACTGGTCACAACGTACTTTAACTTCGGCCAACGTTTCATCGGTCAATCCCGTCCCAATTTTTGCTAACGTCAAAACACGCTGGGTTGCTTCATCCCAAATTCCAGTTAAGCAGGCACCAATTCCAAAGCCCGCCCTTTTCCCTCGCCCGTAATAATAGCCCATCACAATTACGTCTAGCGTATCGTTCAACTTGCCACTTTGGCCTTCTGCCTCCTTCATCTTGACCCAACTCCATCCTTTGCGACCACTTTGATACCCAGCATCAACTTGTTTCATCACCACACCTTCTAAGCCTTCAGCCAGGGCATGCTGATGATATTTCAAAAGCTCAACTGGATCACTCGTCCGGAACTCCTCAGTGTGAATTAAAATTTGATTATCAGAAAAAAGTGCTTTAAGCTTTTCTTTTCGCTCAGTTAATGGTTGATCAATCAAATTTTTTCCATCAAGATATAACAAGTCAAACACATAAAACCTGACTGGGACTTCAAGTGCTTTCTCCGCAACTCCATGTTTACGTTTTCGTTGAATCGTTTGTTGAAAAGAAATTAAGTGCCCAGTCGACGGATCATAACCAATTGCTTCTGCATCAAGCACACAACTTTGGCAGTGAAGAAACGATGGAATGTCGTGCAACTCGGGAAACATTGATGAAGTTTCTTCCAAATTGCGCGTGAATGTTCTGAGCAAAGGTGGCTGACCCTGTTGAAAGTGAATTTGAACGCGCAGTCCATCGTACTTTGGTTCAGCAATAACTTCTCTCATTTTTTCAATGACCTCGGTGGTGGAGTTCAATCGTTGACACAGTGCTGGCACAACTGGAGTGCCCAGCGCAATCATGTAGTTTTCCTCTAACGCTTTTCGGCGTTGATCTTTGTCAAGAATTTTTAAGTACTCATGAGCGAGTACGCCAATATCAGCTCGGCGTTGATATGCAGCTTCTAGCATTTCCCGTTCAGATTTATCTCCACACATTGCCCAAGAAAGTGAGTCCATCAACGTCATGTCCGAAAACCCTAATCGCAAACGACCGAGCATAATTCGAGTCACAAACTTGGCGGAAACGGGATCAAGCTGTTCGCAAAGAGCCACCACTTTATCTTGCTTCCGTTGTTGAGATTGGCCGCCGCTCTCTTTTGCAATCTCGAGTAGTTTTTCATACACTTCCAAAATAGTGAGATCCTGTTCAAGCGGATGGCCAGAACGATAAAGCTCAACCACTTCCTCGGCAACCTTGCCTAAGTCACCGACCTGTTTGTACTTCTTTTCAACCAGCACAACAGCAGGTGGTTGATTAAGCTGCTCGCCGAAAAGTGAAGGCATCTCTGCAGTTGCACTTGGTTGCAGTCGTGCCAAAACTTTAATAACTGTTTTAACCGCAATTTGGAACTCCAGACCCATATACTGAGGCAGCAACTGTCCTTGGAGCAAATAACAGGTGTGTTGCACTTCTTCTTCGCTCAAATCTTGGAAAATTTTTGCTAATATCGCCGTAATTTCTAAACGAGACGCCGTAGCTTCTAAAGTCTGTAAGTACTGAGAAAGTGTGGTGAACTTCATAGTCAAAGCTCGAATTTACTTATTTGTATTGAACAAATGATCTTTTACTATTTTACTTAATAGGACGAGCGAAAAGAAGCGTTAAGCTGGCAAGCGATAAGTAACGCCTTTTGTTACACCCTGCTTACTAATCACACCTTTAGTCACCAGATCTTTAATGTCACGTAAGATAGTATCAACCGAGACGTTGGGTAACACTTCTTGAGCATCAGCTGAAGTCATCTCTCCCCGAGCTTGCAGTAATTCAAGTAAGACAATCTGTCGCTCTGAAAGTGCTACTTGCTGACCGCCCAGATCCTGTTTCAGCTTCATATCTTTAGAAAGCTTGAGCACCTGCTGTTTCACTTTATCAATCTCAATTGCCAGTCCATAACAGAAGTACTCGATCCAGTACGTCATGTCATTCTGCTGTTGGACAGAAAGTAATGCTTGATAGTACTGCTGGACATCATCATCAAAGTATTTTTCCAGAGAGAAGAAACGCTTGAAATCATAGCCGGATGTGTACAGCACGAGTGTTGCAATCGCTCGAGCAGTTCGCCCATTTCCTTCTATAAAAGGATGAATGTAAACGACTTGATAATGGGTGATGGCAGCCCGGAAAATAGGATGAAGTTGTAAGGTTGACGGCGACTTTAACCAGCTAAAAAATTCTTCCACTAAGTAGGGAATCTCGACGGACACTGGTGGGCGGAAAACAATAGAACTATCTGCCGCGCTCTGCACCACGACTTGTTTATCTCGATAGTTTCCGATGTAATTTGGATCGATTAACTTTTGCATTGTTAAGGTATGAAAAGTTTTAAGCACATCTTCTGAAAGAGCAGTTCCATCAGTCAGCATTTCTTGCCAACGGTTAATCCACTCAATCACTTGCCGATAGTTAAGAACTTCTTGCACATCGCGCTCGCGAGCCGTAATTCCTGCCTGGCGAGCCGCCACTTGGCTATCATTCCCTTGGCTCAGCTTTAACAGTTGTTCTGCCTGCTGTTGAGTTAAATCATTACCTTCAATCTTAGTTCCATAGTGGACAGTCCGCGTCAAAGCATCGTCGCGGAACCTGGCTTCCCAAGCAGGAACCAAGGCTGCGTTATCGATTAAGGCTTTGGCTGCTTCAATTTTAGAGATGTACGTTAACAGATTGTTCGTAATTGAAAAGTTTGGCTTAAACATCACACGTGGCCCGACTGGGGGAAACCTCTACCTGTTATTTTTGCATAGAATGCAAGAAAATCTAGTCTATATCTGGCTTAAAGGCTGGGCAAGTGACCACAAGGTTTGAGGAATCTGCTGGATCAGCATACTCGCGTTAAAGAATGGCCCTTGAGTCTTGTAGAGCTCATCTCCAGCAGCTTTATTGACTACTGCACCGACGACTGCTGAGACATCAAGATCATTTGTGCTTGCCAGCCCGGCAATTAACCCAGCTAAAACATCACCCGTGCCACCTTTGGTCATCCCCGAGTTTCCACCCTCAATTTTTATCTGGAGCGCTGGTCCAACCACTAGATCAAGTTGACCTTTTAAGACAATTGTAACCGCCTGCAAGCGCTCGGAAAGTGCGACCAGCAGCTGTAGGTTCGGTTCTTCAGCAAGCTGTTCAGCTTGTACCAAACTTTGCTCGTCAAGCTTCTCAGCCACCATCCGCAGTTCTTTTGGATGAGGCGTCATAATCATATTTGAGTTAAGCAAATTTGGATTTATCATCTGCAGCGCACCGGCGTCGATTACCCACTTTTTATCTGGATATGTTGTGACTAAAGAATTAGTGATCTGTTCCGTATCTGAAGTTCTGGTCATTCCAGGACCGATCAACACGCAGTCTGCCTCTTCAATATATGCTTCAATATCTTCTCTTTTAATGACAATTCCATTCCAGAAGTTGCCTTTAGCTTCTTTCATCAGCTCGTTATTTGCAGGTACCGATGCATAAAACACCATGTCTACAAAACACGAGGCGATATCAAGACTCCACCTGGAAGCTGCATGAAAAAGCTCCGAACCCCCGATAATCATGACTTTGCCATTTTGACCTTTATGTGAGTCAGGCCGAGGAACATGTAGTCGTTTGAAAAAAGGTTGTAGCTGAGGTGAAAGCATCGGCATATGTTGATCCTGCCTTACAGCTGCACAACTTGCAAGTTGGGAATCAGGGCCGTGATATCAGCAATTACCGCTGGCTCTGTAGTGGTAATAATAGTCTGGCCGTGCTTAAGCAGCTCGTCAACTTGAACCCGGTGCTCATGATCAAGTTCTGACAAAATATCATCGAGTAACAGCACTGGTCGTGCACCCTGTAACTTCTCAAGATAGTGGAGCTCGTTAAGCTTGAGCCACAAAACTGCAAGCCGCTGCTGGCCTCGAGAACCAAACTGACTCACGTCAATCCAATCTGGACTGAGAGTTACCCCTGAGCCAGCTGCTGATAAGAACTTGACAATAAAATCATCTTTATGTGGACCAATTAAGGTATGACCTGCAGCAATTTCTTTGTCAGCATACTCAGTAAAGCGTGCTTCACTCACTACAGAGGGGTCGTAGGTTACTTCAAACTGCAACGGAAACTGTGCCCCATCACAACCTTGAAAAAACTGCCGCCGGAACTCCTGCACTACTGTTCCATGTTTGAGCAGAAGACTCGTCCAGTAAGTCAGAACAGTTTTCGACATTTCCCCACTTTGGACACTGTCAATCAATCTATTTCGACGTTTCAGCGCACCTTCATATGTCGATAACGACACTGCGTATGCTGGGTGGGCTGCACACAGCAACACATCAATGAACTGTCGCCGGCGAGTGGGCGAGCCTTCAATCAAGCGCATATCTTCCGGGCGAAAGACAACCGTCGTGAAGTGACCCACAAAGTCTTTTTTACGCTTTTTTGCGCCATTGAGGAGGTAGTGTTTTTTTTGGACAACTTTTCCTTGTAGCAGGCCGCGAGTAATGTCAATTTCTAACTCATCGCCATCTTCTCCAGAAAGTTTAGTTTTTACTCGACCGATCTCTTTGCCAAACTGGACCATATCTTCGTCATGCTCAGCACGAAAACTTTCGCCAGTTGAAAGCAGAGAAAGCGCTTCAACGATCGAAGTTTTTCCTACTGCATTACTTCCAAGGATTAGGGTAACTGCCGGACTGAAGGTGAGCGTCAACTGCTGATGACAACGGAATGACTGGAGAAGGAGCCCGTGGAGCGACATCCAGCGATCATACCTGATTTTCTAATTCTTATGCTCCACGTTGAAGAAAGCAAACGACTTCTGAGGAATAGACAAGTAGCCAGGCGCGCGCAAGTTAAATGTCGTCTTAAACTCACTTCCGGGAATCTCGATTCGGCCACGATTGGTTTCCAAAGTCACGGTGTTAGTCTGTCCATTACTTGAATGAGAAACACTCACGCTATTGACATGAGTCACTGCACCACCGGCACCATTTGCGAAGTTTTTCAGCTCATCCATTGAATAGGGATTACCCCCGCCGCCAACTCCACACTGATTGATCGTGACTGGCACAATCCGGTTGAGATCAGCGCTATTTGGATTTTTACGGACAATCCAGGAGTTAACAATATCGCTAAACTCTTCTTGTGAAAGCCAAGGGTGGTTCCGTCCACACTTGGCAGAATTAATGCTATAGGCCTGGGTGTACCATGACTTATAAAACCACGGCGACTTTGCTTTACTTTCCCAGGCTCGATTTGTCCAATCGCCAGAGTTTGATTTGTCAGCAGTGTCCCAACCAGCGGTGTTTGAGTAGCCACCATGAGATGAAGCGTACTGTGCTGAAATTGGCTGATCACCTTCCACAAGTACCCAACCTTTTGTTTCATCAACTGCCGAGTTCCAGTCACCGCCACGATCTCCGTTACGATAGACCTGACACGCCTCGGTTGTACAGATACTTGTTTTGCCGCCACTGGTATAACGGAGGGCAAATGTTCTGGCCGCTACAGCTTGAGCCTTTAAGGCATTTTTATTCCAAGATGGTGGCATCTCTGAGATTCCTTTTAAGTACTTTCCTTCAAACGACATTCTGCCTTGACCTTGGACGTCAATCGAATCTGGCTCGCTATAGTCTTTTTTCAACTCGGCATTGGGATAGTACGCTTTCAAAATATCTTCAACTGACTGGCCCGACTCAGCTCGAGCCTTAGCACCATATTGACTCATGCCATTACGATGAGTAAAGGCACCGAAACTAAAGACTGCGAATGAATCTGCAGGTGCTTGTGCCTTAAAACCAATTGACGCATTAAAGTCATCAGCCAGTGGGACATCTCCGACCGAGGTCGTAAAGGAACCAGAACGAGCATTTAAAATTTCTTGTTGCCGAGCAGTTAAAGAAGCGATCTTGCCCGCTAAATCTTGCTGGTAGGCTTTGGCCCCTTGAATTTCTTTACGAAAAAACGCTGCTTGTTTATCAAGCTCTTTTTGTAAGATATCTAATCGTTTTTGAGTAACTTCTAGGTTTTTTTTCTGCTCTTCCAAGTCCTTAATTTCACTTCCAACCTGATGAATGACTCGATTGTCCTGCGCCTCAATTGACTGTCGATATGCTAGATCTTGAGTAAGTAACGCCGCATCGCCACTATTCAGAAACATTAGCAGCGGCGAGTCCCAAGCTTTGCGTTTGTAGCGGGCAGCAACCCGTTGAGCAAAAACTTTGTACTGAACAGCCAGCTTTAACTCACGCTCTTGAATAGTTGTTCCTAGATCCGTAGCTTGTTTTTGGGCAGCCGTGATTCCAGCCTGGGCTTTTTTAATTCGAGCATCAAAGTCTTGGACCTGTTTTTCAAGCGGAGTTGTTGCATCGGCTGAAAGCTTCAGCAAGTGCTCCAGATCATTTTTCTCTTGTTCCAGCTGATCAATCGGATCTATAGCTCGCACAACTCGAGGTTTGGCGAGCAACGCTACTCCCAAAAAAAAGGCTAGAACAAGTGACCATTTACGCATCTCACTCATTTTATACGCTAATTGCTAGAACTACGACCGATATTCGCTTGACACCTAGAATAGATCCAGAAGAGTTGGTAAAATACAGTTTGTGAAAATCATCGGCAAGCTCTTTACGGTTATCTCAATTTTAGTGTTACTTCTGCTTGGAGGATCAGCTCCAGCCTACGCGGACAATGATAATCCCCTGACTCCCATTTGTACCATTACAGTTAATAATGTCATCCTTCCTGTTGATGAAAATGCAGCTCCATTAGTCCCGACTAGCGGTAAAACTGACAACGACGCTTCCTGGCCGGTAACTATTAAGTTTAATAAGGCTGCTCAGGATGCTCTGGATATTTGTAAAGGAGATAAGGGAGATGCAATTCCCATTCTGGCTGGACAGTTTGGTCAATGGTATGGATGGGAAAGTTATCCACTTATTAAAAATGGAGATTTATATGGTTTAGATCTACACAGACCTATTTCTAATACTCCATCTGGATATACAGAACCTTGGGATATAGAAGTTGACCCGAATCATCATGGCCAATGTGACGAAAGCAAACCACTCTGTCGTAGAGTATATGTCAAGCTCGATTGGACAAAAACTAAAAGTAGTACGGTGGATTGTGACAAAGAGATGGAGACTGTAAAAGCAGTATTTAATGACAGTAAGAATCAAATTGAAAATGGTATTCCCTGGACAGTATCTGTTAATCTTACTCCAAATTTAAAGGCTGGTTGTAATGCTAATGCAATTGTCTACACCGTTACTAAACTCAATAGTGATATTAATATTCCTTACCAGTTGAACAACTATTCAGAAGATGGACCTCTTAACATTTCTTATACTCCAAAAACTGTTGGCCAGTACTCAGTTACACTTCGGGCAGTAAGATATAGTTCTTGCGGAGGCAATACCAACAATCCAATTTTAAACTGTAATCTTGATGATGTTACTCCACCTTTGGTAAAAAACTTTTGTGTTTACGCTTCTGGCGGTTCAGGCAGCTGTACACCAGAGGTTCCACCTCCACCGTCTGAAGTTGCTGCCAGTACCGTCGCATTTGATCTCTGTCGCCAGATTTCTATTCCTAAAACTGGAAGTAATGCCCGTATAGAACGACTCCTTAAAGAGAAAACACAATGTTGTGCTTGCGCTGGTGGCAAGTTGGGAGGTGATGAGTGCGAGCCAGATAATACAGATCCTCATAAAGCCACTGGTATCTACACGGCAGTTGGCTGCATTGGTACAGATACGAATAGCATCGTTGGTAGCTTCATTAAGCTCGGACTAGGAATTGCTGGCGGCGTCGCATTACTGATGATCTTGGCTGGGGGCTTTATGTACACCACTTCACAGGGCGAGCCAAAACGCGCTGGCGAAGCAAAAGAGTTGATTACCTCCGCAGTCATGGGGCTGCTGTTTATCATCTTCTCGGTCACGATCTTACAATTTATCGGTGTGTCAATCTTAAAAATCCCCGGCTTTGGTGACTCTCCACCAGGGTCAGCTGCAGCAGCAAAATAATAAGGTTTTATGTATGTTACTTGCACAAAATTTTGACCGCTTTAACCCTTTGAAAATTGAGTCAACAAAGCTGGCTGTGTTTTCTAACAGTGCTGGCACTATTACTCCCGGCGCCATCATTAGTGACGCAGTCAACAACTACGTCATTCCGATCGCTGGCTTTATTTTATTTGTGATGATTATCTGGGGAGGATTTGAGATGATGACCAGCTCGGTCAGTGGCAAGAAAGATGCTGGCCGGCAACGCGTTCAAACCGCAATTGTCGGTTTTCTACTGCTTTTTTCAACTTACTGGCTTGCCCAACTTGTCCAAGCTATCTTTAATGTTCAGTTTTTACGCTAACCTTAACTTAGTTTCATCTTCCAAAGTTTCTTCTTCTTCGCCCAAACTCAGTCAACGCTTCATCAAGCTGCTCCGGCCCAAAATCCGGCATCAAAATATCTGTAAAATATAACTCGCTGTAGACAGTTTGCCATGGCATAAATCCTGACAATCTTTTTTCTCCACCGGGACGAATGATCAAGTCGGGATCAGGAAGATCACCACTGTCCAACTTCTGACTGAACTGGGCTTGTGTTAAATTTTGTAGCTCGGCTGGAGCATGTTCAGCCGTTATTGTTTTGACTGCCCGCAGAATCTCATCACGACCACCATAATTTAATGCAAACACTAAGGTTAGCCGAGTGTTGTTAGCTGTCTGATCAATCCAGTGCTGCATGCCTGTTTGAATATCTGCTGGGAACTGCTCAAGGTTGCCAATAGTACCGAGACGAACTCCTTGTTTATGCAGCTTCTCACCATTTTTTTGCAGTCCAGTTCTGAAAATGTTCAGCAAACCTTCAACTTCACTTTTCTCCCTATTCCAATTTTCAGTACTAAATGCCCACAGCGTCAAATACTTCACTCCCCGTGCAATACAGCGTTCGGCTAGTGGCTCAATGACTTGATTCGAGACGTACTCGTGACCTTGAAGAGCAACCAGTTTATGCTGTCTTGCCCAACGACGATTCCCGTCCATGATAATCCCGATGTGTTGTGGAATGTCTGACTGCGTACTCATCTGCTGCTTTCTAAAATAAATGTTCGGTACTTACTCGTGGAGCTTGACCGATTTTTGCCAACAACGTGTGTTGGACTAAAGACAACATCTCCAACCGCTGCTGAACAGTTTTTTCAAACTCTGGCAAAGTAATAACGTGAACATTAAATCCAGTATTAATTGTAAAGTATGCTGGCACGCCGGCTGCTCGTAACTGTTGAACTGCCAGCATCACTTCAACTGTCCCTGGATACCAAGTGATCAATGCTGGATGGCTGGTCAATAGAATACTATGAAACTCCAGTGCTTCTGCTTCAATTAACTCCCCAAGCTGAGTGAAATTTTTCTCATCTAGGGCAGCTTTTAAGTCAACAATTTTCTGCTTCATCTGTTGAAGTCTGGTTTGATAAAACACACTTGAATGCGCCGACTGATGACCTTCCGTAGACGAGATTCTTTTCTTCCCCGCATCAACCACGGCAATCACATCTCTTAGGTCCCAATACTCAGCCGGATGTAATGATACTGAGTACGAAGTGTCAGAGGTTTCACCATCGAGCCACTCGACAATGCCTTCTGACATACACCGACAGGCTGTCCCAGAACCTTGTCTGGCCAAGATACTCAACTCTTTTTCAGTCAAATGTATGCCGAGCGCCTGGACCGCTGCCAAAGTTAAGGCTGCAAATCCAGATCCAGAACTCGAAAGTCCAGTACTTGGCGGAAATGTATTCTGTGAGTCGACTCGCACTGAAAGGGTGTCAGCCTGTTCCTGAGTCAAGAGCTGCTGCTCAACAGCAATACTCAGGACTTTTTGGACATGATTTAAAACGCGTTTTTCTTCTTCTCCTGCGTGTTTTCCATCAATATGTACTGCGCTGGAGTTCGCAGCTTCTGTAAACTCAATCGTGGTGACGGTATCAAGTCCATTTAAAATTAACGAAATGCTGCCATTTTCTGGTAAGCGCAATACTTGATCTTTTTTTCCCCAATACTTGATCAATGCGACGTCAGCAGATGCTCGAGCGGTTGCTTTCCACATTGTTACACCTGACCTTGATGTTCAAGTCGGACACCCTCGGCATCGAGCGCCACATTCATCACTTTCCCACCATGCTCAGTAAGTGCAGCTTCAACTTGAGGAGCATTTTCTCGGGCTGAGTCAACAAGTGCGATCATACAATCTCCTCCACCAGCGCCAGACAACTTTGCGCCAAATGCTCCGTGTTCAAGACTGGCCAAGATTAACTCATCCAGTTTAACGCCACTCACATTAAGTTTTGAGAGAAGCTGCTGATTCTCACTCATCAGCCGACCAACTGCTGGCCAATTTCCAGCTTTCATCTCTACTTTTGCTTGGTCAGTATAGGCATGAATCTGCTTAAAGTAGCCAGTAATTTTTTCCGGCTCTGTTTGAAGATGCGACTGAACCATCCGGACTAAGGTTGGAGTATCAGCTTTAATTCCGGTGTACCCGACTACCAGCGGCAGTATTCCTTGAGGCAGCTCGATCGTTTCTACTACTTTGGCGGGAGCGACGTAGTATAACGTTCTCCCCCAGATTGCCGAGGCAATATCAAAGCCAGAACCAACACCCTGAACATCAATCACTGATTGATAACACAAGTCAAAAAGCTCTTTATTGGATAAAGACAGTTCATATAAAGTAACTAAAGCTTTGGCAAAAGCGACAGTTACCGCGCTGCTCGAGCCAAAACCGAATAGTGAAGAGAACTCACTTTGGGTTGTTACCACGATGCCTTCTTGTTGAGGATATTTTTCTAGGAATCGTTTGTAGAGCATCTCAATGAAACGAACGCCTTTGGGTAGCTCTTTTTTGCCGAGGTCAGCCAAGGTTTTTGAATAGGCAGTCAGTCCCAGGTCTGGAGCTGTCAGATAAAAAACATCTTCGCCATTTTTACGAACAGTTGCGGTAATCCGTTGATCGACTGCAGTCACTATACAGGGATGACCATGAACAACCGCATGATCGCCAAAGAGCATTAGCTTTCCCGGTGCAGAAGCAGAGACGTACGTCATTGCACTCATACCATGCTCCAATCAAAAAGCTCTGTTTCTAGCACAGAGTTATTATTTTTCTGAAGATGTTGTTTCAAAAACCGGAGATCTTGATGAAAAGCAATTAACATCCCTGATCCAGTCTGGATACCACCAGCGCCAGTAATCTTGACTGCTGCACCCAGTTTCTCTAACTCAGCAACTTGGTCACGTGCGCGCTGACCGACTACTCCGACTCGCTCTAACAACCTTTGATTGTGACTGATGGCGGCAAAAAATTCTTCGGGCTGTTCTTCCTCAAGACTATTGATCAAATCTACAGTAACGGCGCCAATGTCATTGAGCAGTAGCTGGTACTCTGGCTCTTCAGCACGTCGGTGTGCAACATACTCCACCATTTCTTTGGTTGTTTCCGTAGGAATGCCAGTCTGAATAAGTAAAAATGGCGGTACTTTCTGGACAAGTTGAGTCAGCTCTGTACGATGCACTCCCTGATCACTTTTTCTAAACAACTGGATGCCGGCATACACGACTGCTGCAGCATCAACTCCACTTGGGTTTCCATGAATATACTTTTCACTCTCTTGAACTAACGCAAAGAGTTCATCTTTGTCCATATGATGGAGATGATGTTGTGACAGTGCTTTTAAACCAGCGGCGGCCAAGCTAGCCGATGAGCCCATTCCTGATTGCAGAGGTAAAAACGTCTTAAAGAATACATACTCCTCAGCTTCTTCCCTGCCAGTAAACTCAGTAAATATATTTACCAAGCGCCGACCCAGCTCAGTGAGTGACTCAGGCTGACTCTCCGGCCTGAACATTTTGTCGCTGACTACTTCTGCCACACTTCCTAAAGAAGTTGCCAATACAATGGCTGGCTGACCATAGACCACACTATGTTCGCCACTTAAAATTATTTTGCCAGGAGAAAAACTTCGATCATGCATCTGCACTTATAAACTCGTACTAGGTATGACAATAGTCGGAATTTGAGCTCAAAATCACGCGCCCGCAGAAGAAACTGCTTCTCGCAGTTCTGGAAACTGCGCCATGATCAGCGTCCACGGCACAATTAAAACTTGTTTTTGGCGCAGCGTAACTTCCAGAGCCGGCGTACACATTTGCAGCTTTTCGTCAGAATACTGAGTTGTTTCTGCTGCAGTCGGATATGTTTTACCAAATCTTTTCTCGTAAATCTGAAAAGACTTATCTACTTCAGCAAAAAACTCATCTTTGGGAATCCAAAGTGTTTCACTCACCTCATCAAGATTGAGCTGGACAATAATTTCTTTACTTACTTGAGAAATAAAGAGCTGATCGAGTTCATGTTCGTTATAGATCTCGTTCGCACTTGTTTGGTACTCAAACTTCAGCAGTGGTGACACTACAGCATCAGTTATGCCCAACTCTACCTGAAGTCTTCTCAATGCACAGGCCTCATATGATTCGTCTGGCCAAACATTTCCACAGACCGTATTTCCCCACCAGCCACTACCCACAATTTTTTGGTCACTTCGTCGTTGAAAAAGTAGCTCTCCAGATTGATTCACCATCCAAACAGAGATGGCACGATGTAGCCGAGCAGGTCGACAATGTGTTGCAAGTTTATCAGCTATACCCAGCACTTCGTCGGCACTATTTACTAAAACAACCTGATCAGTCATGGCTCATCTTTCTTACTCTGTCGTAGTCCGAAACGCTACTAAAAAACGTATCGTCAAGTACGATATCAATAACTGCCAATATAAACAGAAAAAAGTGATCCAGGTAGCCAAGATCTTGACACAGCTACAGACTGCTGGGTAATTTGGTTGACAGTTAAACCAGAACTCCAACGTCGGCAGCATCCAGATTCGCCAAATTATAATCAAGATCACCAAAACTGCGGTTGGGAGCACCGTCATCCACAAAAAGATTTTTTCTTGAACTACTGACTGTAAGGTTTGATACGGGTGCAGAAATAATCCCGAGCTAATCTGGCCAATAGCATAGAGGGTTGAAACTATCAGTGACGATCGATTTTCTGCCATTATATTTTCCCCAGGCTGAGCATCAGCAGGGTACTAATCGTTGCTAAGACCACCACCGTTTGCCAAGGATGATTACCAATAAGTGAGAGCAGCCAGTCAGTTTGCTTGGGCAAGATGTGGCTACTGCTTAAAGTGGACTGGAGCTGTGCTTGAATCTGTAATTTGCGTAAGAATTGTTGAGGAGTTGAAGAGCGATGGGCCATGTTTTAAGTGTTCTCAAGTGTATACAGTTGTCGAAACTCTGCTCTGGCTCTAAATAAAGCTGACTCGACTGCTTTGACTGATCGATCTAAATCAACGGCCAAGACTTTCATCTTTTGCTTATCAATATATTTCCGTTGTAAAAGCTCTCGGGAGCTGTGTGACATTTTTTGAAGCACTGCCTTTACTTTTTGAGAAATTTCGTATGAGCTTTCAATTGTCATCAACTCACCCACTTCAGTTACTGGAAGTGTTTTAATCACCCTTTTGGCATACTTGCGACGGTAGTAATCTGCTACTTCATGCTGGGAAACTCGGCACATCCAGGTCCAGATACTTGACTCACCTCGGAAAAGTGGCAGATGTTTTAAACAGCTGATGAACGTGTCTTGAACTAACTCTTCTAGATCTTGGGTATTAGTAATTTTTTGGACTAACAACTGGTGAAGTGGTCGAGAATACTTTTTAAACCACACCTTAACCGCCTCAGGCTGACCGTGCTTGAGGTCGATTAGAAGTTGGGTGTCTGAATCAAATCTTTGCATAACTCTTCGGTGAACTTGACGTATAATAGTATTATGCCATGTTCACCAGGCGAAGCAAACTTAAACTTGGGCGATTGTTTTTTTCTTAATGACAGCCAAGCAGTCAGTTCAGTATATAACCAACCCACAACTCTGATCGAGCTGATCGTTCGTTACTCCTTTATCGCCGCTGGTCTGATCATTTTTTTCTTAATTTTCTACTGTGCCTTCTTATTTCTTACTGGTGGAGTTAAAGGAAAAGAGAAAGCAGCTGAGATTGGGCAGTCAGCACTTATCGGATTTATTGTAATGTTTAGTGCCTACTGGATTGTTCAGATTATTCAAGTCATCACAGGAGCAAATATTAAAATCTAGCATTGATTGATTAAAGCAATTGATAAGATTAAGATACATCAAGTAGTGAAAAAACTGAGCTCAACTCTTACCACACTTTTATTTTTTGCAATTGCTATCATTTTTCCTCAGTTTGCTTATGCAGGAGCTAGACCAGGAGGAGACGGACAAGATGCAAGTAGCCTTGGTAAAATTACCCCACCTCAAGGCGTAAAAGAACTTAATACCCAAATTGGTTCTGCCGGCATTGGCATTGCTGGTCAGCAATATATTGGTCTGTTTCTTTTTATTACTAAAATGGTTCAGCTTATGTCCGTCATTGCTGGGCTAATTACGTTTTTCAATTTCCTAGTTGCCGGGTTCAGCTACATCACGTCTGAAGGAAATCCTAAAGTACACGAAGAGGTCCGTAATCGGTTAACCTACAGCATTCTCGGTTTAATTTTGATTGTTTCTGCCTACACAATTACTGCCCTATTTAGTTTGATTTTCTTTGGCAGAGCCGACTATATTCTTAATCCCGACATTTCAGGACCGTTAACACCATGACGTTATTAAAGAACTCCCCAATTTCATTCCCGGTATTATTAGCACAAGCGAATTTAGGTGGTGGTATTAAACCACCCAGCAAAGGCGTCTTTTCTCCTCCTGACCTTGCAAACACTACTATCTTAACTTTTGCCAACCGTACTTTCTCATTCTTGATTACCTTAATGACTGTACTCGGCAGTATTTTTTTTCTATTCCAGTTTTTTACTGGTGCACTGGGATGGATTAATGCCGGCGGTGACTCTAAAAAAGTTGAAGAGGCACGAAATCGTATTACTCAGGGAGTTATTGGCTTGATTATCATTGTCATTTCTTACGCTATTGTCGGACTCATCAGTACTGTTCTTGGTATTGAAATATTAAATCCAGCTCAATTTATTCAAAGTACTTTTGTGCCTAGTCCATAACTCTTATGCCAATTGACCCCATCCAAAACCTCGCCATTCCTTCTCCACTTACTAACTACTCTGATGCCATCAGCGGCACTACTGTAGCTTTTTACATCGTTTATATCTGGCGAGCACTGATTTTTATTGGTGGACTGCTTGTGCTGGTCTACTTTATTCAAGGTGCATTTGAGTGGATCGGAGCAAATGGTGAAGCGAGTAAAATTACTACCGCTCGCAATAAAATGACTGGAGCAATTACTGGTTTTATTGTTTTGATCAGTGTCTTTGCAATTTTATCGTTTATTGAAGGCATCTTTGGCCTGAACATCCTTCGGCCATCGTTGCCATCAGCAACTGACTCTTCTTTTACCAGTGGAGCTGCTTCAGGGGCTCGACCGCTTATTCCAGCTGGAGCTATCCATAAACTATGAAACATACACTGCTTGCTCTTACTCTCGATCTCCAAAAAGAAGCTATTGCCCAGAATTTGCCATACAGTGGGGCAAACTCGACTGGCGATTTAATCTCACGGATTCTGACTGCAGTGATGGCTTTGGCTGCCTTAAGTGTGCTGCTTTTCCTGATCTGGGGAGCATTTGACTGGATTAACTCTGGTGGAGAAAAAAGTAAAATCGAGTCTGCCCGCAATAAAATGACCGGAGCGGTGACCGGTATGTTTGTACTTGCCGCAGTCCTTGTTCTGTTTATGTTTATTCAAACTGTTTTTGGGATCGAAATTATAAAAATATTACCTGGACCTAGCTCTGGCGCACCTGCAGTAAATACCCAATATTCGTTTTTTTGACAGTTGTCACTGTTGATAAGTAATGAATTGACGTCCACTTGATACAACAGTATAATAGTTAAGTTATCAGCGAGTAAAGTCAAGCGAAAAAGATTTTATAAACTAAGGAGTTAAATGAAAAAGTCTCTCAAAGCTGCAGTTGCCACAGCTAGTGCCGTAGGAATGTACCTGCAAACAGCAGTTGTTTCGGGGGTTAACGCTCAAACTCCGAATCCAGGAAACATTTTATCCGTTACAAAGCCTGTAGGCTACGCAACTAACGCCTCTGGATTAATTCAGTTTATTCTCCGTGCTGTTTTAGCTATTGGAGCTTTGCTCGTCTTCGGTTACTTAGTGATGGGTGGTATTGAGTACATCACATCTGGTGGAGAAAAAAGTAAGACCGAGTCTGCTCGAAATAAAATTACTGCAGCTATCGTTGGCTTGATCATTCTGGCCGCGTCATGGGCAATTTTAAACTTGGCCTTGAACTTCTTAGGTTTCGGTGACTTAAACAGTGCTGTAAATCAAGTCGGGACAATCAACCAAGTTACGCCATAAAATTGGTTAAAGGAAATTCACCCCCTCGCAAGAGGGGGTTTTTGTTGTCCAGATTCAGGTATAATCATCACTATGAAACGTTTGGGCAGACAACTTTTAATGTGTGGAGTAATTTTTTTCTTCTCATACTTTCTCTTTGCTACTCCAGCTCACGCACAAGAACCAGTAGCTTGGACAGGCGTCTGTACTGATACTGGTGATGCAACAGGCACCGCAACAATTCAAGGTCTTCAATGCTTAGTTGGCAATGTTTTACAGATTGCCATTTCGCTGATTGGTTTAGCAGGCTTTGTGATGATGATTATCGGCGCTTTCCGTTACTTACTGTCTGGTGGAAATGCTAAAGGCATCGACGATGGCCAGAAAACAATCACTTATGCTGTGTTAGGGCTGGTGGTAGCGTTATCTGCCTATATTATTTTAAAGATTGTTTCTGAGTTCACTGGCGTGAGCTCAATTCTACAGTTCCAGTTCAATTTACCTTCATATACAGTTCCTTATGCACCTCCACCAGCCCCATAGTTTTTAGGTTATAATTTAAAGATGTTGTCTTTTCGGAGAATTTCAGTCTTTCCATTGCTACTATTTTGCGTTTTAGCAACTTTGCTGGTGACCAAAGTACTGACGAGTTTGCGACCAATTCACCTCACTCCTGCATTTACCCAGACAAACGTGCTGGCTGCCCAGAACTCAGACTCCACCTTCACACTCAACGGCAAGTTAACTGCTCAAGCTGCACCTACAACTGCCGGAGCAACCGCAACTCCAGTCTACTCAAGCTGTCGAGATCCACTCTCCAGTCCACCTCCAGCTACTGAAAAGCTCGAGTTCTGTCAGCAATCAAGTTTTGACCTGACCGAGTATCTTGCACCAACATGTGCTGGCGGAAAGTGTGCCACAGTCAACGGCAGCGCGATTATGACCACTGGTGCCAATGTTGGAAACGTTAATAATTATGTTGAAAATGTTCGCGGTGGTTTTATCAAGCAACACTCCAACGAAATTTACTTTTTATACAAAGTCGAGAATGGCTGGTTCAAGATCTATCAAGATACAATCTGGGGAGGTGGGCCTGGTGGATTTTTCCAGTGTCAAGGCGGTGTGGGTACTGGCCAAGCGTTCAATCGTAGCTTTAATGCAGATAAAAGTTGGGGTCGGAATGTGATTGAGGTTCAATCAAGCTGTGGTAAAGAATCAGAAAATAATGGTTTCATTACAACATATGCTAAACAATGGGATGGAAAGAACATTAATGATGAGTCAACTGGCACAAGTTTCGACATGCCAGAGTCAAGTCTAGCTGCCTGTACAGTTCCTGGTCAGACGGGAATAGTAACTGGTGGTAAAACCAAGCTCATCTTCCAAGGTGCGGCAAAGTGTAATAACTGGTCAGGTGACATGGTCAGTTTTACCAACGTTTCTGGAGTCGGAGCAGGTGAGACATATATGTACTGCAAGGGTCTAGGCTTGTGTGGTTTCTATGAAAAGATCGACTTTACCCAGCAAGCCAATCAACCAAAGAACTGGTCAGGTAAAGACGTCTGTAACTTAAAAGCCGGCGGAAGCACGAGTACGATCGGTAATTACTTCGAGTACAACCTTCAGCGTGAGTGTGGCCAGACGCCAATTAAAGTCTTAAATAATTTTATGGATGAGTACTCGGTCAGCTGTATGCCGCAAGCCAAGTATGTCCTCGAGCTGGCTAACCAAAAAGACTGTGATAAAACTAGTAAAGGTTGTGTGAACTGGAACTCCACTGGCGATCTCAAGTTTACCGCTGGCAGTGGGCAGCTTTTTGGGCTGTTCCGCAATGAAGCTGAGATCAACAAACGCTATAATAATGCTAATAATTGGCGGATGAAAAACCGGCAAGAATCAGTTGAAGCCTACTTAACTGCTAGACCAGACACTATTCCTGCGGTCGTCCAATCTGCAAACTTTCAATATAATGGTAGTGCGCGACCAGATTTGGGGACACTCTCCTCATATCAATCTCCACTTTATAAACTCAGTACGCTCGAGCAACAATGTACATTGACCTACCACAAACTTGCGGCAGTCAAAGAACTGTGTGCACCCTTTAATCGTATTGAAGGCGAAGAAAATACAGAGTGCGCTATTAATCAATTTTTGCCAAATACCTCACTCAGATACCTTGACTTGCTCGAGCGGATGAAAAGTGCTGACAACTGTGAGCCGATGATGCATCCTGACGCTAGTAACTCTGATGCCATAAAATTACGCGAACAAATTCTCAGCATTGATCCAGCCATGGAAGTCGGGTACCGGCCTGCTTTCGTAGTAGTTGCTACTCTAGTCGGGGATCCTGATCAAAAGAATCCCAAGTTTCAGGCTCAAGGAAGTGACACGACGAAATTTTGGCAAATTGACTACATGGAAGTCAAAGTGCCTTCTTTTGGATCTGATTTCTTAGATAAAGAAACAGCCACGAGTATCAGTAATCCGGATCGGCCAGGTGGAACCTATCAAGACCCACTCAAGTTTACGGCTAATTTATTAACTACTCCGCAGATGCAAGAAAAGTTCCGAACTGAGGAAGAAGCTGATCGGAATAAAGTCCGCGACGCCGCTAAAGCCATGATGCCAACGGCAACTGGGCCACTTCCCGGCGGAACTGTGATCGGCGCAAGTCAAACTCCGATTAAGTGCCGTTCTAGTAAAGGTGTATATAGTGTCGATGCATGTGACAATATTGCTCGAGCACTCGTTACATTTATTAATGCGAGCACCGTGCTGCCAGCTCAAGGTCAAGGTGATAGTGGACAGAGTCTCCATCGTGAAGTAAGTCCAGCTCGCGGTTGGTTACCTGCAAATCAATGCGCTGTTGACGAAAAAGATCTGTATGGCAATGCGTTGCACACAGAGAAGCCAGTCGCGGCCAAGTATCAGGTAGCTGAGGAAGGCAAAACAATTGGTTCAAAATTAGAATCTAAAATTCAAGTTGGCAAGTATGTCAAAAAAACAGATGCAGCTGCTGAAGTAAGTGCCAACATCAGAATGGTTGCTGGAGATAGTGTGGCTGATCCTCAAGCTAATAATTTTGGCTCTACCCACGTTTTTTTCATTTCTCCCCACAACTACACTTTGATGTATGCCCAAAATGCATTTCTGTCGATGTTGACTACTGACCAACAGAAGTGGGTACTCGATAATAAAGACTTTAACTCCGTTTTAAAAACGACTGGGGTAGATTCATATTCAGGGAGCAAAGATGTTAGTACTTACTGTGTAGCTAAAGGAACTCAAACCCCTATTGCTTGTCCTTCAGCCAGTGATACGGTCACTCAATATGACCGGATTGACGTCTCGGCCGAGATGAAGCGCGCTCAAGAACATGACAAAGAACTGACGAGCCCAATTATGTGGCAAACTGCTGGAAATGTAGCCAACTTCCCAACTCGGCTCTTTACGTTGTTAACTAATCCGCCAGACAATCCGACCTATCAAATGACGATCGGCTGTACTGGACCCAATGCCACTGAACTGTGGCTACAAGGAAAATGTAAACCAGTCACGACCCCAGTGCCGGGGTCTACTCCAATCCCATCCCCTGCTCCAACTGGTCAATGTATTGATGTCTGGGTGAGCCAAGCTCAAGCCCAAGCGGCTGCAGCACAGATGAAAAAGGATCTGCCAGGACAACAGTTCTCTACAAACCAGTTTGCTGGCTGGTCTGCCTACTTTAGTGCAGCTGCCAATCCCACATCTCAACACATTTTTTACAATGATTGTGATAGCGGTAAATCATGCATCAATTACGTGCTCGACCGTGTCACTACCGAAACTGAGATTAATCCTTACCTGATCATGGCAATGGCATTTAACGAATCTGGTGGCTTAATCAGTAAAGAACCTGGCTTTGTGGGCCCACACTTTGGCTGTGGCATCGATCGCAGCCGTCCTGGTTATATTTCAAATGACACGATTGAGAATAAACTGGAGTGTGCGATGGGTTTCTTTGCCCGAAATCGGAGCCTGACTTCAGAAGAAGCTCTCCGCCTGTATGGATACTCCAATGCCAATCGTAACAATAACTTGAATACGATTATTAAGTACCTCAGCAACGGAACGTATACAGGAACTTGTGATGTCAGTGGCAGTGGCGAAGGTACTTCAACTACTAAATAAATATGAGCAAAATTTAAGACTGAATTGTCTCTGAGTATGAGCTTGATCCATCATTGAGTTTACGCAAATTTTTATTCTTATCAGTTTTATCAGATTTTGGAATATTTCGGCTAATCGCTTGAGCAAACTTGGCAGGTTGTTCATGTGGCAGCTCTTCCAGTCGAACACGACGCGCGCCCGCCTCGAGCAACTTGGCAGCGGTTTCAAATGTCTGAGCCGTAACTGTGAGTGATCTGAATGTTTGAGTTGCAGACTCAATCCCAGCCAACAAGTTCGTTGCCATATCTGGACTCAGCGTTACACTCAACTCTTGTAGTACATACGCCACAACTTCTGCATATGAGGCAGAACCTGCGGTACTCAACTTTAATGTGCCAAAGGAAGTTTCATCGGAGTTAAAGCTGATAATTGGAGCAGCTTGAAATAAATCTTGATACTCGCTGTACAGTTGACCCAACTGGTCGAGTTGATCAATCCCAAAAGTGACGATCAGATCTGCCTCAGCGCCAGTGAAAGTAAACTTCACATCTTGGGTATCCAGTGGTCGAACACCTTTTTTCGGTTGAATGACTAAGTGGAAAGTTTTTGCTTCTTCATCAATGTTATAGCTGACTTTATCAACTTGGTCTTCTTGATAGGGAAAGGAAACATCTAGATTTTTATTCCCTAGTTCTTGAGCAATGTCAGTCACGCCACTAAACTGTTGAAGCTCATTTGCCACTGGCTGTGGCGAAGCAACGGTGACGGATTTGCCCAGACTTGCTAGACCTTGAGCAAAACTGACTGCACTCAGCACGACGTCAGTTGAGGCGTTGTCAGCAAAAAATACTACAATGGTCTGGGCCGCAGCAAGAAGTGAGTTAAGCGTTGAGGTGGATTCTGCTGGCATTTAAGTCTCCAAAAAATATGATCACAGTCGGGCAGGATCGGATAGGTATATCAGACTAGAACAGTTTTATGCAAGTGGTGAATCCTACACATCAGATTCAAGCTCAAACCTGATTGCACTGTTTCTTGGCGTAAGTTACAATCAGGCTCATGAAGAAGTCTCTTGTTTTCGTCTTATTTTTCGCACTCTTCTTTTCTCACGTCTCAACTCTCCAAGCATTTATTCCTGCCGAGGCAATTGCTAAATCGGATCTGGAAAAAACTGATACTGGAGCTGTTCAGAACAAAACCGTTCAGGAAGTGATCGCCGGAAATGCCCAGTTTGAAAAAGGAATTCCCAACGTCGATGGTTTAGCCGCCCGATTGTTTAAAGTCAGTTGGATTACCGCCTCAGCCTGTGAGCTTCACTTAACAGGATGCAACCCAGCTGGACAAGGACTGTCAACTGCGCAAGCTATTCCTCAAGCCTTTGCTTCGTTGTACGCACCTCAAGCAACAACCGGCACCTACATTGCTGACTTAATGAACTCAGCCGGTTTAAACATTGCCCGACCAGTCTATGCTCAAGGCTTAGGTATTGGATTTTCTTCACTTGACCCAATCTTGGACACCTGGAAAGTGTTCCGTAATGTTGCCTATCTGTTCTACGTCATCTTATTCTTAATTATCGGCTTCATGATTATGTTTCGTCAGAAAATCAGTGGCCAAGCTGCAGTTACCGCTCAGCAAGCACTACCTAACATTATTATTTCACTGATCGCCGTTACATTTTCTTACGCAATTGCTGGGCTGATGATCGACCTAATGTATATCCTGATGTATCTGATCATTGGCTTATTCCCAACTCAGACATTTGGCAATGGCACACTCAACCTTCGCCAAATTGCCCTAGATAAAGATATCTTCAATGTTGTCGCTTCGCTGTTTACTCAAGGTAATTTAGTAGGAAGTGCCTATCAAGCAGTCGCAAACACCGTAAAAGGCTTATTTAACTCGCAGTTTGCCGGAGCGGGTGAGGCACTCGGAGCAATCAGTGGATTTTCATTTATCGTTGTCTTTTCACTTGCGATGCTTTTCGGGACATTTCGTTTATTTTTTGAACTCCTGAAGACATACATTAGTATTGTCATTACGATTGTGCTCAGTCCATTGGCATTAATGTTGGGAGCACTGCCCGGGAACAACGCCTTTGGATCATGGTTGAAAACATTGATTGCTAATCTCGCTATCTTTCCTGGTATTTTACTGATCTTGTCACTGTCTTTTATCTTAATCGGCAATACCTCAGCAGCTGGTGAGAATCCCGTCGGTGGTTTCTTGCCTCCATATTTACCGGGTCGTGGATCAGGAAACGCAATCTCGCTCTTTCTCGGACTTGGTGTACTTTTAATTCTCCCTGACTTGACTGCTCAGATTAAGAAGAGCTTAGGTGGAAGTGGCGGTGTCTTTGAACAGTTTGCCAATAACTTTACTTCCTCAATCGAAAAAGGCTGGAAGGGTGGCGAGCTCGTGCCTGGATTAGGCATTTCTGATACGAGAAAAATGCTTGGCAAACAAACGGGTGGTCTGAGTGGTGAAAATGTGACCAGAAAAGGTGCAATCTTGGCTCGTGGTGGAATAAGTGCACTTGGTGGAGGCTTATCTCAAACTGCAGGTTACAGTGCGAGTAGAGCTGAAAATGCACTTCGAGATCGTTTCCCAGCTCTAGAGCAAAAAATGGAACGTCCAGTTTTTGGCAAAAAATATGATCCTTTGAAGGGCTTTACAGGTCCACATATTGAAAAAGATATGAACTCATTCGGTCAAAGAGTTGGTGATAAGAACTTTACAGAGGAGAAAAAACCTTAGAATATCTTCAATTACTTTTTGAAGATATTCCACTTCCGTATATCAAATGTCTCGACTATTACTACTTTTGCTCTTAAGTGAGCACCTAGTGTTTTCCAGACTTACCTGACTTCTCTACTTCACTTGCTGTCTTGCTGTGTTCTCCGACCCCCACGCCAAGCACGTTGACTGTTGGTTCAAAGCTTGGATTACCGTTGAGAAAGCCTTCATAATCAGGATGATCTAACAGTTCTAGAGCACTATGAAGAGGTGACCAATTATGAACAAATGATGCTTCAGACAAGTGATAGGAACCTGCTCTACGATCTCTTCCAGGTCTGGTATAGTCTAGGAGAGCCCACCGACCGACAGCTGCAAAGCTATGCTCTCGATCTTTTTCTTCTGGAGGTGGATTTTTTCTCAACTCAGGAGGTAACATTCTCCACACATCAACTGCACCCGCCGAGTTAAATTTATTATTTCCGCTACTCGAATCATCACTTTCAGAGTTACTATTTTCAGCTTGAGGATAAAGTGCTCTCATTTGTTCCAAAACCTCACTATCCACACTCCCACCGGCTAGTATACTGTAAACACTACTCTTTACTTTTCTCCCCCAATCTTTGTCTCCTCCAAAAGCAATAAGGAGTTGATTTTGGAGCTCTTCAATTGCCGATTCTGGCTGTTTTGCTTGATGTAGCGCAAGAAACATTCTGTCACAGAGTCCAATAGTCAAACAAAGCGCATAGTTCCAGTCGACCATCATATTTGATTTAATTTTCGAAATCGTATCTATTAAAGCATTGAAAAGCTTCATTAAATGTTCAATGGCTTGTTCTGGTTTTTTACCATCCACTGATAGGCCTTCAGGAAAAGCAGCTTTTCGAAATGCTAGGAAGGCTTCGTATCCGTCTACCCAAGTCTCGTAGGTATAACCCATACGCTTTCGCAACTTAATATATTCTTTTTCAAAATTAAATCGATAAAGTGAGGGATATGGCCAACGCATCATGCCATCGCTCCATGTATCGATTACGTAGCCGAAAGGTCGGTGACCGTGTAAATCTTCTGGATAATCAAAGCTGCGCTCGACTGTTTTTCCTTCTGCTTTTACTGAGTAAGTAAACTGCTTCCAATGAACGTGTTCCGGTTCTACTTCAGTACGCAATGGTGCATGATGCTCCATTGCCATCTGAGTTCCTCTAATTGATTTTAGGATAGCTGCTAAACGCAGGAAGTTATCTTCACCTGGTTTATTGTTAGCTTGCCGCATTAATGCTCTGTACAGATAATCTAGAGGCGGGTAAGTTATAACAAACTCGTCTTTGTACATTGGCGCTGAATAGGTGGAGTATAGTGAAGGGATAATTGGTGCAATTTCAAGACCAGGCATTCGAGCAGCGATCAAACCAGCTGGAGAATAACCACCACCGATCAGCTCTGCCTCAATATCTAAACCAACACCTGAAAATGTCAGTGCGGTATAAGCAATTTCTATAGCTTCATCAATCCCAGTAGGATCCACATCGGGGAATTTTCGTTTTGCTTCTCTTGCAACCTGGGCCTTCATATCTACTTTACTGGTATCATCTTCTTTAAATCCCCTGCCATAGTACTTCATGCCTGGAGTCTTTCTGAGATAAACCATTCTGGTTCTCGCCCAAGTAAACTGCTCAGCATAGTGATATTCAAGCATTTCCCCAGTATCAAGATCTTTGACTTCAAATTGAAAAAAGTCGAGGTTTCTAGGTGCAAACTGATATTGTGCAAATGAAGTATCTTTGAATACCTTTCGATCGTCTTCGCGATGCCAGTTCGCTGTCATACCACGACTCTGGCCGTGAGTGATCATCTGATCAAGTAACTTTCGACTACTATCTTGCTTGAACTCCAGATAATAAAATTCTTTATACTCACCTTCTCTTCTTTTGAGCTCATCATTAAATGCTTTTCCACTATCTACATCCTCCTGTTTTATTTCTCTTCTTGCGAGACGGAGTGGAATATTGGTATTAATATCAGCAATAGTAACTTCTTTCCGCTCTTTTCCGACCTGTTTCAATGCATCTTTCCAGGCACTGAAACGATCCAGTTCAAGTGAGGATTTAAAAGACTCGGTAGGAGTGGCTGAACGATAAAATGCGGAGAAGATAGTATTGCCCCATTTCTCCATATTCTCAATTGGATTCGGCCCATGACAAATATTTAAAAAGAATGCTTTCCACACCTCTTGAGCAGCTTGTTTCTCTGGTGCTCTTACCTGTGGAGTACTGGCACTTTCTAAATTCAGCTCGTTTCCTGTTTCTTTTAAAAGAAAGGAGATCCAGTCAATATATTGACTTGCAACTTGTTCTATTTTCGAGTAAGCTTCCCAAAGTTGAGGTTGAGTGATCTGTAAAAGTTGTATTTGGGGGGAAAGAACTTCGTACTCTTTTTTTTGATTTTGAATATCATTGGCCAATTTTTGCAGGAATAGTAATTCCTGTGGGGCAAGTGTTTTCTTTTCTGCATTAGTGAAAATGCGCAGACCAATTTCTTCAGCTTTATCAATCTTGTCTCTGCCGATTAAGTCAATAAAAACTTTTGCTTCGTCACGGCCGGCTACTGAAGAGTATATTGCGGCTGAACCCAGCTCAGTCGTTGGACGCAAATAAAATTGTTTGACTTCGACGCGGTCGAACTCTTCTGGCTTACTTGCCAATTTTGTTTCAAACTTCTTTTGGTTGATTTGATTTCTATCAAGTAGTTCAGCAATGACTGTTCTAGTCACAACCAGCACGTTTACCACATCAGGTTGTGTAGAAAATATACCCAGGTTTTTCATTATAATGTCGTAAAGACGACGAAGTTCTTTTACCTGATCTAAAGTTAACGGCTGATCTGCATCGATGGCTGTCGCCGCACTAGTTAACGTTGTTTCAAAGCTAGCAGCCGTATCTGCTGTAACTTCACTTCGCCCTTTACCACTAGTTTCTCTAATGTCTTTAAGTGGTAAACCGTTTGTTCTTCCAAATAAAAACGTCCAGTCTATTGTTGCTGCTTGTGCTAAAAGTTTTTCATTAGGGTTCTCAATCTTTTCAGTTAGCGCAGCTGGTACGATCTTGTCTTTAAGGGTTTGGATCTTCACTTGAATTTGCAGAAACTGTGCTTCAGATGCAGTCTGCCATTCTGGGTCAAGTCTAGTGCGAGTAGTAGTTGCTTCGTTCTCAATAGTTGAGATCAAAGCTACACTCAATCCTTCTGGTCGATAATTTTCGTTAAAAGTTTCAAGCGCTTCCTTCTGTCGAATGAGATCACTGATCTCAACTGGAAGGACTCCATTTCCGACGAGCCTCTTAATTTTGGCGTCAAACTTTTTTTTGTTTAAATCAGGATAAAAATTCGTTTCTTGGGAAATTTTTGGTGTAGTCTTAGTAAGAATTTTTTTATACGCCGCGAGATAGTCAAAAATTTTGTCTGCAATGTCTGCTTTAGTGCTTGTTGCATCAAGAGCAATAACTGCTTCGTACGACAACTCTAGCTGCGTTTTATTTCGTAAAAACTCAGTTTTTTTGGAATCATGTAGTCGTTGATCAACAGTCTCTGTCATCTCGCCGGAGCTTTACTTTTTTTTGGCTTTTTTAAGGCTTTTAAGAAGCGGTTCCACAGCCGCCGCATTTGTGGCTTTTGCTTTTACTGCACAAATGGCTACACTAATCTGGTCAATCGCGGCCTCTGAGTAATCAAACTCCTCACCTGGTTTAATTTTTGTCTCATCCACTATTAACTCTAAATCAAATAGATCCACGTCAGAATGCATACCTTTTTTCATTGTACGATCTAGCGCCGCGGCATCTATTCCGAACTTATCCATGTACTCTTGAACATCTTTATTTTCAACGTCAGCACTTTTGGTATCTTTAACTTCAGTGGCATGACTTGTCTCACCCTTTGCAGGAGCTATCGGGAGTTTTTCAGGAATATAATCTATTGTTATTTGGGGGAAGTACTTTGTTACTAGTGGTAATCGGTCTGTATAGAATTCACGCAGCTGTGCTGAGTAGGTAGTCCCTAGCTGATCCATTACCTTTTTCGACAGGTCCATTGCTTCGGCCGTTTGCATCCATGTCATAGGTTTAATCATTTTAAAGTCAGCCATAATTAAAAGATGAGCTAAAAATGGCCCTCTTAACTCATGTTTCTCACCAGCCTCATCTTCAAAAGTATCTGCAATGCCATTGGCTTTTTGATTAGATAGGATTGCTTCACCAAAGTACTCAAATATCCAGTCAAAGTCGAGATTCATGCCAAATTTTTCGAGCTCAGCCATGATCTCCTCTTCTTTACTGCTTCGCTCAGCAAACTTAGCGAGCTCAGCTAAACGTGCTTTTGGATCAAATCCGCGCAGAGATCTCAGCCAAAAAAGAGGTTGTGCTAAAGTCGGACCTTTTGAACTTGCCCAAGTGGCCAATTGATCAATAGTTGCTTCCTTGGCAAACCTTCCTCCAAACCGATCACCGACTGCACCTGAATTTTGTTTAATTATTGCTACCTGATCCTTCAATTTCTCGTCATCTGATCTTTCTGGAACTGGAGGCTCAATCACCGCGGTTCTATCTCGAGCAATCGTGCGCTCTAACATTGCGCCGAATGAACCAAGTTTCCTTACATCTTTAATATCAAGCGCTTCAGCAAGAGTTGCGATCAGGGTTGCAATATCAATATCACCCTCAGGGAGGGTAGCTGTCGCTACTTCAATAGCTCTTTTGGCATCACTTGTCATTTTTTCGTGCCGAGCACCAGCTTGTTTGTCGAGAATAAGTTGATCAATTGTTTTTACAATATGTTCAAGACTATCTGCCATCTCTTGTTGAGGCTCAATAACATCTACTTTAAGTAGAGCATATTCTTTGTTACTTTGAAGTGTTGTCCCAAGTTCTAAAATTTTTTGATTTTTTCTTCCTAGATGTTTTATTACACGCAACTTGAGATTTTCCAATTGTTCAGGTCCTAAATTTGCAACCATAGTTTCTGTTTGCAATGCACGTTCTAACTCAAAAATGTCACGTGCTACTAAGTTTCCAGTTTCTGGAATGGCTAAGAATGCCTCAATTTGAGTTTTATTTTGCTGTAGATTCTCTGCTGCTTCTGTCATAGGAGTACCTCATCTAGATCTTGTAGATCAGATTTTACATGAATACATCACAACAGGAAAGGAGGACTACGCTGCTTTTGCTTCGGTTACGTCTGCTGAGCCTTGTTGAGGCAATGAGGTAATAGTCGCGACAGACTGCGATGCAACCGGATTTGCAGGTTGAGCTGTTTTTGGCATCATAATATCAAGAAGCCGAAGCACCTCTGCTCCTTTATCTTTCATAAAGATGTCATGGACTTTGCTGTCGAGTTGAGCATTTACTCCTGGATACAGTCCCTCAGCCACACCTTTGCTGAGTACTTGCCACATCTCTTCACTTGCACCTTTTTCATGGAGATGAGTGACCAAAGCTTGGACAAGTTCGCGAGTTGCCCTTGGATCACCTTCAAGTGCTTTATCAATGACATCTTGATCAGCGGTGAACCCTGCATCTTGCATCTCTTTACTTCTGCTCAGTGCCATTGCCAGAGCTTGACTCAGTTCCTGAGGTTTTTTAAATGCATTAAACAACTCGTCTTCACCAACATTACGAATTAGGTTTCCATTTGTATCAAATCCTAAGCTGCCACCTCTTCCCATCTCAGCTCCAGAAGCACCATGGACCAATAATCGGAATAAAGTCATGAAATCCATGTTAAGCAGATTTGTCCCAGCTTCGCCTGCAGCAACCATTCCAGCAGCAATCATTTTTTCGACTAGTGATTTCTTTAGCTCTTTCACTGCCTCACTCGACTCACCTTCAACTGCAACTTTCTTGGCATCTTCTTCATTCAGAGGAGTTTTTCCTCGAAGCTCATTAATTTTTTTCTGTAATGCTTCTTGAACTTGAATAGTAATTCGTTCTTCAATTCCAGGATTTTTCTTTGGATCTTTTTTATTAAGAATATAGGCTCCAATAAACTCATCTTCAGATAACAGATTATTGCTTGAGTCGGTATAGGGCGTTGCCGCCAACTCTGCAGGGGTCATCTTGGATGACTTGGCATACTCTGTATGCGCCTCATTTTTAAACTCAGCCTCAATCTTGACGTAAACTTCTTTGATCGCATCTGGTAACATAATTTTTCCAAGCGCTGTATCTAACTTTCCACCTGTGCGCAAATATGCCAATTCTTGACGTTGAATCTCTTGATCAGCAGATTCAAGCAAAGACTCTTGAGTCACTTTATAGAGTGGTGGTAAATCCTGTTCTTTCCTCTCAATATCTGCGAGCCGTGCAGCGACTTGAGGGTTTTCCTGATACTCAGCGAGATGTGTTTGCAGCGCATCAAGTTTTAACGTTTTTAAAGTTTCTCGATCTTCTTTTGTGAAAACTCCGTCTTGAATCAGCTGGTCAATTGCTGCATTCTTCAACATACTCTCTCGCTTAGTGTGATCGAGATTACTTGCCAAGTCTTCTTCGCTCATGTATATCAAAAGCTCTACGTCATTGCCAGTAAATGACTTATTTTCAAGTAGTTGTGAAATTAATTGGACTTTTTTAGCAGGAACCTGTTCTAGAACACTTGATTGATCAGCAGAAACAAGATTGCGATCTACCAAAGATGAGATAGCCTCTTTTTTCTGTTCAGGTTCTTTTATTGCACCATCCTGCTCTTTTGGCACACTACTAACTTCAGTGGCGTTCACTGGCGTAGCTACCTCTGCCACAGTTGCTGAAACTATAGGTTGTTCTAGTTGTGGTGGTGGGTTTTCTTGTTGTGGTGTAATAGTGTCTTGCGCGGTTTCAGCCATATAAGATCACTATATAGATCTATACTCTGCTGTGCAAGAATCGACCTTTTAAATTCTTAGCCTGCGTGATAAAACCCACTTACATTCTTCGGAATCTGGTGAAACTCCAGAACTGTGCCGCAACGGTAACTTGATTTCAAGAAGTCCGATCGGAAGCGTGTGGCTCTCACTAGAGAGCAGAGGACGAGCATCCGGATCTATTTCCGGCCATGCTCCTCATTATTGAGGAGTTTTTGTGTCACAAGAGTACCTACAGCGATCTTTAATCCCGCTTCCTTTTCAAGAGTTTGGGTATAGCTTACTGGGCTGTGTTTATGAGCGAGTCGACCAAGTAAAAAAAATTTGGGACACGACTGTTCAACACCCAGTGACTTCCACTCACAAAAACTGGGACACGACTTCCTATTGCAAGTTATTGAGTCAAGATGCCCCAGGACAGTACTCAGTCTCTGAAGTTCTTCACACCATTGCTCCCAACTTTGAAACTTTTACTGATGAGTATGTTTTGGGAACAGTCAAAAAAACCTACCGCTATGAGAACTTGAATAACCAAGGCGGTGAACTGATCGGTTCAAGCGGAGTGGCTGCTGGCTATAAAGAACGCCTGGCTGTTCAAGCCCAACGTTTTCAGGATCACATCAGCAAAGCTGGCCGTGGTCAACAGCGCGCCACCATTGAAACTTTCAACGTCTTGCGCCTTGAGTCATGGATGTCTGATGTTTTGACCGACTCAACAGCTCCGATTGGTACTAAGCTGGTCTGGTGCAGTGTGCCGGGTCATCGGTATGAAGGCTATCAAGGTGTTTCCCCGAAGCATCATAGCTTTGTCTGGGTCTATGAAAAAAAGTTTGATGGGAAGGCATATTACTTGGAAATGACTCAGTTTCGCTGCTGGCCGTCACTTGACCAAATGCAAACTATTCAGCACCAACTCCACGCCAGAGAACAGAAAACAGGCCGACTGGCAGCTCTTCCAGCAACTCTCCACTCCTTAACTCCTCGCAACTCAAGTATTAGTCAAATGATCGAGCTGCCGCCCACCATCTCGCTTGCGTTCATCAATTCAACTCTTTACGCTTCGCAAGACAGCTGGCAGCAAGGTCCACAACAGATGCCTGACACGCAACTGAAGAAAAAATCTAAAACTGAGTTTCTTGAGCAGCGCACAGCAGTTTTAGAAAAATTTCTGCTGCCGCTTTACAAGACCATCTTGACCGAAGACTCAGCCTTGATTGGGTTGACCCAGCCCTATCTTCATCAATACTGGACGTCTCCAGAATACCGGCACGTCATTGCGCAGCTTGATGTTGTTCTGGCCATTGCCAAACAGTCACTTGATCGATGGCTTGAGCTGACTATGGATAGCGCGCTCCTAGGAACTGTCCCACCAGTTGATCTTGATGGACTTCAGAAACTTTACTCCTTAAAAATGAAGAGTGTCTCAGGTGGCATCGCGGCGGCTGAGCGCAGCACATTTAATTCACTAGCTCCTCAACTTTTATCTTTAGGAAATAAAACGCTGAGTTGGGGCCAATGTGGTCTGGGCACCGTCGTGCCCCTCAACTTGATTAACAAGTTCAAACTTGCTGGTGGCACTCAAGCAGCTGCGACGACTGGCCAACTCGGCTTTAGAGATATTCAGAACTTGTCAGTTAGTGAAAGAAAACAGTTCAAGACAGAAGTTTTAGAGAACTATCGAAAGTTCTTGGTCTACGATCGTAATGGCAAAGCGCATCCATTTTGGGTGCTCAAACAGTATTATGATGAGTATGCTGGCCACTGTTACCAAGATCAAAACGGCCTTTTTAAAGGACCATGTCAAATTGATCTCAACATGGATACAGACGAGTTCATCCTGACGGATGAAAAGTACCAAGAGCTCCTTTTAGAGGCAACAAGCGAAAAGTTATCTCAAGCAGAAAAACTTCGCCAGCTGCAACGTCAAGAAGATGGTGAGCTGCTTCAAGCCTCGAATGACACTGACCGTCAACGTATTTGCAAGAAATACCAAGAAATTCGCCACGACCTTCAAAATACATATGACGTTGTCGACGCTGTAAGTAGCTTCTTTCTGCTCTACGCCAATTCCTTGGTTCGCCCACTGCCAGCAGCTGCCTAGAGGCTGTGTTTAAGAACTCCCTTTCGTCTTCAAGACATCGTATAATTTCGCTGATGACGGATAGCGCAGTTGCTGCTAGCGAATGTAAAGTAAACTCCAGGATCTCGCACGAACAGCTGCAAGAACTACTGGGTGTCATTCAACGTGCCTATACCTTTGATACTGAACCGCCATCTGTTCAAGATGCTTCTTTTCAACTGAGCGCTGAATTTTTTGATCACCGTTTTGCCACTACTACCAGCTTCTTCTACGTCAATCCTTTTCAAGCTGAACGAGATGCTCATACTGCTCCAAACATTCTGACTCGTGAAGACATTATTAAGTTATTTGAAAGCATTCTTGAGTCAATTAGGCTGCGTGAGCTGGGAGACAGCTCTCGGCTAAACACTGAGCAATCTCAAGTCTTAACAGACATTAAAAATGGCTTGCCCAACAACAAGCAACTTCTGGAGAGAAAAATTCCGATCCTCGCAGCTGCGCTTTTTACGATGGCACATGCTGAAGAAAAAAATGATGAGGGACAAGAGCCTGAGGTCGTCACCGACATTCCAGCCAAATTATTAACATTGTTGGGCAGTAACTTTAATCTGGTGGTGAGTTGGCCATACATTAAAGAGATCGTTACGGACGCTGATCATGCCACCAAAAATCCGTTTGGCGTAAAAACAATATCTACAACTGTTGACCAGCAGCCAGTGCTGTTGCCCGTTATTAAGTTGCGTAACTTTTTAAATGATTGGCTTAAAGAAGTGTATGCGGGTGAGGTTCAGAAAAGTTTTGATCGCAAACATCTTGAGTTCCCCAAAGACGCCGTCTATTACATTTCTAGCGAACGTTCGGCTGGCTTTATCGATCGAGAAGAGTGGAATGATACTGACTCAGCTCCAGGTGTTAAAAGTAGCGCTGCTCCTACCCAGTTTATCCGCTATGTTCTTGGCGAAAAAATAGAGGAGTTCCTCAAAATTGAAGAGCCGGATGCTCCTCCTGCCTACGCTTCACAAAGCACCGAGAGTGCTGAGAGTGATTCGAGCGTTACCAAGGAAAAAACTAAAGAAGAACAGCTCGATTTACTGCAAAAGTTTGAACAGGCCGGCGCTTCCTATACTCTTGAAGCTAATCGCCTAACTGCAATTTTACTTCCTCAATTTTTTGGAAGTCATGGAATCTCAGCCCGGAACTTGAATGAACTTGAGCAGTTTGATCCGATTGATTTTCTCGTCATTGAGCGCGAGTTTCGCCTAGAGCTGGAAAATGTTTTACGTTCGCTTCGTCCAGAAGAGTTTGGACTGCTCAAAGAGCGCGGAGCGCAGCTTGAGTTCCGCTACCTGATTTTAAAAAAACTCTATGCCAAGCTCGGAACAAACCCGCGATTTATTGGCTCAATCCTTCGTTACCGCGACAGTTACATTGATCAGCTTCCGCCAGCACAGGCGCGTGAGTTGGAAAAAATTCTCAACCTTACAGATGATGCTTTCGACTCACGAGTCTACAACGAACAAAAAACAACTGATCAAGAATGGGGTCAAGATTTTAAAGCAGTCAGCGGAGATCAGGAAAAACTACTCTCTACTTTGCCGTTGCAGAATCTTTCCGGTCTCAACGCTCTTACTGCTGAAGATTTAAAAACATTCATTACTTTCCTTTCCAAAAATGAAGCCGTCAATTTTGAGACACTGCAGCGTAATCTCGACGTACTGATCGCTGAACGATGGTCACCTGAACAAGTCCGTGGTCTAGACGCCACCGACGCTTCAGTCATCCTAGGAATCTCTTTACCAGGATCTTTAACTCATGATCCCGCTAGTTTCAAAAGATTTTTAAACCTGATCGCCGAGTATCTTTATGCTCGACGACAACGTTTGGCAGATCACTACGAACTTGATGCCATTAGTCGAGAGAAATCTGGTCAAAGAGATAAAGATGGCAACCTTACTCCATACACTCCAGCCGCTCTTGCTGCCTTGCAGTCAAGTCAGGCCTTAGCCGAGACACACAAAGATGCTGGTGGTGGTGAGGCAATTATCGTTGCCAAATCATCAGCGACAGACCGCCGCAGTGAGTATGCCGCAGGTGGGCACAGCTTCTCGACCAGCATTGAGGCAATTCACGGCGCAGTCCAAAAAGAAAAAGATGCCCAGATCCAAGCTGAACACCAACAGCGCCGCAATGCTTTTGATGCCTTATCACTTGATCAGAAAAGAGAACTACTTGCCCGACTCGGCGTATTAACGACTGAGATCGATGACGTCCGGACAAATAAAAAAAGTCAGGACCAGTATCTTCATCAACAACTTGAGTCGGGTTTAAGCAGGAGATACGCCGAGTTCCAAGCGGACAGTAGCGACCTGTCGCTCTACGAACAAGAAGATGAGGCGGTTGTTCAAGATCAAGGTGGATATAGCACAGCTGGCCAGCCAAAGTATCGACCGGCCGGTATCCAGCGATATGGCCGACCATCTCTCGCCCGTTCCCTGATGAAGGGTGCGCTCAAACTTAAAAAACCTTTTGCTAAAACGAAGAATAATGCTGACAAAGCACTTATGGTCATGAGTGCAGTTGCTGAACGGGGTGAACAAGCACTGGCAACAGCAGTCATGGGACCGTTAGGACAAAATAAATACGTCCGTCGAGGGATTATTGCTGCACTGGCAAGTGCGTTGGTTGCCGTAATGAGCTATGTCATAAACGGTGGCATCCTAACCAAAATTGGAGCGTTGCTAGGTGGAATTGCGGGTGGCGCAGCTGGCTTTACCATTGGTGGAGTTGCTGCCATACCTGGAGCAATCGGCGGCTCACTTGTTGGGGCAGCTGCTGGCTATGGTATTGAAGAAAGACTGGGCTTTCATCCCAAAGCAACCTTCAACGGTCCTGGTTTGGGTGGCGGCGCTGCAGTTAATGGCGCTCCTGCGGCTAAAGCTAGCGCCACTCTTAATTCGCTTCAAGCTCAGTCTGGTTTGGGTAGTTCACTCACTCAAGTTGCCGCCGCATCTGGAACACTTGCCTATGTCAGCACATCTGCGATGCTGGTCTACAGCAGTTTGATTGGCGGTCTTCAACAGCCACCATTAGGAACAATCGGCTCAGATGGCCAAGAGTCTCCATATGTTATTTTGACCAAAACATCGGTCCAAGGTGCTCAGTTTGATAACTCAAAACTGCCAGGTTCAGTAACCTACCAGATCTTTATTGAAGCAAAGGACAACTATTCTTTAGAAGTTACCGATCTTCACGATGAGATGAGTGTCAAACTCAATGATGGAAAGCGGACCAAAACAGAATCACCACCGCCCACTCCCTCATGTCCTAACGTTAACTTTGCTCAGTTACAAAAAAAAGTATTTACTAAAGACGATGGTAAGTTCAAAGTAGCCGAATGTGTAACCAACTTTGACGGCAGTTATCATGATGCCGGCGTACTGAATAAACTGAACATCAAGTTCAATGTCACTCAAACTGATGGCACTATTATCAAAGATCAAACTGCGGAAACTGCGGAAATTATTTGTTTTGGAGAGTGTCCTCAGTTTCAAACCGGCGGCTGGCCCACTCATGGAGTTGAGCTCCAGGGTCCATATGGCACTTTTTCACATGCCCACAGTGACGCCATCGACTTCGCCAGAGTCAAATCTGATAAAGATAATGTGATCATTTATGCTACCTTTCCCGGCACAGCTTGGTTCTTCAAAGGAAATTCACTAGATCCTGCACTAAAGGGTGTCGATCCAAACTATGGAAATCACGTCGTGCTTGTCACTAATGATGGGTTTGTTTTTTTATACGGGCACCTTCGTGAGTTTAGTTCGCAGTTTGAAGTTGGAAAAAGCTATCCAGTTCAGCCATGTACTGAGCTAGGCATCATGGGTACAACTGGAAATTCCACTGGAGTTCACCTTCACTACGAATATCGAGTTTATGCTGGTCGTTCTTGGTATTCGTATCCTGCTGGAGGTCGCCGAATTTTGGAAACTCACATTCCCCAACCATATCAGGAAGGGCTGCAAGTCCAGTCAGACTGTGGACCAGCCACTAAATAACTATGCCAACACCTGCCGAGATCCAACAGCTCCGCTTAAAACTCAACCAGCGCCCAGAGCAGCAGCAAAAGGCCAAAAAACTCTGGATCCTGGCAGCAATAGTGGCGATTCTTCTGATCTGTCTTGGGAGTGTATTAGCGATCTTGACTCCCAAAAAAGTGACGATCACCACTACCCCATTCTTTACCCAAAATATGGATGCTTCTCAAACCAAACTCGTGACGGTCAAGTTTACTGGTCAAGCTCCCCAACTCCCACCTCAACTCCCCATCGCCCAAGCCACCAGTGGTTATTTACCAACTGCTGACATTATTACTTCGTTGATTAAAAAGTATGATCTCACTCGAGTTTCACCCGACAGTGAGTACTGGACTAGCGATCGCTCTTCGTTAGGAAAAGATAAGTACAACGATGTTTATACACTGGTGACCTCGCAGTTTGACCCTAGTGAAAAACTGCCAATTGTCCAAAAAGACACCGCGGTTCAAGCTGCCCAGTCATTTTTAGCCCAAACTTTAGCAGGAACAACCCTTTCTCCATTAGTAAACTCAGTTAGCTATGTCGATTATGGTCAGGAAGCGGCTGAGACAACTCCAGAGAAAGCTACCGCGATCACTGTTTCATTTGCGCCAATGATTCAAAACCTTCCAATTTATTATAAAAATCAAACTGCTGCGCCATTTCTGGTCACAGTTGATGGCAATAACTCGATCCGCAAAGTAGTGTTTTTGCCCCAATTTCAAACCTATACCACTGTTGACCAAACAAAACCGATCTCGATTGACGAGGCAATAACCCAGATTACCGCCGGCAATGGTTCAATTATCGATGCCACCTATACCGCTGATCCAGTTCAACTTTCTGCGCTCCAAAATGCTGAGTTAACTACAGTCACACTTGAATATCGTGAGGATGCAAACCAGCAGCTGGTTTTTCCCTTTTATCATTTTGTAGGGAAAGCAACTACGGCCAGTCATGCTGAAGTTGATGTTCAGATCATCACTCCAGCTGTAAAAGTTTCGGCTGCTACTGGCAGAAAATAAGAACAGAACCTGCTATAGTTCAATCGAGTCCTGCCTATGCGTGAACATGCTTTACCACAAGACGTAACCGGCTATAAATTTCACATCATTGGCAACATGACGCTGAAGCAGTTTGGCGAAGTTGCTGCTGGATGTATTGCTGGTTTTGTTCTCTACCAGACCAACTTGCCAGTGCCCATCAAATGGCCGTTAATTGTTATTTTTGCTGGCTTTGGCGCACTTGTTGCCTTTGTTCCGGTTGAAGAGCGACCATTAGACCAATGGTTGGTTGCATTTTTTCATGCTTTGTATCGGCCGACCCAGTACTACTGGAAAAGAACTCCTAAAGTCCCAGAACCATTTTTATATGAGCCCAAAGTCACCACCAAATCAGTAGTCGGAGAAGTTGACCTTACTCCAGCTCGTCGCAACCGAGTCAAAGAGTATCTGCGTTCTATTGAACAAGTTGCCCAGCCAGATGAGTTTGAAGCTCAAACTGCCCAACAGATGGACTCGATTATGTCAATCTTTGGCGGTTCAACTCAATTAAGTAATGCAAACCAGCCAGCTTCATTCGCAGAAGGTACTCCATTCACTGAAGAAACTACCGAGACACTTTCATTTGCCGGTCGCGCTTCAGGAGAAGAAACAAACCTAGCCAACACCGTTCCAGAGATTATCCCCAACCCACAGTTACTCAATTCTCAGACAATCCTCGAGCTTTTTAATGACCCCGTTGAGCCGATCCGTCCAGTGCTTGCCCAGACTCAGCCAGCTATAACGGTAACACCAGTAGAAGAATTAAATGTTGTTGAGCCATCAGCTATGAATATGGGCAGTATCCCGATCAGAACCATAGAACCAACAGCATCTCGTCTAGTATTAGAGATCCCCGAAATTGAGCTCAGTGACATCTCAACACCAGACACCTCGCCAGAACCGATCGCTACTCTTTTTGCTCCTGCTCCAGCAGAGCTTGTGCCCAGTGTCTCAATTCAGTCCAAAAACCAACCCACACAAGTAGCGGAAAACGTTGGGCCTTCACTACAAGTTCATGTTGTCAGCGAAGTTTTAAATGCCCAACTTCCTCGGAGTGGCCCCGGTAAAATTCAGTTTAAACCCACTCGGCAAACGATTGCCCAACGCGACGAAGCGACTCTTCCTCAAATTCTTGATATGACCCAAGTGCAGGGTGATGCTTCACAAAAAAACACCTCCATCTCCGCTGAACCAACCCTTGAGGATACTCACCAAGTCGTGGTTCCCGAACTCCGCGAAATCCAAGTCAACAAAACAAAAGCCTTGTTGAGTTCGGCACCAGTCATATTTGGGTCAACCAACTCTGAGATGGAAAATGCAGTAGACCCTTCCTTACTTGATCGGATTTCTCCACTTGAACGGATCACTGGCTTGAAAAATGTTACCTTCAATCCAGATCTGCCATTCCCTGACAAACCCACCGTTCCTAATAAAGTCGTTGGCATGGTCGTTGATACCAAAGGTCAGGCTGTTCCCAATGCAATCGTTGAGATTTTAACACCGAGTGGCATGCCTGCTCGAGCTGTCAAAACAAACCCGCTTGGTCAATTTTTTATTACTACTCCACTCAACAACGGTGAGTACATTATTAAAGCTGAAAAGGATCAGCTCGACTTTAGTGCCATGCAGTTGGTGATTAACAACACTGTTCTGCCACCTTTGGAGGTCAAAGCAAACGAAGTCTCAGAGTTATCTTGATCGATCTTTGTTATACTTAAATCGCATGCCCTCATCACAAGCAATTACTTCAACTACCCAAGACTTCCTCGATATTCATGAAGTGACCGAGAACTTACTTCTTTTAAAGAGTGGTGCCGCTGCGGTGATTATTCAAGTTATGGCGATGAACTTCGGCCTTTTGGCTGAAGAAGAACAGGACGCCATTATTTACGGCTATGCTGGAATGTTAAACTCATTGAACTATCCGATTCAGATCGTGATCAGATCTCAGACAAAAGACGTCACTAGTTATCTCAATCTTCTCCGTCAAAAAGAAGAAGAAACCGTTAGCACTACACGCAAACAACAGATTCGCCAATATCGAGAGTTTGTCGCTGAGCTTGTTCAAGAACGTAATGTGTTAGACAAAAAATTCTACGTTGTAATTCCAGCAAGTGGAATTGAGCTAGGAATTGTGACCGCCCAAAGTGTTGTTCCAGGTGTAAAAAGTCCTGATATCTCAACATTCGACCGCAGTATTATTATCGAGCGTGCCAAAAATTTACTCGAGCCCAAACGAGATCACATCATTTCTCAGTTCGCTAGAATTGGAATGTTCTCTCGCCAGCTTGATACTCAAGAGATTATCCAGCTCTTCTATGCCGCCTATAATCCCGAGTCTACTGACGGGCAAAAAATGACTGATAGTCATCAATACACTTCTACCGTAGTTGAGGGAAATTTGGAAGAAAAGGTGTTCGGGGCGGCAACCCGCTCTCAACGCCCTGAAAACATGAAGCCACTCAGCGAACAAGCACGACAAGAAATGGCTGCGGCTCAATCATAACTATGCCAGGACTTCTCTCTTCCCTCCCATTCTTCAAAAAACCGACAACTCAAGAAGACCAAACAGCCAAACAAGAGGCTGAAAATAAAGCGATCTTAAAACAGTTTTCTCAAGGATTGGTGACTACTCAAGATATTATCGCACCTGAAGCGATTGAGGTTGACTTCACATTTCAAAAAATTAACTCTACATATACCAGAACCTTATTTGTAGCCGGCTATCCGCGAACGGTGCCATCTAATTGGCTTTCACCTTTGATCAACTTTCCACATCAGATTGATACTGCAATGTATATTTTCCCAGTTGATGTTCGTGAGGTTCTAGATAGCTTAAAGCGGAAGATTACGGAGATGGAAGCTGAGATTACTTCAGACATTCGGCAGGGCAAAATTAGTAATATTGATACTGAGGTTAAACTGGAAGATGCCAGAGTTATCCGAGAACAGTTGGCAAAAGGTGCTGAGCGGTTTTATCAATTTGGTCTCTATATTACTATTCAAGCCCGAGACCGCGAAGAACTCGAACGGGTCACCAAAGCTGTTCAGTCAACCCTTGGCTCGCTTCTGATCGTCTCTAAAAAAGCTACGCTTCAGATGGATGAAGGGTTTAAATCTACCCTACCAATGGGTATTGATAAGCTGATGATCACCCGCAACATGGACACCACTTCACTGGCCACTACGTTTCCCTTTACTTCTTCTGAACTGACTATGGATACGGGAATTGTTTACGGCATTAATGAACACAATGAGTCACTCGTTGTCTTTGATCGTTTTAAAATGGAGAGCTTTAATATGATGATCTTCGCCAAGTCCGGCGCTGGAAAATCATATACCGTCAAGCTAGAAATCTTGCGCCAAATGATGTTCGATACAGAGGTGTTAGTCCTTGATCCAGAGCATGAGTATGAGGATTTGGCAAAAACAGTGGGTGGTGCGTATATCAACTTCTCCTTTGATTCTGAAGCAAAGATAAACCCATTTGACCTTTCCAACATCTATGAAGAAGGCGAAAACGAGCTTGGCCAAAAGATTATTAGTCTCCACTCTCTGCTCAAGGTCATGCTTGGCGAGATGACATCCACCCAAGATGCTCAAATTGACCGAGCTTTAGTAGCGGCATATAAAGCTAAGGGCATTACTCCAGATCCAGCCACCCAAACCAATGAGCCACCACTGATGGAAGATTTGTACAAGGCATTAATCGGTATGGAAAATGCTGATGCTAATGATATTGCGGCTCGTCTAGAAAAGTTTATTACTGGCTCTTTCCGCGGTATTTTTGACCAAAAATCAAACCTCGACATTACCAATCAGCTAACTGTTTTCTCTGTCAAAGATATGGAAGAGGAAATGCGGCCAATTGCGATGTTTGTAATTCTCGACTTTATCTGGACCAGAATTAAAAAAAAGCTCAAAAAACGTATTCTGGTTGTCGATGAAGCTTGGTACTTCATGCGCTATAAAGATGCTGCCTACTTTATGCAGTCCATCGCCAAACGGGCCCGCAAGTACTATCTTGGTTTAACTACCATTACTCAGGATGTGGAAGATTTTATGGGAAATGAGTTTGGCAAAGCCATTGTTAGCAACTCGTCAATTAAGTTTTTGATGAAGCAGTCTCCTGCTTCGGTACCAGTGCTTGCTGAGACGTTTTATCTCTCAGAAGGAGAAAAACAGCTTCTTGTTTCTGCTGATGTGGGCGAAGGAATTTTCTTTGCTGGTCAGAACCACGTTGCCTTACGGGTAGTAGCCAGTCCTGAAGAACATATTGTTATTACTACTAATCCCGAAGAGGTGTTAAAAAAGCGAGCCAGTGCAACTTTAGCAGCTACAGCCTTGGCTCAGCCTTTAACTCCTCCGTCACTCAAAACAGTTATGTTTCCTGAGAAGCAGTCTAGCCCTACCACTCCTAACCAAAATGGCCTCCCCATGCCAACTCCACCGCGTGGAACTCCCCGCCCTGTAGCCGGAGCGAGAACGTTTTCTACCGCAGGTAATTTTAACCAACAGCAACAACCTGCGCCATTTGCAGGCTCGTTCTCGATTGATGATTACCAACCTCCTACAGATGTAGGTGATCAAACCCAACCTTCGTCTTAGCGTATTTTCTCGACTTCATGTGAAAAGTAAAACTTTTGTCCAACAAAAGTTCCTGCTTGCCAATTGTGGATAACTTTGTATATAACTAGCCCACTTTCCCTGCCCTAATTATGAATCAACTTAACGTTCAAGAACTCTGGCGCCATGCATGTGAGCTCCTCCAACAAAGGATGAGTTACTCTGCGTTCAACACCTGGATACTGGCAAACCCGCTAACCGAGTACCGATCCATTGGCGATGATCGGGCTGTTGGGGTAATTACCAGTCCTACCGCTTTTCACTCAACCAATGTTGAGAAAAATTTCTACGCTCAGATCAAGGAAGTACTCGACCAATTGAGTGGACGTAATACTGAGCTCCAGTTCCAAGTCGGCCTTTCCTCACCATCACTCGTACCAGACATCATTTCCCAACCAAGTTCCCAGCCAGCTACTGCTCAAGCTCTAGAACCAGTCCAAGAGCTAAGTCATCGGCCACGCCCCTTACGAAGCACCCCTAAACCAATGAGTATTCAGTCTCTTCAAGAACGACTCCAGAATTTAGCTCAAAGTCAATATACCGAACAAATTTCCAGACAAGACGCTCCATTTACCCCTCCAAAAGCTGATCAGGCAAACTCGGGTCTTTTTTCTGACCAGACCATTCAATCTTTAGCTGGCGATCGCGCACGCATTCAAGCCCAAAAAGCCAGCTTAAGAACCGACTACACATTTGAGAAGTTTGCTGTCTCAAGTACAAATGAGATGGCCCATGCAGCCGCACAGGCAGTTTCTCATCAACCAGGAACTGCCTATAACCCACTCTTTATTTATGGTGGAGTTGGTGTGGGAAAAACCCACTTAATGCATGCAGTTGGTAATAATATTCTTAAGAAGCTCCCAGATGCGAAAGTCCTCTACTGCACTGGTGAAGACTTTACTAATGAGATCGTTCATGCCATTCAAACAAAAAAATCAATGTCTTTTAAAGAAAAATATCGAACTGTTGATATCTTGCTGATAGACGACGTTCAGTTTATTGCAGGGAAAAATACCGTTCAAGAAGAGTTTTTTCATACCTTTAACACAATTACCAAACGAGCTGGCCAGATTATTTTAACTTCTGATCGGCCACCATCAGAAATTTCTTTACTCGAGGATCGTTTACGATCTCGTTTCGAAGCTGGGTTAATGGTTGATATTCAACAGCCATCATTTGAGTTAAGAAGTGCAATTTTGCTGATTAAGGCTCAGGCTAGCCATATTCATATTCCAATGGAGCTTGCCCAAGTTATTGCCTCACGCATTGACAGTGCTCGTAAACTTGAGGGAATTATTAAGAGTATTAAGTCTGAAGTTGAGCTCAAGCATCGTCAAATTACTCCAGAACTTATTGATGAGTTGTGCAAGGGCGAAACTGAAAAACCTCACCAAAGGCTGCGAGTTCGGGCTACTGATGTGATTAAAACTGTAGCCGATTTTTATCAGCTGAAGCAGTCTTCACTGCGTGGTAAAGTTCGAGTGAAATCTATTGTTAAAGCTCGTCACGTCGCGATGTACTTCCTTAAAGAAGAACTTCATCTGCCTTATATGGAAGTCGGTCGCTGGTTTTCTAATCGTGACCACACCAGTGCTCTCCACGCATTGCGTAAAATTACCAATGAGCTTCAAACTGATCCAGAATTAAGACAAGAAATTCAAGCTCTTCGAGTTCAACTCGAGAAAATTTCCAAGTAATTCACAGTTGTGGATAGGTAGGTGAAAAAAGAGTGAATTAGGTGTGACGAGTGAGCAGGAATGTGACTAAAGTTAGGGGCAACGACCTGTTACTCCACCGGCTAGACACATCTCTACCTATAGCTAGGCACGAGCAGCTCACGAAAACAAAAAGCGAATATAGATCTGGGGGAAATAAGTTAGTCCACTTATTCACTCCCCTACAACTGCAACAACTAATTATTAAGATAGTTAGTAGAATGTAGTAACTTATATGAAGATTTCGATTCTCCAAGAAAACTTGCAGCAGGTTTTAACCGATGTTCAACGTTGTATTAGTTCAAGACCACAGCTCCCAATTTTAAGCTGCGTACTCCTTGTTGCTGAGGAAAAGCAGATAACCGTGTTTGCCACAGATCTGCAGTTTGGCATGACCTGTTCGTTGGCTGGAACTGTTGAAGAACCAGGCAGAGTTGCTATTCCTGCCAAGATTTTCTGTGACTTCATCGCGACGCTCTCCGCTGGCTGGCTCACTCTTGATTCAACGGAACATACCGTTCAAGTAACATCAGCAGAAGCTTCTGCCAAAATTCAGACGTTTGCTGCCGACGACTACCCCATGTTTCCAGAAGCAGAAGGCGAAGAAATCTCATTTCCGCTTGATGTGCTAGCCCCAGCAGTTCAAGCAACGTCTTTTGCAGCATCCTTAGACGAAACTCGACCAATTTTTACGACGCTTTGTTTTCAATTTGGCGAAAATTTAGAAATTGCTGGCACAGACGGATTTCGATTGTCACGCATCCTACTTCCCTTTTCCTCAGAAAAACGACAGCTCCTCATTCCAGCCAAAGCAATCAATGAGTCAATCAAAATAGCAGTCCGCAAAAAGGTAAAGGTTGTAGTTATTAAGGTCTCTGAGAAGTTAAAACAGGCATTTTTCTCATTTGATGGCTGTACGGTCAGCATGAGAGTGCTGGAAGGGCAATATCCACCATATGAGAAAATTTTGCCTACTGAGTTTTCAACTCAACTTTCATTTGACGCAGCTGAGTTCCAGCAGAAATTGAAAACAGCCAGCATCTTTGCTCGAGAAAGTGCCGGAATTATTAAGTTTGTTATCACTCCAGAGGGTCTCAAACTCATCTCATCTTCTTCTTCCTATGGGAATCAAGAAAGTCTGGTTAAAACAAAGGCAATGACGCCAATTACTCAAACAGAAGAGATTGCATTTAATAGCAGATATATTCAAGAGTTTCTGTCGGTCGTTAAACCAGAGCGGGTTTGGTTTGGAATGAATGAATCGTTAAAACCAGCTGTTTTTCGACCTGAAGGTATGGAAGCACTCAGCTACGTGATCATGCCATTTAGAGTCCAAGGCTAGTTTCCTTGCTCCTATTTCCTATGTTCTCGACCTGTTGTATACTAGCGCCTCTCGCAATTGAAGGACTTTATGACTAAGCGTACATGGCAACCCAAAAAACTCAAACGCATGCGAAAGCACGGCTTTCTTAAAAGAATGGCTTCCCATGATGGTCGGCTCGTGTTAAAACGCCGTCGAGCTAAGGGTCGTTCTCGCTTGACTGTAGTGAAAAAAGCTGCCTAAGCTATTCACGCAGTATGTTCCCAAAACAACATCGACTAGATCTTCGCCAAACGAAGTTTTTTTCTCGGTTCCCCCACTCTCTTCAATCTTCGACCTTTCGATTGCATTGGAAGTTTGGTACCAACTCTAGTCCTCAAGCTGCGGTGATCGTTGCTAAAAAGATCGTACCGTTGTCAGTCCAGCGCCATCGTCTGAAAAGAGTTTGTCGAGCCATTATCACTCCGCTCTTCCCCACTCTACCGCACCAGCTTGAACTCGTCGTCGTCATCACAAAACCGACATTTGAAAAAAAGAAAATCGATCTGGAAGTTGCACTCAAAAACGTTAATAAGACCTATGAAAAAATTTCTACACATCTTAAATGACTGCTCCGCTCTCCTCTTTATTTCGTTCGTCCGCATCTATCAAGCCGTAGTTCAACCAACTCTTCGTCTCCTCTGCTTGAGTGTCTTTGGCCACTATAGTGCCTGCAAACAGTCGCCATCGTGTAGCCAATACACGATTCTCCAGATCAGAAAGCATGGTACAATCACTGGGTTAAAAAACGGAGCTCTTCGCATTTGGAACTGCCACTAATATATGAACGTCATTAATCAAGTTTTAATTGAGCTACTCGTTCAACTTCATCAAATTACTGGCAATCTTGGCTGGGCAATTGTCGCCTTTACAGCACTAATTCGCTTAATTCTGGTTCCCTTGTCAATCCCCTCGATGAAATCTCAAAAAAAGATTCGTCAAATTCAGCCCGAGTTGAATACCTTGAAAAACAAACACGGTGATGATAAAAAAGCCCTTCAAGTCGCACAAATGGAGCTTTATAAGAAGTACAACGTTAATCCACTTGCTGGCTGTATTCCTCAGCTGGTTCAGATTGTTTTACTCTTCATCTTATATCGAGTTCTGATCTCATTTGTTTCCCAAACCCAAGTCAATGGCACGACAATTAATGCCCAGTTTTTCTGGCTCAACTTGACGAAACCCGATCCATTATTCATCCTGCCAGTTTTAGCAGCTGTAACTCAACTTGTCTTGTCGATCATGATCTTGCCTGGGGGAGAAACTCCGGACATTGTCCCAAATGATTCAAAGAATATAAAAGTTATTGCTGAGAATAAAAAAGAAGAAAATATGGCAGACATGGCTGCTTCAATGCAGAAGCAGATGTTATTTGTGATGCCGTTAATGACTGGGTTTATCGCACTAAGATTCCCATCCGGGCTAGCTTTATACTGGGTCATCTCAACAGTGTTTACGATTGCGCAACAGTACTTTATGTCTGGTTTGGGTGGACTTGAAATTTATATGAAGAGAATTGCGAACTTTGTCCAAAAAAATAACAGACTAAATCAAAGTGGATCTAATAAATGAGTTTGTACATCTAGTACATGTGAAAATGAAAGTGAGAAAAAATGACAGTTGCAGAGTTTACCGAACGTTTGCTGGCACACATGGGCGTTGAAGGTGTTCAGGTTGAGGTTGAAGAAGGTGATACAACTCTGGTTAAGATTCAAGTTTCTGAAGAAGAGTCCGGATTGTTAATTGGCTATCATGGTGAGTGTATTACTGCAATTCAACGCGTGTTGTACATGACTTTTTCTCGAGAAAATTTAGACAAGAAATTTATCGTAAATGTTAATGATTATAAAGAGCGCCGTACGGCCCAAATTCAAGAAATGGCGCAACATGCTGCGGAGAGAGTTGTAGTCAGTGGCCAACCTTACGTCTTTTCATATTTATCAGCTAGTGAGCGGTTAATCGTTCATGAGTTTATCTCTCAGACCCCTGAATATGCTGAGCTCGAAAGCTTTTCAACTGGGGATGGTCAACATCGTCGCCTCCACATTTGTCGAAAAGAGGAGAGTGTTCCAACACTTGCTGCGTAATGAGTGAACTTGTTATCCATACTGATGGTGGATCTCGAGGAAATCCCGGTCCAGCTGCTACTGGAATTGTGGTGTTGTCAGCAGGAGAAGTTATCCACGAAGCTGGAACGTATCTTGGGGTGCAGACAAATAATGAGGCAGAGTACACAGCTGTCCTTGAGGCAACGCTGCTGCTCCCGACAATCATTCAAACATACAACGTTACTCAAGTTTTATGGAAGCTTGACTCAATGTTGGTGATTCAACAGTTGAATAAAGTCTGGAAAATTAAAGAGCCGCGAATGGCCCAGTTTGCACAAGCAATCTGGAAAAATTTAAAAGCTCTGTCCGTGCAATCAACATTTTCATATGTTCCTAGAGCCGAAAATGCTCGAGCCGACGCAGTGGTGAACTCAGTTCTCGACGCCCAAATTAGAAGTTAGCTGTACTTCAAGTAGGCTTTTCATTACAATGGGGAAGTAGACTGACTACTGCCCATGTCAATATTCGTTACCCAAGCTGTCGAGCAATCGGTACGGGTCTTGGTCTTTGCCCGACCGAGCCTTTTTACTGACGACTTTGTTCAGCTGCTTCATCACAAACACGTAGACATTGAACTTATTAACCCCACAACCATAACAGAAAAAGAGTTGGGTAGTCTTGGACAAGAACGATTTTATAAAATTTGTTGGCTACTCGATGATATTGTAAAAGGAACTGCTGATGCAGACAAAGTCTTTCAATTTTTATTTGGTAGGGAAGAGCCAGTTATTATTATCAGTTCATCATTATCTCAATCAGCCGTGCTTCCTTGGTCAGAAAAGAAGAACGGGGACGATCAACTCTTTAGACATTTAAAAAAGTATCTGCAGTCATCCAGCTTGGTGGTTGGGGTAAATATCATTGATCAAGAAGAACTTTTTGTTTCGCCATTTTATTTTTTTTCAACAGCCGCAGAGGCAACTGCTTATATTGGACAGACAACGACTAGCAAGGAACTGGTTAGCCAGGCACTCAACGTTTTACTTCGACCAGCGGAGTCAAGTTTTATCACTGTGGTTGGAGAAAATATCCTTACCCCAGCTGAAAAACAACGGCTTTTTCAGGCTTCACATGCTCAAGTACCAAAACTTCCTCCTTCTACTACACTACCCAACATTGAAGTCAAAACCCAAGCTCCACGGAGACAAAAAGTTGTTGAAGTAGAGTATGACAAGACAGTTCACCAGACGAATATCTCGGTAATTCCGTTTGTTCAGCCTAAAATCCCTAATAGACAGCAGAGTTATGAACAGAACATTCGTCGTATAAAGTACAGTCATCAAAAACAACGATTTCTTCGTCCAGTCCCTAAAAAAAGTTTAGATCAAGAAACCGCTGCTTCTAGATCAAAAGAGCTCCAGCCAATTGAACAACATCTAGAACTAACAATTCAGCAACTTTTTGGATCTCAACGCCAAGAGAATCGAGAAACTCGGCTTCATGCCAAAGCAGTCAACACCGTAAAAACCCGCCAGCGGGTGAAACGCCAGCGGGTGGCTGTCAAGGTAGTGATGGTGCTGGTAGCTCTGGCACTGCTCGGTGCAGGCGGCGTGGGAAGTTATATTGGTTTGAGAGCAACTCTTTTTTCTTTGATCGGATCTAGAACCACGACTGAGTCAATAACCGACTCGCCACTTTGGCAAAAAAGATCAACTCAACTTTTGATTTCAGTCTTAACTACTGAAGTAAAAGTATATCAATTCGTGGCTGGACCTGAAGTTGCTACAGATACGGAAACTGTCTTGAGTGCTGTTAAACAGCTTATGGGAGCACACCAACAACAACAGCATGTTCAAGAGCTGTATATGCAAGCAATTGCCCAAGTTCTTGGTCAAAAGCCAGGAAGTGTATTTAACACACTTAATAGCATGTCTGCTCAGCAACAGAGCCTCTATTCATCATTATCAGTGGTTCAGACACAGCTGCAGTCACTCCCGACTGAGTTTCTTTCAGACAAAGATGGCGTCGCAATTGAGGGAATGAGTAGTGAAATTCAGGCATATCGAAAAAAGTTTGCTATCTTTGAACAAGTGAAGCAGCTCTTGCCAGCATTTTTAGCACAAGACAGTCGGCGGCGGATCGCGATTGTAGTCCAAGATAGTGCGGAGCTGCGCCCTTCAGGGGGAGTTGTTCAAGGTGTCTACCTTTTCACAGTAGAAAAAGGACAAGTGATTGACCAACAATTTTATGATGTTACTCAGTTAGCTGCACAACAAAAAGGAACTATTCAAGCCCCGACTGATTTTCAGAAGTACTTTAATCGTAAAGAACTGAGCATTCTTGATGCTGGCTGGGGGCCTGACTTTACGGAAACTGCCAATACGATCGCTACATTTCTTGATCAAACAATTGGCAGAAAGCCAGATATCGTGTTAACGATGACTACTCAAACTGCGCAGAAAATTTTGGCACAGCTGGGAGATATAAAAGTCGCGAGCACTAACGAGGTCCTTTCGTCAAAGAGTTTGTACGAGCGGCTAGAGTTTCATCCAGAAGGGAACTACTTTCGAGAGGTTTTTCAACAGATTATCGAACAAGCTTTGAAAAGCCCAGATCGAGCAGCCAAACTACTGAGTATCGTCGGCGAAGAGCTACAAGATGGCCAAGCATTTATTGTCAGTAATGACCAGACAGAAAATGATGTCTTGAATAGTTTGGGTTGGGCTGGTCAGGTATCAACGCCGCAGTGTCCAACGCTGTTGGGCACCGACAAGTGTCAAGTCCAGACAATTTATCAGGTAGAGTCGAATGTTGGAGTCAACAAAGTTAACCCACTTATTCGCCGTAGTATTCGTCACACCCTGACAATTGGCCCGAAAACAGTTTCTCACCAACGAGTGATGACTTTTAAAAATCAAGCAAATACCTCGCGTTGGCCACTTGGCATCTACCGAAACTACTTACGTCTGTATCTGCCGAATGAGGCTAAGTTGTCAGGGATTAGAGTTGGCCAAAAGGATCTTGACTTGAGTACTCTTGATCGGGGAGTGACCAAGTCAGGACAGTTTATTGGGTTCTTAGTGGAGGTTCCGCCGCAAGCAACTGTTTCTGTTGTCGCTGAGTATCAACAAGATTATGCTTCAGGCTCAGGAACGGGAATTGCATTTTTTGACCAAAAGCAGCCAGGAACGCCTCCAGATGAGTATGTCTTAACGTTAGTTTTGGAAGGTTTGCAGCCGTCAATCATTGCTCCAAAAGCAAGTCTTCAAAATGGAAAAGTTGTTTTTGCCGAGCCACGTGAAAAACACGAGTTTGTGGGAATTAAGTTTAGATAGCTCAACTGCTTTGCTATGGTATACTACTCAAGTTCATTTTTGCCCCCAAAAAAACTGGAGTGTTATGGCACAAAAAATTACGTTCTTATCACAACCTCGTACCCTTTCTGGCAAGAAAGTTGGTCAACTGCGTCGAGTAGGACTGATTCCTGCTAATATTTCTGGCGACCTAGAAAAGACAGTTTCAGTGACAGTTGAAGCAAAAAAGTTTGCCAAAATTTATGAAAAAGTCGGTGATACAAGTTTGTTTTATCTGACTGTTGAAGGTGAGACAGCAGATCGCCCAGTGTTGGTCAATGAAGTTCAACTTGATCCTGTAACAAGTAAAGTGCTTCACGTAGTTTTCCGTCAAGTGAACTTAACTGAAACCATTACTGCTGAGGTGTCTGTTGAAGTAATAAATGAAGTTGAGTTGAAAAATGTTATCTTAGCAACTCTCCACAATACTATTGAAGTTGAAGCCTTACCACAAGATTTACCAGAGAAGTTCGAGATCGATGTCAGTACTTTGACCGCAGCTGGGCAAATGATTACGTTCAGACAACTGAACTATGACAAGTCTAAAGTGAAGTTAATGATCGACGAAGCACAACTTGATGATCCAGTGGTGATGATTCAGGAAGTAAAAGAAGAAGTCGAAGTTGTTGAACCAGTTGTAAATGCGGCAGCCACTGCTGAAACTCCAGTAGCTGGTACTCCGGCAGCTCAGCCACCAGCCGCAGTAAAATAATTCCTACTCAAAAAGTAGTCTGTAGGTATCGTGAATGACTCGGTGCGTAGGAAACTGCGTATAGAGTGATTTCCAGAAGTGTTGTTGTCGCGCTAGTTTTTGTTTTGCCTGGTCTAGCTGGTGCTGTGTTTGAGTAGCCTGCAGATAGGCAAGATACACTATTGCTCCAGCCGTAATATTCAAGATGAGTAGCCCAACGATCAGTACTGGAAAGCCAGCTAGCATCCACAACATTTTTGTCCATGACAAGATATTTTTGAAGATGAGTAGAAAAATAAAGACGGGCAAGCGCAGCAGCATAAGTCCTTACGAGTGATTGTGAGTTGGCCATTCAGAGAACGTTAGTAACTGTTCATTTCCTAGCTCATGCCAAATCGCTTCAGTAACGTATGGCATGAACGGATGAAGAAGGTGAATAAAGGTCACCAAGCCTGCCTGAAGCAGCTGGGCGGAGAGTTTCTTCTCTTTTGCGTGTTCGATACACAGATCGCAGAACCAGTGCCAAAATTCGTTGTAGAGTGTTTCAGCGGCCAAGCCAAGCTTGTAGTCAGTTAGCTGCTGAGTAATTTGGTGAGTTAAGCTTTCAAGATGTTGGGTAAACTCGGCATCGTGTTCAAGCTGTGCGGTCGGCTGTTCAGTCAAGTCGAGACTTTCTTTAATAAAGCGAGCTGCGTTCCACATTTTATTGGTAAAGTTACGCATTGCTTTGAAGTCAGGATCGCCCACAGATTTATCAAGGCCGGGTGTTGAACGGATAACTAGTGCCATCCGCAGTGCATCTGTCCCATACTGCTCAATAACTGTTAATGGATTAATCGCGTTCCCTTTACTCTTACTCATCTTCTGGCCAGTTTGGTCACGGACCAAACCATGCAGATACACGGTAGAAAACGGCACTTTTCCAGTTTTAAACAGGCCCATCATCATCATTCTCATTACCCAAAATGGCAAGATGTCGTACCCAGTCTCCATGACCTGGGTGGGATAAAAGCGCTCAAAGTCTGCTCCGTGGTGAGCCTGCAAAATAGTGTATGGCCATTGCGCAGAGCTGAACCAAGTATCAAACGTGTCTGTTTCTTGAATATAGTTTTCACCAGGGCTAGTCAGAGAAATGATGAACTTCGCATCCATTGGTGGCCGAAGCTCTTGAAGTGTCGAAATAATTTGTTCAAGACGGTAGGTTGTTAACAGTTCGTTAAGTTTTCCAGAAACGCGTTGTCCCTGATGTGTAAAGTGAACTTCCAGACCAGGGTTGTCGTCAATGGAGTACCAAACGGGAATGCGGATGCCCCACACAATTTGGCGGCTAATGTTCCAATCTTTCAAGTTTTCTAGCCAGTGTTTTAAAATTTTATCGTGCCCAGCGCCGATGACTTTGACGTCGCCATGATCGAGGGCGGTCAAGGCTTTTCGAGTGAGTGGTTTTACGCTGACAAAGAACTGGGGGAGTGGCAATGGTTCAATAACTGTGCCGCAGCGATAACACGTACCGACCGAGTGAGTATACTGTTCGTCAACTTTGACGAGCAAATCTTCTTTAGCTAAATCCTCGGCAATTAATCTTCGAGCCTCAGCGACTTTTTTATGATGATACGTCTGAGCGCGCTCTAAGTACTTTGGTTCGACGGCATGTGTTTTGGCATACTCAAAAAACCAGTTAAAGTCCATGCGACCTTCAAGTGTAATGAGCGGAGTAACGGGCAAGTGGTATTTTTTGCCGAGCTCAAAATCATGTGGATCATGAGCTGGAGTTACCTTCATCATTCCAGTTCCAAACTCTGGATCAACATCTTCATCAGCCACGACTCTCATCGTAATCGGCCCGAGTAAGCCAGCAATTTCCACTGTTTTGTCAAGCCAGGCCATGTAGCGAGGATCGTCAGGATGAACGGCTAAAGCAGTATCACGGAACTTTGTCTCTGGCCGAACGGTGGCGATCGTAAATGGACCGTACTTCATGTAGTAAAGTGGGTCCTTCTGTTCTACGTGCTTCACTTCAAGTTCGGAAAAAGCAGTTCCACATTTTACACAGTAGTTAACAAGCTTATAATCACGATATATCAATCCTTTATGGTGAAGTTCAACAAAGGTCTGCAGCACAATCTCAACTACTTTGGGGTCGAGCATGAAGGTGAAGCGACTCCAGTCCGCGCTGGCGCCCATTCTGACGAGTTGAGTTCGGGCAATGTCTGAGTTCTCTTGGACATAGTTCCAGATCATGTTGTAGAGGGTCTCTCGATCAAACTGAAAACGGGACTGATTATTTTTCTTGAGCTTTTTTTCAAACACGAACTGGGTTTCGATACCAGCGTGGTCAGTTCCAGGTGCCCACAACGTGTCATTTCCCAGCATCCGATTGAACCGAATCATGATGTCTTGAAGCGCTACAAACATGGCATGGCCAATGTGCAGCGGATCGTTAGCATTTGGCGGGGGCATCACAATACAAAAGGTTTCTTTTGATTGATAAAGGGAGTGTTGAGTTTTAAATGCCTTGACAGTATCTGGATTGAAAGCGTCTTGTTGTTTCCATAGTTCTGCAATCTGAGCTTCATGGTCGAGGTGAGCGTAAGTCTTATCCATGATTGAGATTATAGCGTACCCTCAGGGAGAGACTCGATAGCGGAATTAACCATATTTCTGGCTTCTTCATACGTTACTACCCAGCCGGTTTGGCAGACACTTTTGTAGAAAAAGTTCTTAAACATTTTGCCGTGTTCATCGTAGACTTCAGGGTAGCAGCCATACTCAACAATTTTGTCTGAGTAGGAGTCAAGTTGTTGTTTTGCCTTGGCAAGATAAGCCATCTGACCGGTATTGTTGTAGAGCAGGACAAGTAATTTAATATACTCCATACCCCAATTGCTCCAAATCCCAGTCCCGCCATACTCAGGAGTAAGAACTCGCACAATTGTATATAAACGGTTTGAACGAGGGTTTTCTTGGTACTTTAAGCCAAATGGCTGATCAAGTCCTTTGTTTTGAATATAATCAACGCAACCGAGGTAGTAGGGGAGTTCTCGAGGATTATAAGTATCGAGAAAACCAGTCGGCAGAACGATCAACCAATCTGAAGAGTAGTAGTTTCCGGCAATCGCATCGGCTGATTGATCTTCAATAAAGCAGCCAATCTTTTTTTTCCAGTAAGTTTCCAGAATCCGAGTCTTCAACTCAACGAGGTGTTGTGGATTAGAAGGAATAATGCTTAGCTTTTGGGCCAACTCTTCAGTTTTCCAAAGAATAACATTGTCATAGAAAGCACTTTGGCGGCGAGCAATATCTTTAGTTCCTGATAACAAGAGTGACTTTCGAATCAAACCAGTTTGTGGATCAACTACACTGTTGACGTAGGTATCGTAATGGCGAGCCAAATCTTTACGATACGTGTTCAGTAAGGTTGCGGCAGCGTTCTGAGTTTGAAGGGGGAAGCGGCCAGCTTGTTTTGATGGGTAAATATTCTCGAGGTAAGAGGTACTCTGCATGACGTCAAGTGCGTACAGCATGCTGTACAAGCTGTCTGAAGGTGTCGCATAGACATTCATTAAAGCCACTGAGTTGATCCCAACTGGGACAATGGTAGTGCTTAGCCGAGGGGAGCGAGAGAACACCTCCAAAGCATACGCAGTAGTTTGAAGATAAATTTTCTGTCGGTTAATCCAGTCTTGTTTGTCGAGTGCCGTCCGAGGATCAAGCAGCGAGTGATAAAAAATCCCTAGTGAACGGATATACAACATGCTGAAGTGATCTCCGGAAATAAGGTACGGTTCATTAGGATCAAAACGAAGCTTATGAATATCAGAAATAATCTCGTTCAACGTATCTGACTTTGAGGCTTTTCCCCCAGAATATACATTTTGAAAAATATGAAAACCCGACTTCATCCAGACGAAAACAGCATAAAACCGACTAGTGCGCAAACGGAGATCTGATTGAGAAACAAGCTGCAGCTCATTATCTGAGCCGATGGTAGTCTGGTAAGGCACCCTGACAATGGTGTGCCGAGCAAATGGATTGGTCAGATACGATGCTATTCCAAGCAGCAGGTATAAAAAGATTACAATGGGTAATGCTTTGGCAATTCGTTTGGGCAATTTTTTGACAGCTTTTTTCATGAATACTTAGGTGAGTGAAGTAAAGGGTAAGTTATACCCCTCGTAAGAAGATGGCTTGCCAAGGCACATAGTTTGAGAAGTACTCATCTTCTCGGATTACTTTACCATGAAGATCTTTGACCACATTTTTGAAGCTTGCTTTCACACCAGAGGCTGCGAAGTCAACCTGTTTTATGTTGCCTCGGGGAAGAGAAGGGTCATCAATATATTGAGGTGCTGGAGCTGGTTGAAAGTCCCAGACTTTGTGATCGACAATCTCTGCGGTTCTTCCATCTGATGTTCCATATAACTCGACAGTCATATAGAGTCGCTGACTATCGGTTTGGGTATGGATGAGCACGGCATGTCTAGTATCGTTAATAAAACGAAGGTCAACATCTCCAGCATATACTGTGGCATCAACTCCTGGTTTTGAATTGAGTTCATAGTAACTGACGCGATAGCTGTGGGCCCTGCGTTTGGTAATAGGCAGCCCACCGTTGAGTAAAGCGCGGAATAAGGTAGTGCTTACTTGACATACTCCACCGCCATCACCAAGTTCAGTCCGGCCATTGCGGATGACATAGGCTTGTTTAAAGCCGGTCGCAGCTGAAACATCGCCCAAGGCTTTATTAAATGAGAACTCTTCACCTGGTTTAACGATCGTATCATTTACACGTTGCGCAGTTAGAGCGACATTGATAATACGATTGGGAATAGAGTGCTCGTACTTACTTTCCCCAAAACCAATCCGCTCAGCGATACCCAAGTCATTTGTCTGAGCAAGTGACTTGGCTGGGTTTGCTTCTTGAACAGGAAGTAAAATCTCTAACTCAGCTGTGTCAGTAGTTTCTAATGTCGTCAACGCTTTTTTTAACTGAGTTTTGAACTCGTCCACGTTAAGGCCAAGGCCTTTCCGAGGTGGACTGAACTGGTGCACTTTTAAAGTATCTTTATCATATTCAAAGACCGCATCTTGAGGAGGTCGATTCACTTCTTTGCTCAAGTTAGCAATAACGGGTTCAAGTTTTTTGGCTGAAGTTCCGGTAGGAAAAGCCAACAGACTAATTAAAAGTTGGTCATTCATTTCTCGAAAAATGTTATCTGCGCGGAAGATAATTTTTTTACTGACGAATTTTTTCGCCCGATCTGTGGCCGCTGTTATTTGGTCTGGGGAAAGTTCTGCTGAAGCTGAAGCAACAACCGCCGGGACATGCAGTTCACTTGGAGCAAGACGATCAAGTACTTTCTTGATCGTTTCATCTTGATCAATGTTTCTTCCAGATTTTCCGGGCAGAAGTTTCAACGTAGTTGCTACTTGAGAAAGTTTAAGGCTGGCGCTTGGCTCTTCCGCAGGTTGGTCAATAATTCGGCTTAACACACTAAGCTGCTGTTTCAGCCGTTCCTGATCGAGTGCGTACTTTGGAGTAATCTTGATTAAAGTTGGCCATGGAGTAACAACTCGCCAAAGTCTTGAAAAGAATCCTTCTTTGCGCCCAACTGTAAATGCCTCATCAATTGCTTTGTCATACTCATAATGTCCGCCAAGCTCAGCTGATGAGGAAGAAACTTGAACAGTATCAACATGAAGCGTGAGCGAGAAAAGTGGAGTGTTATTCTCCTGGTCTAAAAGAAGCAGTTTTATCTGCTGCTTTGTTTTTCCCGTTGCCGGTAAAGTACCGATACTTACCCCAGGGTAAAATGTATCTTGATATTGATGCATCATGAAGGCAGTCAATCCAACTGCACAAGCAAGTAGGATGAGTGAAACAATGAGGCACCATTGCTCAATTTTAGAAAAGCGTGACTGTACGATTGACGGAGATGACATAGAATAGATTGGCAAAGCGTTTTGCAATGGGTATAATTTTCACATCTTTTAACTTCCAAAACAACGGAGAGCTTTAGAACTGGTGAAAACTGATCCTTATGACTGACAACAAACCTCCTGCCCCTCTGTCACCTCCGGCGAAGCCACCTCAAGCTCCACCGCCATTACCTAAACCAAACTTCTCAGTCCCGGCTGCTGCGCCAACTCAGCAACCTCCTCGACCTGCTTTACCACCACTTGCTGCTCCCAGACCATTAGTACCAACTCCGCCGACGTCGCCAATTAATAAACCACTGAGTCCAAAACCTGCCGATGAGAGTGGACGACAACCAACTTCTTCCATTTTAAAAACAGCCCCAGTTCAAAGCTCAGGGCCTTCTCTAGCGAAGCCTGCTTTGCGTGAAAGTGGAAACTTACCTACTCCATCGACAGTCGCGCCACCAAATCCACCGATTGGTGAAGTTCCGCCTCCGCCTACAGCTGCCGAGTTTCAAAAATCACCGTTGAGATTTTTACCATTCATTGTGGGAATTCTGATGTTGGTAGGGATTGGCTACTTTATCTTCAGTCGCTTTTTGGCGGGTAGAGGGACAACGGTCACTACCAATGGAATTACACCTCAAGGGAATTCCAAAACACAAACCGTGATTAGTTATTGGGGACTGTGGGAGCCTTCTCGCGTGCTTCAAGATAGCTTGACTGAGTTTGAAACCCAAAATCCTGGTATTAAAGTTAACTATCAGCAACAAACCTATCAAGATTATCGAGAGCGTTTACAAACAGAGATTGCCAAAGGTCGCGGTCCAGATGTATTTCGGATTCACGCTTCCTGGGTCCCAATGTTCCAGAACGACTTGAGTGAAGTGCCATCAACAGTTTACTCTGCAACAGATTTTCAAACCACTTTTTATCCAATCGTTTCGCAACAGCTGAAGTCAAACAATAAGTTTGTAGGTGTGCCTCTAGAGTATGACGGCCTGGCGCTTTTCTATAATAAAGAAGCACTGCGGACTGCAAATGCTGAGCCACCAAAAACTTGGAATGACCTTAAACAACTTGCTCCCAAGTTAACGATTCGTAATGGAAATAAAATTGAACGCGCTGGTCTAGCGATTGGAAATGCTACTAACGTCGACCATTTTTCAGAAATTCTTGGTTTATTGATGCTTCAAAATGGAGCGAACCCGGCTGAGCCCACTTCAGACAAAGCTTTAGAAGCGCTGAAGTTTTATACAGATTTTTATACTCAAGATCATGTCTGGAGTGACACTTTGCCAAACTCAACGATTTCTTTTGCTCGCGGTGATGTAGCGATGATCTTTGCTCCATCGTGGAGAGCTCATGACATCATTGCGCTTAATCCAAACTTAGCATTTGCAGTTGTTCCGGTTCCACAGCTCTCAAGCAATAAAGTAACGTGGGCGAGTTACTGGGTTGAAGGTGTGAACGCGCAGAGTAAAAATAAAGATGCCTCCTGGAAGTTAATTAAGTATCTCAGCTCGCAAGAAGGTCAACAGAAATTTTACTCCAACGCCAGCAAAGAGAGAACTTTTGGCGAACCATTCTCTAGAGTAGATATGGCAGGACAACTTGCTGATAATCAATATACAGCTCCCTACTTAGCAGATGCTCCTTTCGCCAAAAATTGGTACATGAATAGCGCTACACATGATAATGGTTTAAATGATCAAATCGTAAAGTATTACGAAGATGCAGTGACGGGAATCGTAAATGGGAAGACCACGCCACAGAGTGCTATGAGCACTGTTGCTCAGGGTGTGCAACAAGTTCTGCGTCAATACAACCTGCCCAAACAGTAATGTCAACACCATCTCATCTGCTAACACCTCAAGAGCGTGCGCTTTTGGCGACGATCGCGTATACCGACCAGTTTTCTTATCCACTTACTAGAGAAGAGTTGACTGAGCGTTTCTTAAGTGCTCCTAGCATGAAAAAAAAAGCTATAAGTCACTTGTCTTTAAAGATGAGTTTGCAGCGGTTACTCCAAGGTGGTGATATCGAGTCAGCTCAGCATAATACGGTAGAGTACTTTTTTTTGCCAGGACAGTTACAGAGCGTTACTGCTCGGCTCTATTCAGCTGAGCTTGCCCAGACCAAGCTGGGTGAAGCAAAGATGGTGGCAGCCCTGCTGGCCAGAATTCCATGGGTTGACGCAGTGTACTTGACAGGTTCTTTGGCGATGGGTGCTGCTGAAGTGGATAGTGATATTGATTTTTTGGTGGTGACCCAACCTGATCGCCTGTGGATAGTCCGATTTCTGACAGGTCTTTTTGCCCAGTTAAATGGAAGACGAAGGTCATGGAATCATGAAGAGCCAGGAAGTTGGTGCTTTAATTTGTGGCTCGACTCTTCACATCTAGAAGTAGAGCAGAGGAGTCAGGATGCGTATCGAGCCTATGAAGTACTACAAGCAAAAATTTTATGGACACGGAGTGGGGAAGACGTGTTGAAAATGCACAACTCCTGGATCCAAGATTTTTTTCCTTTATTGAAAGTAAATACTTCTGCCAAGAAATTTTCCCGGCTTCGTCAGAAAACAGGGAGTTTAGTGTTTTCTTTATTTCTGGATAAAGTTGAGCAGGGAGCATGGAAGATTCAGACTTGGTACATGCGCAATCACCAAACAACCGAACGCGTTGGGAAAGGCTATGCATTTTTCCATCCACGTGACACGGCAGCTGATATTTTCCAAGGTTGGACAAGCTCATTGAGCCGGACCTTGCCAAAGACAGTGGTGATGGAGATACTTCACCCCTATGTCGACACCGATGCTCTCGCCTGAGCTTGCGGCTGAATTAGCGCACGCTCATCACTCAGGAAAAAAAGTGGTGTTTGTCTCTGGAGTATTTGATCTACTTCATCAAGAGCATCTGCTTTTTTTGGTCAAAGCAAAAGCGGCTGGAGATGTTCTCTATGTTGCGATTGAGTCAGATGTCCGGGTCCGTCAATTAAAAGGACCTGGAAGACCTATCAACACGCAGTCAGTACGTAAAAAAAATCTTGAGCAGCTCGGTCTGGTGACGAGTGTATTTATCTTGCCAGATGATTTTTCTCAACCTGCTCAACATCGTCAGTTAATAGCTGAGATTCGACCTGATCTGCTCGCGGTCTCATCACACACTGCTCACATTGATCGGAAAAAAATGATTGTTGAAGAGTATGGTGGCAAGTTGCTGATAGTTCATCAACATAATTCAGAGATCTCGACCAGCAAGTTACTAGCCCAACATGCAAAGAAATGATATTCTTTGGTCAAGCGAGAGACTGTCTAGACGCTAAAAGGGAAAATATTTATGAAGTTATTTTTAGGATATCGATCACTTGCAGTGTTTGGTATGATTACTGCAGTCACTGGGGCAACAGTTATGTTTACAGGCTGTTCAAGTGCTAAATCTGGAGATACTCAGGACCAGACACCTGGTATGGCTATCGAAAAAAAAGGTGATACGACCTTAAGTGGAAAGTTAGTTCAGAAGGATGGCAAGTATTACCTCGAGGCAACCGGAAAGTCGCTTCAAGAAGTTGATAGTAATAAAGTTGATCTGACCACCTATGTAAATAAGTCAGTAATCATTACTGGTCAGTTTAGTGGAATTACCTTATTTGCAGGAAAAATTGAAGTGAAGTAATTATAATGAGGAGAAATATGAGTTTACGTCTTGAATGGAAAAAACTAGTTATTGCTGGGGTAGTCAGCTCAACAGTTTTTATTGGCTCTGCCCAACCAGCATTTGCCGCTGAAAACTTTTTTCAAAAAATTCAACACTCGGTCAGTTCAGGTCTAGATGGTTTCTACTTGAAGTATATTCCGGGCAATAAGCCGGGTAAGCTGGTTGTTAAACAAATGACTGATTCCTACAAGAACCTGAAAAGTTTTGAAGATGACACTGCGGTCGATGTTGACGTAATCGGCAATGGCCAGACTCTTGGCTCAGCTCACCTCAAAATGACTGGACCGATGGTTGTGGGCGAGTTTTCTAATCCCCAGTCTTACCAGCAAGATTTAAAGGTGGCGGGACAAGTCAGCATGCAAGGTACAACTTTAAGCGCTACTGCTGATCTCAAGATGATTAATGGAGTGTCCTACCTAAGAATTACCCAGTTGCCAGGTCTGCCTGGTACATCTTTTGACCAAGTCAAAGATAAGTGGATTAAGTTTGACCCAGCAGCTACAAGGTCAGCTACTAAAGATACCGTCAAGTGGACACCTGAACAACAGCAAAAGCTACAGGATGGATTCTTTAAAATGGTTGAGTCAGCAAAAGTCAGTGAAGCAAAACCAGATAAAAAAGATGGTGTTGATGTCTATGTGATTACTTTAAATGTCCCAAAACAAGCAGTTGTTGACTACGTCATGACACTCTCTGATACTCAACTTCAGGCAGGTGCGATGATTGCACCAACCAAAGATCCAGCTGAGTCAAGAAAGAATCTTGAGACAGCTATGGATGCTGTGGGTGATGTGAATCTTACTTTATGGGTAGAGCGGAACCATTACTATCCAAAGCATTTTGAGTTACCACTTGAGCTCGATGTTAAGAAAATTCTCACAGCTCAGGAAAGCTCAACTGGCAAAGCAATGATGCCTGTTGCGCAACAGGTCGACAAGGTGAATTTGAAGATTGTGAGTGATATTAGTAAGTTCAACGAGTCCTTTACAGTGACTGCTCCAGATAGTGCAGAAGATGCACAAACGTTTTTCCAAAAAGTAATGGGTCCGGCAATGATGGGTGGAGCAGCTCAAGTTCCAAGTGATACCTCAATGATGGGAGTAAACCCAGGCATAGTATCGCCAACGTCATATCCGACTGGTCGAATGCCACTTTATCGACCTTCAGTTGGCTCATCTGAGTTACCACAGATGACAGATCAACAAAAGAAACAGCTTGAGCTGTATCAACAACAAACTGGAAACAAACTTCCACCAATGAACTATTAATGTTCGTTGGAGAAGAGGGAAGTGTCTAAAGGCCCCGCAGTTGACTGCGGGGCCTTCTCATTTCTTTGCTAGAATATAGACCGTGTCACAAACTAATATTTTTTCTATTCAACGCTTTTCATTTCCTTATCTTTACAAGTTCCCAGGTCAGTCAAGTAACGAACGGATTTTGTTTGTCACTAGAGAAAGTGATGTCGTTCTTCTGGTTCGCCAACTGTCAGTCGTCTTGGCTGCAGGAGTACTTTTCATTGCTGGAACCGTGCTGATTCAAGTTACTGCCAGCTTTATTCCTTCATCGTTGGCTAATTTTTTAGTTTTGATTATTGGCATACTGGCAGTAGCGATTGGGCTCATCGGATTTTGGTGGGTAACAACGCTGTGGCAGAAAAGCATTGCTTTACTTACCAATAAACGGTTGTCAAAGTTCATCTACACTACGCCATGGAATCGGCATAATCTTTCATTGCCACTTGATATGATTGTCGACACTGGTGCCTACAGTAAGGGTATCTTACAGGCCATATTTAAGCTTGGCACATTTACGGCCCGCTCGAGTGCTTCAAGCTCTGGATTTGCTACTGATGATCCACAACGCGTCAATAAAAAGTACTTTTACATCGAGAATGTAGCCAATGCCGAAGATATTCATCACTACCTGCACAAAGTTTTGTTCGCTTTTCGCCAAGATTGGAGCAAGCTCGACAACTTTCGTCCATTTCTTCCTTTTTTAAAAGGCGATGCCCGAAAAGAATTTATGAAACAATATCCGGAGTACTGGTCATAAGTTAAGTTAAAACAGTTCTTGAAATCTTCCTAAGATATGGTTTAATATAAGTTCTCTGTTCGAGAAACAGACGTTTGCTGTGAAGTAAACATTACCGCGATATTCTCCTTCGCTTTGGCGAAAAGAATCCCTCCGCACACATACTCAGTTTGTACATAAATAAAGAAGCCTAAATATTGGGCCCTTAGCTCAGTTGGCTAGAGCGCATCATTTGCAATGATGAGGTCAAGGGTTCGAGACCCTTAGGGTCCACTCGGTGGAACAAGGGCAGTTAAAATGGGGTTTAGAGAGTGGAGATTGGTGAAAACTGGTCTCTAACCTCTAGTCCCTAACAGGTCTAGGTTTTGTTCATTAAAAAGTGAAGAGATTATAAGTCAAACGTTGATTAATAATTAAATTTTTTTGTCAACGCATTAACATGACATTTCAAGCCGAAATGTTGAATTATTGAATTAATCGCAATTCATGTAAACTCAAGCACATAGTGGATGCCTTGGCTTGTTTGGACGAAGAAGGACGCACTAGACCGCGAAAGTCGCCGGGAAGCTGTCAACAAGCTGTGATCCGGCGGTGTCCGAATGGGGTAACCCACCATACCGAAAAGTATGGTATTCCTGTTCTTTGAACAGAGAAAGTGTACCTGGGGAACTGAAATATCTAAGTACCCAGTGGAAAATAAATCGCATGAGATTCCCTTAGTAAGCGACGAGCGAACAGGGAATAGCCCAAACCTGGATTTATCCAGGGGTTGTAGGACCTCAATATTGGATCTTTTGAGATAGTAGAACTCGATGGAATACGAGACCAAAGAACGTGACAGTCGTGTACGCAAAATCAAAGAAGACCATAGAGGTATCCTGAGTAAGTTGGGAGACGGCAAACTCCCTTCTGAATCTGGGGTGACCACACTCCAAGGCTAAATACCAAACAAGACCGATAGTGAACGAGTACCGTGAGGGAAAGGTGAAAAGAAGGGTTGAAGACCCCGTGAAATAGTACCTGAAACTATGTGCTAACAATCAGACAGAGCCCGCAAGGGTGATGTCGTGCCTATTGAAGAATGAGCCGGCGAGTGAAGGGAATGTGCAAGCATAAGATATTTTAATATCGCATGCGTAGTGAAAGCGAGCCTGAATAGGGCGCCTAGTACATTTCTTTCGACCCGAAACCGGGTGAGCTTACCATGGCCAGGGTGAAACCTCAGTAACATGAGGTGGAAGCCCGCACCGGTGTGTGCTGCAAGACGCTCGGATGAGCTGTGGTAAGAGGTAATATGCCAATCGAACCCGGAGATAGCTGGTTCTCCCCGAAATATATTTTGGTATAGGGTCACGTATAAGTAGCGAGGGGGTAGAGCTCTGATCAGATGTCTGGGCAGCAATGTCTAGCATCCAGTTAAACTTCGAATACCTCGTTTATGTTCCGTGGCACTCAGTATCTGGGGGCTAAGCTCCAGAGGCAAAAGGGAAACATCCCAGACCTACGACTAAGGTCTCTAATATTTGTTCAGTGGAAAAAGAAGTGTTAATCCTAAGACACCTAGGAGGTCGGCTCAGAAGCAGCCACCCTTAAAAGAAAGCGTAACAGCTCACTAGCCGAGGATTAGCGCGCTGAAAATGTAACGAGGCTCAAACAAATAACCGAAGTCTAGGATTTTGTATTTAAATATATGAAGTGGTAGGGGAGCGTTCTGTGTGCTGTGAAGCCACCCCGTGAGGAGGTGGTGGAGCGATCAGAAGTGCGAATGCCGGCATGAGTAGCGAAATGGAAGTGAAAATCTTCCACCCCGTATGTCCAAGGTTTCCGCACCCACGTTCGTCGTGTGCGGGTGAGGCGACCCTAAGGTGAGGCCAATTGGCGTAGCCGATGGATTACTGGTTGATATTCCAGTCCTTGGTAGTGTTCGTTCGACTTGGGGAGGGACGATGATGGATACCGTGTGTACAGATGTGAATTCTGTATCTAAGCTGTGAGACAGTCTCTATAGGCAAATCCGTAGAGGCGTTTATTCGAGCTGTGATGGGGCGATGAGACTTCGGTCAAGTTGCTACGCGCAATTTCATTATCCTGGAAAAGCTTCGCAAGGAGAACATTATCAAATCGTACCGATAACCGACACAGGTGGACGGGTCGAGTAGACCCAGGGGAGCGAGAGAAGGTAGTTCAAGGAACTCGGCAAAATAGCTGGGCGTAATTTCGAAAGATGCCCTGCCCTGTATAGCAATATATAGGGCCACAGCAAAAGACGTGAGATTGACTGTTTACCAAAAACACAGGTCCGTGCAAACTCGAAAGAGGAAGTATACGGGCTGAAACCTGCCCAGTGCCGGAAGGTTAAGTGCGAGGGTGGTAGCGCAAGCTACTGCTTTCAATCGAAGCCCCGGTGAACGGCAGCAGTAACTATAACTGTTCTATGGTAGCGAAATTCCTTGTCGCTTAATTGGCGACCTGCACGAAAGGCTCAACAAGTCTCATACTGTCTTGAACTATTACTCGGCGAAATTGAAATGGCTGTGAAGATGCGGCCTACTGGCGGCAGGACAAAAAGACCCCATGAAGCTTTACTACAACTTGACACTGTGATCTTTCTTGGATTTGTCTAGTATAGGTGGGAGAATCTGTATTTTGTATGGATTCATCAGTGTAATACCACTCGATTCATTTAAGATCACTCACCCGACACCAGTGCAACCTGGTGGGGGACACTGTTTGGTGGGTAGTTTAACTGGGGAGGTTGCTTGCTAAAGAGTAACGCAAGCGCGCAATGGTACCCTTGGCCTGGATGGAAATCAGGCTGGACGTGCAATAGCAAAAGGGTGCTTCACTGTGAGGCAAACAAGCCGAGCAGATGCGAAAGCAGGTTATAGTGATCCTCGTGCACTTTGTGGAAGGTGCCGGGCTTAACGGATAAAAGCTACTCTGGGGATAACAGAGTCATCGCGCCTAAGCGTCCCTAGCGTCGGCGCGGTTTGCTACCTCGATGTCGGCTCATCGCATCCTGGGGCTGAAGAAGGTCCCAAGGGTTAGTCTGTTCGCCTATTAAAGCGGTACGCGAGCTGGGTTCAGACCGTCGTGAGACAGGTCGGCCTCTATCCGCCGTCAGCGTTGGAAGTTTGAGGAAGTTTGCCCCTAGTACGAGAGGACCGGGGTGAGGTAATCCCTGGTGTTCCTGTTGTCGCTGTCAAGCGCATCGCAGGGTAGCCACATTACTATCGGATAACCGCTGAAAGCATCTAAGCGGGAAGCCAATTCCAAGATGAAATTTCCCTATAGACACCTGGGAGACTACCAGGTTAATAGGCAGGAGGTGTACGGCTGGCAACAGCTTCAGCTTACCTGTACTAACTGTCAATTGAACACGAATTGTGTGACATTTCGGATGAAATGTCATGGACTTAATCTCTTCACCTTTTAGCGTACAATGCTAAAAAAGCTGAAAAAGCATTTTGTTCTGGTCTCTAGAGCGAGGTGGAACCAACTCTTCCCTTCTCGAACAGAGTCTTGAAACGCCTTAGCGCTGACAATAATGCCCGGGAAACTGGGTGTGAAGATAGGTCGAGGCCAGAACAAAGTGCTTTTTTTCTGCCAATTTTTTCCATTATTGCGGTTTAATCTTCTTGAAAATGTGCTTTGTAGAGCAAGTTGAGTTTTGCTCTGAGCACCTGGCGCGGCACGAATAACTCATAAAATGGAAAATTCGTGATGTGCTGAATGTTCTCAGTAATTAAATGAGAGAGTTCACTTGGAGCAATCTTGCTGTGAGCCATAATTTGACTGTCTCTAACAAATCCTAATTTTTCTTTGTACTCGGAAACTAAGTACCCTTGAATAGTTTCTATCTCGTCAAAACAAAGTGTTACCATCGTGAAAAGATTTCTATATAAGTTTTTTCTGACCGTATCTTCTTGAGTATCTTGCTCAAAAGCTTCTATTAATGACTCAATTTGTGCTGCAGTAGCATCAGACAAAAACTGGTTAAAAAAGAGTGAATTGCCATTGTATTTTTCAAGTTTGAGACTACAGATGCCCAAAACTCTGGTGTATCTTTAGCCAGAACTTGAAAGCCCATGACAATGCCAATCCGAGTTTTCATCTCAGCACAGATCACTTCAAGAATCACCGCTTCAAAGTTGAGTGCCCAAGCTACTCGGTTTTGTAGCAGAGTATGTATGCTCAGAGCAAGAGCGATCTGGTCTTGAGAGATGAGTGCTGTGGCGAAGTTTCCAGTTTTTTCGATAGAAAAAAAATCTTCAAACGCGTGCACTCTATCTGGTAACTTTAGCTGAAGTCGTTTCTTGATCGCTGCATTAAACTCTCTTAGAGAGGGATCTGCTTGAGACTCCTGAAAAGAAAAGGGTATCTTTCCCGGGACGGCATCGACAAGGTACTGGGTGTGTCCTTCATTAATAAAGTAGCTCATTTGTTCAATAAGGGCAGCCATAAGAGCAATTAATCCTTGAAAGGATTATAAACATATTTTTGAGTCAGTACCTTGACGCAGACCTATTTATTGTCCAGAATAAGTAGCATGACTGAAACCCTAACTGTCCCAGCTTCCACCCAACACATTCCGACTCATCACGAAAGTCCGAAACGCAAAAAATTTGCATTTGTCAACCTGATTGTCTTGGTTTTAATCTTTGCCCTTGCCGCAGTTAGTTACCTTTACTACACCACTCAGCAACGCTTGAAACATCTTTCTACACTTCAGGGACAACAGGAAGTTGCCAAAAAAGAAGTCGACCAAATTACCACTGGTCTTGCCAAGCTCACTTTACTGCCCAAAGAAGATCCAGTAGTTGCCACCATTGTCGACTCAAAGTTCTTAGCTACTCAGTCAGCTTTTTACCAAAATGCTGAAAATGGAGATAAGTTAGTCGTTTATCCAAAAGCACAGAAAGCCTATATTTTTAGCCCAGCCAAAAATATTATCGTCAATGCCGGTCCGCTTGTACTCAATCAAGATCAAGCCGCTGCGCCAGTCCGTTTTGAGGTCCGAAACGGCTCGTCAGTCGTTGGCGCCGCTTCCAAATTGAAAGACCAACTATAAAAAAATCAACTGCTGGTCTCAGCATTGAGTGATGCAAGTCGGAAAGATTATGTCCAAACTTTAATTATTCCGATTAATCAATCATTTAAAGCAGACCAACTTAGCCAATTTGCTCAGGCATATCATGGAAAAGTTAGCCCAACGTTGCCTACCGGCGAAGCAGCTTCCCAAGCAGACATCTTAATTATTGTCGGAAGTGAGGGCGCAAAAGCTTCACTTACACCAAAAGAGACGCCATCCGCCTCTCCAAGCAACTAACAAATTTCCTTAGAGAATTGAGGCAGATCACTTCCTCAAGTCGTGATATACTTCGGCAATCTCAATGAAAGGGGATATCCCGTCTATGGCTAAGAAGACAGACAGCCAAACTGAAGTTCCTACTTCAGAAGCACCTACAAAAACAGCAGCTCCAAAAACAATGGAGGAGTTACTTAACGATACTTCCTATACGCTTCGCACCCCTAAAAAAGGTGAGACAGTTAGTGGAAAAATTACAGACAAAACTCGCAAAATGCTGCTCATTGATATTGGTGGAAAAACAGAAGGCATTGTAGTCGATAAGGAATTTGACGCCGCTCGAGACTATATTGATCAACTTAACTCAGGTGATCAAGTAGAGGCCTATGTCCTTTCTTCTGAAAACGAACGTGGCCAGATTTTGCTTTCACTTAAAAAAGCAGCGCTTGATACAAAATGGGATGAGTTTACTAAAGCTTTAACAGATGGTAGTGTGGTTGAGGTAAAAGGTCTTGAAGTCAACAAGGGCGGTTTAATTGTTGTGGTCGATGGAATTCGTGGTTTCATTCCTACCAGCCAATTTGGTAAAGAATTTGTTGGTAATCTCCAAAAATTGAAAAATCGAAGACTTTCTGTCAAAGTCATTGAAGTTGATAAAGAAAAAAATAGATTAATCTTCTCCGAGAAACACGTTTCTGAGGCAGCCGAGATGGCACAACGTGCTCAAGCATTGGGGAGTGTTAAAGTCGGCGAAATTTACGAAGGAGTAGTCTCCGGAGTTATGCCATTCGGACTTTTTGTGACAGTAGCAGTCCCACTTTCTGGCGAACATGTGACTGTGGGTCACATTGAAGGTCTGGTTCACATTTCAGAGATGAGCTGGGAAAAAGTAAATGATCCACACGAGCTTTATCGCGTTGGCCAAGAAATTAAAGTAAAAGTACTGGGTGTTGATGAAACAGCTGGGAAGTTGAACTTATCATTGAAACAACTTGCATCTGATCCTTGGATTGAGATTGAAACTCGCTACCCGATTGGAACAACCGTTACCGGTACAGTTTCTCGAGTAGTGCAGTTCGGTGTCTTTGTGAAGGTAGAGCCAGGTGTTGATGGCTTGATTCACACAAGTAAGCTGAGTCCAGAGCAAGAGTTTCAATCAGGCGATTCACTCACTGTCGTTGTGGAAAGTGTTGACCCGGCACAACGTCGAATGAGCTTGAGTACGATCTTAACCGAAGTCCCAATGGGCTACAAATAAGGAGACTCATGGCAAAACAACGCATGATCGTATTAGACGATCAAATTTTAATCGATATGGACTTGCTCTTCAATGCAATTGAAGAGGCAAAAGGCGACTGGCAAAAAGTCAAACAAGACATGCAGTCATACTTAAGCGCAGTCCAGGGTATGGTCGGTGATCAAGCCGATAATGCTCAGAGTGAGTAAATAAACATGTCATTTGTAATAACTTGTGGTGATGAAGGTGTACAGATCAACGAAGGAACCCGTTTGGGGGTGGTCGGTGCAGGGTTTCGACTCCCTCACTTCCATGAAGTTGTTGAGGCATTGAAAAAGCTCCTAGGTGAAGGTCTCGTTATTGCTGCAAATGAAGAAAATAACTGGATAAAGAAAAATCTTGATTTGAATGATTGGGATCAAGTAAATGCAATGATGGAACAACATATTGAGGCATTAGCAGATCGAGAAAAGCTTAGCTACGCAGGCCTACTGCCATTTACAGATCCCCGACAGCTGAAGTATGGAATTAAAGGCCATATGGTTCGGCCTCCAGGAATTCACATTGCGACTAAAATCTCTTTCACCTTAGGAGGGGGAGAGCAAAAGTATCATCTTGGATGTTTTGTTGTATCAGCGGAGTGGGCTTCCAGTGTGTCTCGAGAAATTGCCGAAGAAGTCATCCTTACTCAAGTCAAGTTCTATCGGTCTTTAGTGAAAAAACCACTTCAATTTACGTTTGAAGAAACAGGGTCACTTACTCCAGAACAGGTAGCTCAAAATAAATCCATTGTTGAGTCAATTCTAGAGAGTTACGAACAGCCGCTGAGCTAAGTCTATTTTATTCTTCCCTGTATCAGCCAAGTTGTTACAATAAACGGTATTATCGCTCAATGATTCCATACAGCATTACCAATACTACTTTGAATCAAATTTCCACTTTCTCAAGATTAATTGAGCGGTTCTCTTTTTTACCGCAAGACAGCGTCTGGAGAAAAAAATTGGTTGACTCGGCAATGAAAAAGCAAGCATTTGCCGCGATCGCAATTGGCCGAAACCTAACAAATACGCCGATTACTGAACATGACTTTTCTCGAAGTAAAGATGTATTTGATGAAGAGTCTTTGGGTGAGTATCAACATTACCTCAAGTTAGTCCGCCATCTTGTTGCTGAAAAAGATAAACTTTCTGAATTAACAATTGATCAAATTGAGCAGATACACGGGATTTTAATTGGTCAAACGCATACAGTTGGTAGTCGACACTTTAGAACCACAGAAGGATATGTTGATAAAGTAATTTGGGAGCACGGGATTAAAAAAATGATTACTTTAAAGGTCAATACTCCGGTAACTGAGATAGAACAGCAAATGGTTGGATTTGTCAGTTGGTTTCAACAAGCACGAGAGGCAGTTAATCCGGTAGTACTCGCCGCAGTTGCTCATTTTGTAATTGCCCAAATCCATCCATATGCAGATGGAAACGGACGTTTGAGTCGTGCAATTATGCGACTGATCATGAAAAGGTCTGGTGAAAAGAACTTTTCACTTGTTGCCCCAGAGTTTTATTTTTATACCAATCGAGAGCGGTATTTCGAACTTTTAGGAAAGGCAATTACTAACCTTGACGTTACCGATTGGATTGAGTTTTATTCTAAAGCTTTACTCGAGAGCGTGCATGCTTCATTTCAAGATATGTTCTACATTAGCGGTGGAAGTGTTGACTTACTTAATCATAGCTTACTTGAACTTACTCAGAGAGAAACGGAGCTCCTTGAGCTGATGAATACTCGTCAGCAAGCAAGTGCCGCAGAGTTGGCTAGTTTAATTGGTGTGTCGAGACAAAATGTGAATGTGATTCTCAAGCGCTTAGTAGGCAAAGGCTTACTCACAACCATAGGAGAGGGAACACACAGCCGTTTTAGCATGAAGCAGTTTGTCTAGCCACTCAACTAATTTACCTACAATATACCCCCTTAGATTATAAGAAATAATCTCAACCCTGAAAAGGATTCATACGTCTTCAATAGAAGATCGTCATCATTCTGAACATAATTTTGAAATCGATCAGGAGTGGAGAAGGACTCAACCTGCACACAGTGCACTGCTCGAGCTTTTTTCAACTCAAGAAAGGGTAGTGATCAGTCAAGAAGATCCACTTTATCTCATTTTTAAAGACCATGTTGTTCGGCAAGAGGATGTGCTTGAAATAGGGTGTATTGATGAGAGATGTGGGCACCAAGGAAGGGTTACATCTTGGTCTAGGTGGAGCTGGAATTCTTTGGGATGAAACTAAAGAAGCTGAATACGTTAATTATATTATCGATAGGGCAGTTCAAGGAGAAGTCAAAAAAATTACTGTGCGAGCACACCAGGGTTGTGGTGCTGCAAAGCTATATTTAACAGGAAAAGGGGAAACGGATTTGACGGATGGTCAGGTAAATATAGCAGCTACTGAGTTTACTCAAAACTTAACAGCTGCTATTGCAGCAGAAATTGCTCAGCGTTTAATAATAAATATATCTGTTGAATCAATTTTTTTGACCACATCTCAAATGCAAGGCCCATCAAGTTTTCATAATGCTGTGGGTATAGCTATTGATCTACGGGTCATTTTGATTCAACTCGACGTAGCGATAAGCAGGGCAAAGATTTACCACCTTTGTTTAATTTAAATGGCACATTTAATTTTGAACACACGCTCGCAAATGTAGGAGTTGCGCTAGGAATTGCTTTTGGAGACCATGGGTTTGGTTCAAATAAGTTTACAGAGCAGCGACCATTTATCTTGATCGTCGTTCACCAAGATAATCAAAATCTAGAGGCACAATTTGCCCAGGTTGAAATTGCGGTTACCGCATTTGTATTGGATTACAAGCAAAAAAATAGTTTAAATATGAGTGAAAACATTGTCGTAACTGCAGTAAATATAGAAAAAACTTAACTATTATTCTTGACTAGTTACTGAGTAGTAGTAATCAAGTACGGCTGATCTTAATTGTTGGAACTTAGCCACATTTACCTGCAAGGCATCTTTTTCCGCAGTATAAAAATACGTTTCAGTTGGGTCCTGGCCATTTTTTAATAACTCAAATAGGTGACCAGTAAGATAATTAGCCATTAAATGTGGGGTAAGTCCGCGATATCCTTCGCGAGTAAGTTGAGTTGTAAGTTCAACCGTTAAATGAGGAAACTCTGTTTTAAGCTCATTCGCTAACTCTGATGAGTATTGATGATCATGTTGCTCACGTTGATAAGTAGTAAAAACATCTTCTTCAGATCTAGATACTTTTTTTTCTAAAGCCATAAATTTATCTTTCAACTTCATCAGTATAGCAGTGTTTGTAGTGCTCTGACCTCTTGAGGAATATCTCTTTTCTTTCTACAATAAAAGCTAATGCCTGAAAAAAAAGAACACCTTCGTTTAGGGGAGTTTGCCTCAACTGCTATTGCTGGTAATGACATTTTGAGTTCTGCTCTTTATGTTTCTGGTATCGCTATTCTTTTTGCTGGTATCTATGCACCAATCATTTTTTTGTTGATTGGACTAGTTTTGTGGTTTTACAAACACGTTTATATAGAGGTTGTCGAAGCACTGCCACTAAATGGTGGCGCCTACAACTGTTTACTCAATGCAACCAGTAAGACATTTGCTTCAGTAGCTGGAGTAATGACGATTCTTTCTTATGTAGCAACATCAGTTATTAGCGCCAAGACCGCTGCCGAGTATCTCCATACTATATTTCAAGGAGTTCCGGTCCTGATGGTAACTGCCTTGATTATTGTCTTTTTTGCGGGTTTAGTTATTGCTGGGGTAAAAGATAGCGCAAAAGTTGCGATGGCTATTTTTGTCTTTCATGTAATTACTTTATTCCTCTTTATTATGTTAGGGATATTTAACATGATTAATCACGGCTGGGGACAGTTGCCGGCAAACTCAGCCGAAACATTGAGAATGTTTACAGCATCAATGAACTTGTCGAGTTTGAAAAATTTTGGTATTGGTGTTGGGACATTAAAAATGCTATTTCTGGCTTTTGCGGCATCTTTACTCGGTGTGTCAGGATTTGAATCGTCTGCAAATTTTGTTGAAGAACAGCACCATGGCGTCTTTAGAAAGACCTTAAGAAATATGTTGCTCGGAGTGATCATTTTAAACCCATTGATCGCCCTAGTTGTACTTCATACATTACCGATTCCACAAATTGTAATGTCAAAAGATTTTATTCTGGCAGATGTTGCAAGAAGTTTGGGTGGCCAAGCGTTTCAATACATGATGGTTATTGACGCATTTTTAGTACTTTCTGGTGCTGTACTTACAAGTTTTGTCGGTGCATCAGGATTAATGTACAGAATGACACTTGATCACTGTTTGCCTTCATCCATTTTGCTTCCACGCTTAAAAAATCGAAATACTCATGTGACTCGAATTATTTTTGCATTTTCTGCTCTGTGTATCTCGATCTTACTCATGACCCAAGGTAACTTGCTCTCCTTAGCTGGTGTTTACACAATCAGTTTCTTAGGAGTAATGACACTCTTTGCAATTGGAAACTTGGTATTGCGTATGACCAGGCCTGATCTGAAAAGAACTTATCAAGGTCCAGTTATATATGTAATTTTTGCCGCAGTATCAACACTTATAGGAATTATTGGAAATATTTTGATTGATCCAAAAAATCTAGTATTTTTCTTAATGTACTTCTTACCAGCTGTGATTATGGTATTAGCAATGATTTTTAGAGACTATGTCGGTGAGTGGTTAGCCAAGTTTACAAGACCAGTGCCTTTTTTACACAAGTATGCACTCCAGTTATTGGAACATGTCACAAAACCTAAAATTATTGTGTTTGCGCATACACCACAAAAGTTGTTCAAATCTCTTGATTATATTCATAAAAATGAGACGAGCAGAAATATTATCATAGTTTATTGTACTCAGGTTCTTAACGGAAAAGAAAATGTTGCTGAGAGGACAGAGCAGTTTGACCAATATATTAAATGGTTCAAAGAAGCAAGAATTTTCCCTCAATTCTGTCTAGAGCTAGTTGTTGATGACGAGATGACCTTCGGTCCAGAGATTGTGCGTAAGTATGCAACCAGGTTTAGAATTAATTTAAATAACGTATTTGTCGGCTCTATTCACGATAAGCATGAGTTTACTTTTGAAGATCTGGGTGGAGTAAGAATCATCCAGTAGTTATTTAGAAGTTCATACTGTTCTGTTCTACAGTTGCTGTTACAAGGCAAGGGTAGTATGGTTTGGCTATGGCAAAATCATCTACAGTTTTCGTCTGTCAACAGTGTGGAGAGAAAAGCCCAAAGTGGATGGGACAGTGTCCAAACTGTGGTCAATGGAATACGTTTGTTGAGACAATCGAGGAAAAAATTTCCGGGAAAAATAGTTTAGGTGGAGTACAAAAACCACTTGATTTAACGAGTATTGTAAGTTTTGGAGATAGCGCTCAAAGTTCAGCTCCTCAACAAAGGCTGACAACTCATATTAGTGAGTTTGACCGGGTGCTCGGCGAGACCTTTTCAAAAGGAATACGTAGCACCGGAATTGTCCCTGGAGCTGTTATTTTAATTGGTGGAGAGCCTGGAATTGGGAAATCAACTCTTTTAACACAAATGGTCCTCAGTATGATTGAAGACTGTCCTCAAATTTTATATGTTGCCGGAGAAGAAAGCCCCTCACAAATAACACTGCGTATCAATCGAATTTTAAATATAGATCAAAAAAAGTCTAATGATATTAAAGTAGCTGGTCGGGCAAAGCTTTTACAAAGTCGATTAAAGTTTCTTACCTCGACAGATGCTGATCAATTGATTACTTATCTTGAACAAGAAAAACCCTCATTAGTGATCGTAGATAGTGTTCAGTCTTTAACCACAGAAGATTTAACAGGAGCAGCAGGTTCAGTAGGACAGTTGAGAGAAGTCACCGAGCGTTTAACTTCAATTGCAAAAAAATATCAGATTCCCATCTTCTTAGTTGGCCATGTTACTAAAGAAGGTGAGATTGCTGGGCCCAAGGTATTAGAACACATTGTTGATGCGGTGCTCGAGTTAAGTGGGGAAAGGACCGGTCAGCTACGGCTACTTCGGGCAATAAAAAACCGATTTGGGGCAACAGACGAGGTCGGTATATTTCAAGTTGCTGAGGTTGGTTTGCAAGAAGTTTCTAACCCTAGTCAGATCTTTCTTGAGGAACACCAGCAAAGACCCGTGGGTTCGGCAATTGCTTGCGTGATGGAGGGAACTCGGCCGCTTTTAATTGAAGTTCAAGCACTGGTGCTCAACTCTCAATTGGCTATGCCTAGGCGAGTCGGAAGAGGGATTCAGCTTTCTCGATTACAAGTTCTTGCAGCTGTCTTGCAAAAACACGCGCGGCTACCTTTGGGAAACTCTGACATTTTTATAAATGTTGCCGGTGGCTTTACTGTACAAGAACCAGCAATTGATCTAGCTATTTGTATGGCAATTGCTAGTTCTCAAAAGAATATAGCCCTCCCGGAAAAGACTGTGTTTATTGGCGAAGTCGGACTTTTAGGCGAGATTAGACAAGTTGCATATGCGGAGAGGCGAGATAAAGAGTCACAACGCTTAGGGTTTGAACACGTCATTTCTCGTAAAGTTTCTACTTCTATTGCTGACTTGATAAAGAAACTAAAGCTCCCCACTTAAATAATTTTAGTTAGCTAGAGTTATCCACAATGCGCAGTTCATGCGCTATCTACGTTAATAACATTTTTAACACCAGATATAAAATCACTAATTTAAAAGTTATAAGATAATATAAAATACTCAACATAAAAAATTATAGGTTGACTTGGAATGTGGTCACACTTATACTAACAATACTCTTTTGAGATTTGAATCCGTACTAACTTTTCTTTAACAAATGGAGTAGTTGAAAAACTAAAACTTGCCGAGATACGAAAAGAGCATTATTACCGCTGGCGTAGCCACAAATAACAATGCTCTTTTGAGAATATCCTACCTTTGTTATCCAAAGGTGAATCTGTACTTTGAAAATATTAACAGTATCGGCTAAAATGTAAAACAGATCTTTTTGTACTTTAATAGACAAAAAGTAGTCAGTTAAGAGGTTGATTGGAGGTTCGGGCAAATGGGCAGGCATCCGAACTTCCAATCAGCCTCTTTTTATAGTTCTTAGAGTCCTATAGTATTAATTATATTATTGTGCTAAAATAGTTGGATGCTGCAAATTTTCTTGCCAAAAGCGCAAGGTTTTCTTCAGGGACGACTTGTATTTGTCCGTAAGTTTCTTCTTGGTAAAAATAATAGTATTTCATCTGTAGATAAAACACTGACAACTTTGGCTCAACCATTGAAAAATCTGAGTCAAAAAGATGTCATAAATGATAGATCTAATCATTTAAATAGGTTAAGTGCTAGAAGACCAGTCCAAGGTATTCAGGTTGATCAAAAAAGCAAATCAGTTCGGGCAATTATTTTTACTGCTCTGATGAGTTTAAGTTTTGCACTTATTGTGGGCATGTTTGGGCCAGTGATTTATTTCCGTTTTTTTGGTCATGAAACAGTCCCGATTCAAGCTACTGAGACAGGAACGTTGCTTGGTGGCAAGTTTCAGCAACCTGTAACTCCAGAACGAAAAATTGAGAAACCTCCACAAGACGAAAATCTTCCTGAAGGAAGTTGGCTCATCATTTCAAGAATTGGAGTGAGGACTGAAATTCTGGAGAGTAAAACACCTGAGGAGTCACTCATCAAAGGTGTTTGGAGAGTGCCTGACTTTGGCCAACCTGGGGACACCAAACAACCACTTATTTTAGCTGCTCATCGATATGGATATAACTGGTGGTGGAGAGGAGAATACTGGAAATATCACTCTTTTTATCTTCTACCAGAGCTTCAACCCGGTGACTTAGTTGAAGTCATCTCCGATAAACGTAAGTATCTTTATGAAATTTACGCTGGCGAAGAAGGAACTGAAATTACTGACTATAATGCGGACTTGATCTTATATACCTGCAAGTTCTTGACCTCAGACATTCGACATTTTCGATATGCCAGATTAATTGACCCAAGTAAGTACGGCCAATATTCATCTCAACCAGGAGCTCCACTCGCATCTCCAAAGCCTTAATTACTTGGCATTGTTAACATACGTTGACTTTTTAATCAAAACCGAGATAATACAGTAGTAATTACTTCCCCATGTCCATCTTAGATAAAGTAGGCTTCCACACAATTTAGTCGTATTAATTACCCATATATTTTCTTATGTCCATAGAGCCATCCGCTGCCGATAACGTCGGTCAATCTGCTCCTCAAGAGCAACCACAAGTAGAACAGAAACTAGTGAGAGAAATTCCGGTTGAACCAGTTCGTCCACGGCGTCCATTTATTGGTCATTCCCGGAACTCTCGTCCACCGCTTCAAACTCGCTCACAGTTGCAAGATGATCAGGGTTATTCTAATAACGATCAGTCAAATAGCAGCTCAAGATCAATCGAAAATGAACAGACCGCGATTGTGACAGGTTTTTTGGACACCTCTCTTGATGGTCATGGAGTCCTTCGTGCCAAGTTCTCACCTTCAGAAGGTGACGCCTATATCTCAACTTCTCAAATTCGTCGTTTGAAACTCCGGCCTGGAGATATTATCTCTGGTCCAGCTCGAGTTCCTAAGGAAAATGAGCGATATTGGGGATTACTTAAGATTGACACTGTCAATGGTTTGGCTCCAGAAAAACTTGGTGAGCGGATTAAGTTTCAGAACTTAACTCCAGTCTATCCAAATGAACAGCTCAAGCTTGAAACAAGTGAAGAGCCACTTTCTACTCGAGTTATCGATATGGTTGCCCCAATTGGACGGGGACAGCGCAGTTTAATCGTCTCTCCACCAAAAGCCGGTAAGACGACTCTACTGATGCAAGCTGCAACTGGAATTGCCCAGAATCACCCAGACATTCACTTGATGGCTGTTTTGGTGGGTGAACGTCCAGAGGAAGTGACCGATTTCCGCCGTCATATTGAACGTATTACAAAAGGAAAAGGCGAAGTCGCTGCAAGTAACTTCGATGAAAGTGCTGAAGATCAATGCAGAGTTGCTGAGATTGCGATTGAAAGGGCAAAGCGGTTAGTGGAGCAGGGGCAAGATGTAGTTATCTTACTTGACTCAATTACCCGACTTGCTCGTGCGTACAACTTATCTATTCCCACATCAGGAAGAACTCTCTCAGGTGGGTTTGATCCCGCTGCGTTATGGCCGCCAAAAAAGTTCTTTGGAGCTGCTCGGAACTTTGAAGTTGGTGGTTCATTAACTATTATTGCTACCTGTTTAGTTGATACTGGTTCACGGATGGATGACTTAGTTTATGAAGAGTTCAAGGGAACTGGAAATCAAGAAGTTCATTTAGACCGTCGGTTGGCTGAACGCCGTATTTACCCAGCGATTGATGTTCAACGTTCTGGAACACGTCGTGATGATCTTTTATTTGATGCAATGACTTACCAATCTATTTTGACACTTCAACGTATGTTAGATCTAGTTGATAAAGATCAGCGCACGCAGACATTACTCGATCGGATGCGACGCACCTCATCAAATAAAGAGTTTTTAGCTTCTCTTAAAGAGGGCTAATTGCCATTGAGTTTGGTATAATAGACTTTCCCAGATATGCCAAGATTACGTCTTCGCCTTCCCCACTGGCGAGGTTCCCGCTCTAGCACTCCGCTCCTGATTAGTACTATCGGTACTCAGATCACTGGCTACTTCTTGTTTCTTTATAAATATATTCGTAAGCGTGGGTATCGGTGGTTTTCCAAGTTTGAGCTGGTCAAGGATTTTATCGTCGACTTATTATATAAACGTCGTGGTAAGTATAGCCGACCATTTCTTCACTTTGGGATTATTACTCTAGTGTTTGTAGTGATAACGTTCGGACCGCTGGTTCTTGATCAACGTCGCCAAGAACAGCAGGGCCAATTTTCCTCTGGCATCCTTCAAACAGCCTATGCATATGGAAGTGATCTCTCGACCACTCAATCTGAAGAAGTCAGTAACTTTCGTGGAGGTGAGATTCAAGTTCACCGAGTCCAAGATGGAGAAACCCTTTCTTCCATTGCAAGTCTCTATAACTTAAAAGTTGAGACAATTATGTGGGAGAACAATCTGGAGAAAACTGCTAAGCTCAAGCCAGGGCAAGAGCTTCGAATTTTACCTATTGATGGTGTCCGACACAAAGTCAGCCGTGGAGAAACAATTTACTCTTTAGCTAAAAAGTATGGTTTAGGAGAAGATCCTGCAGATGCGCAGAGAATTGTGAACTATCCGTTTAACGAATATAAAAATTCGGAAACATTTGAGTTGGCAATTGGTCAGACACTCTTGATTCCAGACGGAGTAAAGCCAACAGATTCTACTCAACTTCAGGGACCGGTATTTGCCGTAAAGCTGACTCCAGATGCAGGAACAGTGAGTGCCAATGGCTCATTCATTTGGCCAGCTGCTGGCCGAATTACTCAAGGGTTTACTGGCTACCACCCAGGATTTGACATTGCGAACCGTGACGGTGGGCCGATTCTGGCGGCAGACAGTGGAACAGTTATTGCTGCTGGTTGGGATACTACTGGCTATGGAAATCGGATTATGGTTGATCACGCCAATGGCTACATTACTCTTTACGGTCACTTAAGTGTTATTCAGGTCCAGCCAGGTCAACGTGTTTCTCGAGGAAATGTCCTTGGGAAGATGGGAAGCACCGGTCACTCTACAGGGACACATTTGCACTTTGAAATTAGACGTGGTGGTGTTCGAGAAAACCCTGGTAATTATCTCAAATAATATAAGCTACTTTAAGATGATAAGGAAACTTAATTTTTCTTAGCGTGCTTGTCGCGGTCGCCTTTTTTCAGCCATTTTTTGCGTAGGCGCAAACTAGAAGGAACAACTTCTAGTAGTTCGTCATCCTCGAGAAAATCGAGACATTGTTCAAGCGAGTACTTAATTGCTGGAGTAAGTTGAACACCCATGTCTTTGTTGGCTGAGCGAACGTTGGTACTTTTCTTGATTTTAGTGACGCTTATTTCCATGTCTTGGTCGCGAGAGTTTAGACCGACAATCATTCCTTCATATACTTCTTCACCAACCCCAACGAAAAGTGTCCCACGTTGTTGGGCATTATCTAAACCGTAGGTAGCTGATTTGCCGCCTTCAGTAGAAATTAAAACTCCGTTGCGAAGTTGTTGATAGTTAGTACCGACAGGTCGATATCCAACAGACATACTATTCATTACGATTGTGCCTCGAGTCTCAGTCATTAACGTTGTTCGGGTTCCCAGAAGGTTTCCTTCACTGATCTCAAAAATAAGGCGAGTCTCACCTTTGCCATTGCCCGTATGGTCAGAAAGAAGTGCTCGACGTCGAGAAAACTCTGAGTTGACTGTTCCAACAAACTCATCTGGAACATCAACCGTGACTTCAGTATAAGGTTCTTGTTTTTGACCATCAATTTCTTTGAAGATGACTTGGGGTTTACTTACCTCAAGTTCATAACCCTCACGACGCATGGTTTCAATTAAGACAGCAAGGTGGAGCTCACCTCGACCTGCAACTTCAAAACCAAAAGAATCTGTCTGTTGTTCAATTCGAAGACCAAGGTTAGTTTCTTTCTCTCTCATTAACCGCTCATGAATCTGTCTTGAGGTTAGAAACTTGCCTTCTCGACCTGCTAATGGAGATGTATTTGGCCCAATCGTAATTTTTAAGGTTGGTTCAGTAATTTCCGCTGAGGCTAAACCTTCAAGAGTATTAGGATCACAGAGTGTCTGGCCAATAGTTAATTCTTTGATACCAGCAACTGAAATAATGTCACCGCTCCAAATTTCTTCGACTGGTTGTCGCTCTAAACCAATGGAGGTAAACAGTTTTTCTACTCTATAGCTCCCCAGATTTGCATTTCCGGCATCAACGACAGTCACACGATCACCAATTTTTAACTTACCGCGGGTCACTCGGCCATTACATAACTTACCAAGGTAAGCATCTGCCTCAAGTGTAGAGATGAGCATTTGAAATGGAGCATCGTCATTTCCCCGAGCTGATGGAAAAAAGTTGAGAATCTTTTCAAATAAAGCAGTTAAGTCAGTAGGTTGTTGAATCTCCTCTGGAGTCGGCAAGTGATCCCAAGCCTTACCATGAAGGCCGATGGCATAAATAACGGGAAAGTCTAAATAATTCAGATCTTCAGTATTATTCAAAAATAAGTCTTCAATTTGGGCGAGAGTATTTGGAACATCAGCATGTGGCTTATCAATTTTATTGATAATAACCAAAATTTTCATGCCCAGGGAAATTGCTTTTTTGAGTACAAATTTTGTTTGTGGCAGTGGACCTTCGGCTGCATCAACAAGCAGAACAGCGCCATCTGCCATGCCTAGAACTCGTTCGACTTCTCCAGCAAAGTCAGCGTGGCCAGGAGTATCAATAATGTTAATTTTATACTCTTGATTGTGAGCTGCAGAAACGTAACGAACAGCGGTATTCTTGGCTAAAATAGTAATACCTTTTTCACGCTCAAGATCATTACTGTCTAAAATAGTGGTTTGGCCCATCTCGGCTTGATTATCTCGAAAGGTATGAGTTTGTTTCAACATCCAGTCAACCATGGTGGTCTTGCCGTGGTCAACGTGAGCGATGATCGCAATATTTCGAATATCAGTGGTGATAGTGTGAAGTTCTGTCATAAGCCAAGAGGTGGATTATATCAGGCTTTTTAGTCTTTGTCCCAAGAAGTGTAATGATACAATGCAACAATCTTATGTTTGATCTTGTACAACTGAAACTTATATCTGGAAATGGTGGCAATGGACGAGTATCTTTTCGTCGAGAAAAATTTATTGCTAAAGGTGGTCCAGATGGTGGAAACGCTGGTGATGGTGGCAACATCTTTTTACGAGCAACTCAAAAAGTAAATACTTTGCAACACTTCTCTGGTGTAAAAGAGTTTACCGCTACAGCTGGCCAAGGTGGTGGAAAACAAAATATGGAAGGCCATAATGGCGAGAGCCTTTACCTGGAAGTTCCTGTGGGAACTCGAGTTTGGTTAACAGGTGAAAACACTATTAGTAAAAAGCGCCGGGTTTATAAACCTCGAGAAGGAAGGTTAGAACCAGTCCTTCAGCCAAAGTTGTTTTTTTTAACAGTCAATGGAGGACTTCCTGAAGTTCGAGAGCCTGACGATATTAAACCAATTCAACTTGATCGAGAACCTGATGCTGTTACAGAAGATGAAGATCATCAAGTAGATGAGTTGATTTTTCGCTCTGAATCCTTAAAAAATGTCCGTCTTCAAGATATTCCTAAACTCCAACTGGTAGAGCTCAATAAAGAAGGAGAAACAGTACTCATCTGTAAAGGTGGTCGGGGTGGTCGAGGTAATATGCTCTTCAAGAGTTCTACCAACACGACTCCTATTGAGGCAGAGTATGGCGAGTTTGGAGAACAGAAAGCTGTACTTCTAGAAATGCGCTTAATTGCAGATGTTGGCTTAGTTGGCTATCCTAATGCTGGCAAAAGTACTTTGCTTTCAATTATGACTCGAGCAAATCCAAAAATTGCCAGTTATCCTTTTACAACAATGGAGCCAAATTTGGGTGTCATGTTTAGTAATGAAGGCGATGGTCGAGATATTGTGATGGCTGACATTCCTGGAATCATTGAAGGAGCAAGTAGGGGAAAAGGCTTAGGTTACGAGTTCTTACGTCACATTCAAGCAAGTAAAGTACTCTTATTTGTATTATCTCTAGATGAAACGGTTATTTATCAAGAAGACTCTGCAGATTTCAACAAAGCTGAACTTATTTGGCAACAATATCTAGTGTTAGAAAAAGAGCTAGAAAGTTATGATCAGACTTTAAAGGCTAAACCACGCCTTTACGGCCTATCTAAATCCGACCTTTATTCACCTGAGCTTATAGCTGAAGTCCAAAAATTATTTTCATCTTATCAAAAAGAAATTTTGCCTTTTAGCTCACTAACCCGACAAGGTACTCAACTTCTTCAGCACGTCTTACGTTCTCATATATAGAAATTCCTTTTTGACAACCTAGACAATTGCTATAATTGTCAAAGAATGTGATGAGCTATATTGTTTTTCAACTCACAATTCAAATTTAAATATAAGAGTTCTTTTTTAAAGAAATTAATTTTAATCCTTTGCCCAGTTTAGCTATTAGATCACTCTAATATATTTAGATCTAAAAATTCTTAGAACTACTTAAAGTAGATCCTTTACTGTGAACAGTAATAAACTTAATTTCTTTTGAACATAAAATTTTATTTAATTTAATAATAAATAGAATGTGTAAATTTTAAACTAGTCTAGTAATTTCGGTATAAAAAAAGTACTTTTTATTCCAGTATTTATTAACGCATTTTAAACGTACTCAATCAGATCGAGATAAATCTCTAATCCTGCAAATACTTGTGATAAACATAATTAATATATAAGCATCAAATTGACTCATGTGGATATCTAGTGCTAAATTTCTCAACAAAAAGAATACTTGTGAATAAAATAAATATTGTTTAAATGATCTTTTTCCCAAGTTAGTGTGGAAAAATATCATTTAAACAATATTTAGAAAATTCAATACTTAAATTATCACTGCGGTAAATAGTGGGGGGGTAGGCAGCTTAATAGCAAAATAGGAGAATCTATAAGCTCTATGTAATGAGAATGGAGAAATGGATAAAAAGACTAGAAAACACCTTAAAAAAGGTTTTTAATGGCTAATGTAATGGTAAAAGAGAGGTGGCGTTTATTTCATGTTAAACATATAGTAATAAGAGTTAGTTTGTGAAAAGTGTAGTTGAGGATATCTAGCAGTTAGCTGATTCAAATGATACTAAAAATAATTAATAAATAATGTTTACACATCAATTAATTATTAATATAGCTTCGCACTTTATTGTTATTTTATATAAAGAAAAAATTCTTTTTAAGAAATAAAATCTCTTTACTCAAGCATATGAATTCTATTTGAGCTGCTAATTGCCTTAGAGCTACCTGCTTCTAGAGGATAAAAAATCTCAGCTATTGATCTTTGTGAAATGGCTTAAATATTTAGTGAAAAAATGAATTTTTTAATTAGTTCATATGCTGAGATTAATTTAAATATTTTTTATTACTTACCAATTGTAAAACTTTCAAATAGTTAATAGTTTGAAAAAGCTAAACTAAAACCTCTTTGTTATCTTTATAATAAATTAATTAAATTTAAGTAATGTAACAACTTGATTATGCGTTAATAGATTTTATAGTAAATGCATGAATATATTAAATAACATAAATAAAACGTTAAATATATATTTAATTCAATATTTGAGTAATAAAATAATCCCAGATCAATAGTATGTAATTAATTGAATAACTAAAGTAGAAAATGATTTAAGTGATATAATCATCTTTGATGATTAAAGTTACACTAACGTCGTTTTTTCTTAGCAATTTTTAACTCAAGGGGAAAAAGTGCTGTGCAGCTGAATCCCCACAGGGGATTTTTTGTTATATAAGCAGATAAAGGAAAAATGAAGTACATGTACGATCATAATAAAATAGAACAAAAGTGGCTGGAAACCTGGGAAAAACAACAACTTTTTCAACATTCAGAAAAAATTCAAAATGGTAAGGAAAAAGAATACCTACTCTTTGCTTTTGTTTACCCTTCTGGATCTGGACTCCACGTGGGTCATGTCGAGTCAAAAACGGCTCTAGATATTTTAGCTCGGTATAAAAGAATGAACGGCAAACATGTATTTTTCCCTGTTGGGTGGGATGCTTTCGGTTTACCAGCAGAAAATTATGCTATTAAGACAGGGGTGCCACCAGCAGTTACTACCAAAAATGCAATCAATACTTTCAGAACCCAGATCAAAAGATTAGGGATTTCTTATGATTGGGCAAACGAGATAGCAACTAGTCATCCTGAGTATTACAAATGGACCCAGTGGTTATTTTTAGAAATGTATAAGAAAAGCTTTGCTTATCGAGGAATTGGTATAGTAAACTGGTGCCCTTTTGACCAGACAGTTTTAGCAAATGAACAAGTCGTCAATGGAAAATGTGAACGATGTGATACTCAAGTAATTCAAAAGGAACTTGAGCAGTGGTATTTTAAGATTACGTATTACTCTGAAGAACTCATTTCAGGGCTTGATCAAGTAAATTGGCCAAAGCCAACCAAAGAACAACAGCTCCATTGGATTGGAAAGAAAAGTGGCATTGAAATCGAGTATCCAGTAATCGGAACAGCCAGGACAGTGACAACGTTTACTACTCGACCAGACACGAGTTTTGGGGCTACATTTATTGTTTTAGCTCCTGAACATCCATTTGTTCGTCAAGTCTTGGAGAAACAAATTACTTTAAATTCAGATCAGGAAAGTCAGGTTGAGGCTACTCGTCAATATGTTGAAAAAACTAAACATAAGACAGAGTTAGAAAGATTAGCAGAGGGAAAGAAAAAATCAGGCGTATTTACTGGATTTTATGCTCTAAATCGGCTCAACAATTCATTACTACCTATCTGGATTTCTGACTTCGTACTGGCCGGTTTCGGAACTGGTGCGGTCATGGGAGTTCCAGGACATGACAAGCGAGACTTTCAATTTGCTCAAGCTTTTAAGCTTCCAATAGTAAGGGTTGTTACCGATGGTAAAAATCAACATCAGGAAATTACTCGAGAAGAGCAAGTTCAAGAGGACGAAGGCACTATAATAAACTCAGAGTTCCTCGATGGTCTTAACATTAAGGATGCTCTAGTCAAAATAATGGATGTCTTAGAAGAAAAAGGATTCGGAAAAAGAAAAATTTCTTATAAGTTGAGGGACTGGTTAATCTCTCGACAGAGATATTGGGGTACTCCAATTCCAATTGTTTATGATCCAGAGGGTAAAGCTCATCCAGTTAAGCAAGAACATTTGCCTTGGATGTTGCCAACAGATGTAGATTTTAAGCCAACAGGGGAGTCACCTCTAAAAGGCTCAAAAGAGTTCTTTGAACGCACCGAGCGTCTGTATGGCAAGGGTTGGACGCCTGAGTGCGATACAATGGATACTTTTGTAGACTCGAGTTGGTACTTTTTAAGATACGTAGATTCTCGAAATCAAGAAAATTTTGCGTCTAAAGAACAATTAGAAAAACTTTTACCAGTAGATCTATATCTGATCGGACCTGAGCACATTGTTCTACATCTACTTTACTCAAGATTTTTCACGAAATTTTTGCGTGATGAAGGATACCTAAGCTTTGACGAACCCTTCCTCAAGATGAGACATCAGGGAATGATTTTAGGACCTGATGGTAAAAAGATGAGCAAAAGTAAGGGAAATATTATTACGCCCGACGAAGTTGTAGAGAAATATGGAGCAGATACCTTACGAATGTATGAGATGTTCATGGGCCCTCTTGAGAGTGATAAACCGTGGGATGTAGGAAGTGTCATTGGAACTTACCGATTTCTACACCGTATTTTCCAGTTATTTCAAGAAGGTATTACGGAGAGAGAAGATTCTGCCTTGATTCAAAAGTTACATCAAACTATTAAAAAAGTAACTGAGGATATTCCAGACTTAAAATTCAACACTTCAATTTCTGCGCTTATGATTTTTGTTAAAGCCTGGGAAGAAGCAAAAATAAAGTCAGGAAATGGGCTAAGTAAAGAAAATGCGAAGAAATTTATACAATTGATTGCTCCATTCGCACCTTTTCTGGCTGAGGAAATTTATCACTCAAAGAGTTTGAGTGATAGGAATATTGAAGAAAGTATCCATATAACATTATGGCCCAGCTATGACCCCAAAGTTGTCCGAAGTGAGGTTACTATTATTATTCTTCAAGTCAATGGAAAGGTTCGTGGTCAGATCGAGCTGAGCACTAGCGAGATAGATGAAGAAGCTAAAATTTTAGGATTAGCCCGAAATAGTGAAACTGTTCAAAAATGGACTTTGGGAAAATCTGTGAAAAAAGAGATTTACGTACTTGGAAAAGTTGTAAATATTGTAACTGATTAATACCGTTCTACAGTTTAAGTAAGGCGTTGTGTGTACCATTTCGTATATGCACAACGCCTTACTCGTCTTTAAAAAACTTTTTCCTCGAGACATGATAGTAAGATTGCATTTATTGATTGGATGTTGTGGAATAGCTTTAAGCTTCATCATTTTTCAATTACCTTTAAGTTCTATTCACCACAGTAATTCTGAAATTGTTTTACCATCACCTCTAGAGAAAAAACAGAAAGTAGCTAGTCTTACCGACCAGTCATCAATAATACAGCCTAGCCCTCAAACTGGTATCCCGACAAAAAAAAGGTTTCGATTAATAGCTCATCTCGAGAAGAACTAGAATCATTACCATCAATCGGTTCAAAAAAAGCAGAACAAATTATTAAATTTAGACCATACCCATCAATAAAATTATTTTTTGAAAAGTTAAAAATAAATTTATCTCAGCAAAAAATATTGAGCCTGTTGATATCAATTTAAATTATGAATAATTTGATACTCATAGTACTACTTATAAATTTACATCTTATACAAGGATATAAAAATATCTCGTTTCAAATAATAAATACGCAACCAGTAATAAAGGTACCAATTATTGTAATGAATATAGTTCATAGACTAAATATAAAAATTCTTGCAGAAAATAGATTTTCCGCACTCGCATCCGTCGGAAAACCGATTTTGTTTGAGTTATTCACAAATAAAAATGTGAATTCCAGTTATATTGGCAGATTAAAGCATCAAACTGATAGTAAAAAAGAAACGAAAAATGAACTGATATACAAATCCTTTCAGGATTTACTACACAGCAGTACTTCTTATTTTATTTTAATGGTAAAAAAATTTTGTAAGAATAATGAAAGAAGGTCTCAAATTAAGGCTGTCTTTAAAAAAAGCTTGTCTGAGGCAGATAGTGAGCTAATTACGGCTCTACTTTTAGGCAAAGATATTAAATCAACACCTATTTCTCAGGATATTATAAGAAAATCTGGAGTAGCATATATTTTTAGTTTATCAGCACTGTACTCTTCGGTTTTCCTCCTGATTAATTCGCCTTATCTATGGAAGAAATTCGGTAAAATCTTCACGACATTTATCAGTCTCTTGTTTATATTTTTATTTGCTTTTTTGTCTGGTTGTTCTATTTCTAATCTTAGGAAGTGTTTTAGCTTAGCAATACTTCTTTTAGCCAAGAATAGAGGGTATAGAGTGCAATCCTCCTGGCTAACTATGATAATTTGTTTAGTTTTAACGTTTTATCAACCGAATTTCTTTAAAGAACCGTCAATACAGTTTTACCTTGCGTTTTGTTTTGCAAAAATGCTGTATACCAAATTTTACACTAAGAAAAATAGAGACAGGATTGATATATCAAGTAAAATTCTAAAAGGCAGTAATTATCAGTCAAATTTATTTACTGCTAATGTTAATTTGTTTGTATATAGACAAGTAGAAAGAACGAAGGTAGTGATAAATAATTACAAAAAAACAATTGGTTTCCTTTTTTTTATTCAACTTACTACTTCGATTTTTACAGTTTGGATGTTTAGTGAATTAACAGTTAATTTACTTATTATAGTTCCATTCATACTTTTGCTGACCCCACTACTTTGTTTGATAGGAATCTTTTTCTTTTTAGTTGAACCTTTCCATATTATCCAATTAAAGTTAGTTCTTTCTTTAGTCAACTTTTTCCTTTATATATTCCGTCAGCTCATAGAAGTATCTGCAAAATTTTCTATCTCTACATCTAGTCTAAGTACATTTGATATATTTTGCGCAACTTTAGTGTACTTGGCAATTATTTTTTCTATATACTTTAATCTATCTCGATTAAAGAAAGTAAGTAATGGAAAAATGATTTTTTGTAGAGAATAGTTTATTTCTAT
>Ga0123336_10000072_pt1 | contig 99190 bp, 79 predicted proteins | sample SSSSmetaG_FD_96466 | JGI IMG/M metagenome (GOLD analysis project Ga0123336, IMG submission 96466) | Glacier valley bacterial and archeal communities from Borup Fiord, Nunavut, Canada, to study Microbial Dark Matter (Phase II) - ​SSSS metaG | ecosystem: Environmental > Aquatic > Freshwater > Ice...
CCTACAACCGATATCGTTCCACTATTGGATGGTATCATTAAATATATCCCTGCTCCAAAAACGGAAGAAGGTCCAACACAGATGTTGATCACGTCATTGGAATATTCTTCTTATATCGGTCGCGTGGCGATCGGTCGCGTTCACCGCGGATCGGTAAAGCCAGGTCAGAACATTGTGTTGATGAAACGTGATGGTGGACCAATTGTTAAGAGCAAGATCAAGGAGCTTTATGTGTTCGAAGGTTTCGATAAGACAAAAGCGGAAGAAGTAACAGCGGGAGAAATTTGCGCATTGGTCGGACTTGAAGGTTTTGAGATCGGGGATACTGTTTCTGATCCATTGAAGCAGGAAGCGATGGATTCTATCGCGATCGATGAGCCTACTATGAGCATGTTATTCACTATTAACAACTCACCATTCTACGGAAAGGAAGGTAAATATGTAACGTCACGACACATCAAGGACCGTTTGAATCTTGAGTTGGAAAAAAATCTTGCACTGCGTACTGCTGATACTGGTTCTGCTGATAGCACACTTGTATTCGGTCGTGGCGTACTTCACTTGTCTGTATTGATCGAAACAATGCGTCGTGAAGGGTATGAGTTACAGATCGGTCAGCCTCAGGTAATTTTTAAGACAATTGATGGTATCAAATCTGAGCCGATGGAAGAATTGACAATCGATCTACCTGAATCAGATGCAGGCAAGGCAATTGAAACAGTTTCTATGCGTAAGGGTGAAATGACAAACATGGAACCTAAGGGCGACCGTATGATCCTGAAGTTCTCAATGCCATCACGTGGTATCATCGGACTGAGAAATTATTTATTGAACGTAACAGCGGGCGAAGCAGTGGTAACGCATCGCTTTAAAGAATACGCTCCGTATCGTGGAGAAATCCCTGGACGTATCAACGGTTCTTTGATCAGCATGGAACAAGGCGAAGCGATTCCTTACAGCTTGCACAATCTTCAGGACCGTGGTAAGTTTTTTATTGATCCAAGTGATCCAGTGTATGAAGGTCAGGTAATTGGTGAGCATAGTCGTGGTGGTGATCTTGTTATCAATGTAACGAAGACAAAGAAGCTTACCAATATGCGCGCTTCTGGTTCGGATGAAAAAATGAGTATCAGACCTCCTTTGAGACATTCTTTGGAAGAAGCGCTGGAGTATATCCAGGCAGATGAATACGTGGAGGTTACGCCTAAGTCTATCCGTATTCGTAAGATCTATCTTGATGAAGGTGAACGCAAGCGCAGCGGCAATAAAGCAGTTACAGCAAACTAATCGCTGATATTACGAGCTCTTGTTTAAATAGGATGGCGGAACGTAAAAGAATTTTTCTACTGGTCTTTGTAGGAATACTTTTATGTTCCGCCTCCCACTCTTTTGCACAGCTTCCAAAGTGGAAAGCGATCGAAGCAAAAGGAGATACTCTATATAAGAACAAGGATTTTAAAGGGGCTATCAAATATTACACAAAAGCCATCGATCTCAACAAGCTTCAGGACAAACAGATTTACAATACCATTTACAAAAGAGCTGTTAGTTATTTTAGTACTGAACAGTTTTCTTTTGCTCTGAAAGACCTGGATATTTTTATTCCGCAGTTCCCGGCAATCCACCAGGCAAAATTATTAAAGGCATTTATCTATCGCGAAATGGGAGATGAAGACAATCAGCTCGTCAATCTTGAGTTGGCGATGGAAAATCAGCAACCTGATCCTGAGTTACTAAAATGGAGAGGAATGATTTATCTCCAGAAAGAAGAATATCAAAAAACCAAAAGTGATATGCTTGTTGCCCGTCAGCTCCAGGATGACTCTGAAACAGAAACATATCTCGGCCTGGCGTATTATAATCTTGATCAGAAGGACAGTTCTTTTATAAGTTTTAACAGATCAATTGAACTGGATGCTACTTATCTTCCTGCATACTTATACGCTGGTTCTATTTTACTCGAAGATTCTGATTTCCCATTAGCACTCACGTATCTTGATCTTGCTCTTCGCATTGATTCAAAGAATAAAGAAGTTATTTTCTATAAAGGCATAGCCCTTGTGGAACTCAAGCGAATGGATGAAGGATGCAGTTGCCTTAATAAAGCATTCTATGCTGGAATGGATGAGGCGTCGGGATACTTAACAGAATTCTGCTACGACGTTGAAAATTGATCTTTTGAATACGAGGCACTGGTGGGACTATCGCCTTGTAGTATAACCCATTCACAATTCCAGAGCATTTTATGTTTCAATTGCTGCGAATTCCCAATGCCTGGTGCCTAATACCTTTTTGTTTCGATAGAATTAATATCTCCCAAAGTTCTAATCATCTTCGAAAGCTGTCAGTACAACTTTCCATTTGCCGATTTTCCTTTGAAGGGATACATGTGTTAAATTAATTCGCTATAATAGCCGTTACAATTATCTTCTATTTTTGTCCTGTTATTCTAATCTCCTAAACCTATGCAGCTAGTAATCGAGAATCTGACCAAGACCTACTCCAACGGAGTGCAGGCACTAAAAAATGTTAATCTGACAATCAACCAGGGAATGTTTGGACTTCTTGGTCCCAATGGAGCCGGAAAATCTTCTCTTATGAGGACGATCGCTACGTTGCAAGAAGCCGATAGTGGCTCCATTAAATTAGGAGATATCAATGTGCTCACTCAAAAAGAGGAAGTGAGAAAGACACTCGGCTACCTGCCACAGGAGTTCGGTGTGTATCCGAAAGTTACTGCGGTGACATTGCTTGACCATCTTGCAGTATTAAAAGGGATCACGGATAAAAAAGAGCGTAAGTCGATCGTGGAGGCATTGCTTCACAAGACAAATCTCTGGGCTGCACGTGAAAAAAATCTTGGCGGTTATTCGGGTGGTATGAAACAACGTTTTGGAATCGCACAGGCATTGCTTGCCAGTCCGAAGCTGATCATTGTAGATGAACCTACAGCAGGACTTGATCCCGCGGAAAGAAATCGTTTCTTAAATCTCCTTTCTGAATTGGGAGAAAATACGATTGTAATCCTTTCTACTCACATTGTTGAAGACGTGAAAGAGCTTTGTACAGATATGGCCATCATCAATAAGGGTGAAGTATTGTATAAAGGAAGTCCAATGGATGCATTGGCGAACATACAGGGCAAAGTGTGGAGTAAGAGAATCCTCAAGACGGAAATTGATGAATACAAAAAGAACTATAATGTAATATCAGAACGATTGATCGCGGGCCGGCCTCAGATTAGTATTTTCAATGACATCACACCTGAAGGTTTTGAACCCGTTTCAGTAGATCTTGAAGATGTTTACTTCACCAGTATTTTTAAGTCGAATATTGAGCCTGTTGAAGAAATAAAAGCAATCTAACATCGATCAACCTGAATTAACATGTTAAAAGAAATTTTTCTCTTTGAGTTGAAGTACCGCAAAGTCCGGGTCGCCAACTATATTTATTTCGGTATCATCTTTGCGCTCTCTTTTGCGATCGTGGCAAGTCCTCTGGTATCCGTGGGTGGTGCCGTCGGGCAGATCAAACCGAATGCACCATTTGTTTTGGCCCAGTTGATATCCGTGATGTCGTTAATCTTCACCATGGTCACATCAGCGATTATGGGTGTTGCTGTTCTTCGTGACTTCGATCACAATACCGAAGCAATTCTTTTCAGCACACCAATGAAGAAGATTGATTACTTGCTTGGAAGATTTGGTGGATCATTCATCGTTCTTATTTTAGTTTTCAGCGGCGTTTGGCTGGGTATGATGACGGGCTTTGCAGTTGGAAAATACGTGCCCTGGAACGTAGACTGGAAAACAAAGGAACTTCTTCCATTTAGTGCATGGAGTTATTTTCAGCCATTTATTTTTTACATGGGAAGTAACTTATTTCTTACGGGCTCTCTTTTCTTTATGAGTGGTGCGCTTGGTAGAAAATCCATTGTAATTTATACACAAGGAGTTGTTTTACTCGTACTTTATATAATTGCTCAAAGTCTGTTAAGTGATTTGGATTCAAAAGAAATGGCAGCACTTCTCGATCCGTTTGGTTCTGAAGCATTGGATTACATGACTCGCTATTGGACGCCTTCAGAGAAGAATACCTTGCTCATTCCAATGGAAGGAGTGCTTCTTTACAATAGAATGATATGGATGGGTGTTGGGTTCCTTGCTCTTTTAGGGACATATTTTGGTTTCTCGTTTAATGTTGTGAGAGATTCACTCTTTAAAAGAAAAGCAATCGTCCCTAAAAATGCTACTGCTAAAAAAGTAATCAAACCAGAATCTGTTATCATTCCGGTGGTGCGTCAGGTGATCAATACAGGAACGCATCTTACTCAGTTGGGAACCCTTTCGGTTTTCTATGCAAAAATGGTACTTAAAGAGATTCCATTCATCGCTATTGTCATCTGCGGAATGTTGATACTTTTTATTAACGCGATCAACATCGGCCAGCTTTACGGCACAAATTCTTATCCAACGACGTACTCCGTATTAACACTTATCAACGGATTCACGCTATTCTTTTATATCATTACCATTTTCTACTCCGGTGAATTGATATGGAAGGAGAGGGTTGTGAAATTCAATCTGATAGTAGATGCTATGCCCATGCCAAGTTTCATCGCTTTGCTTTCAAAATTCCTGGGCCTGATGATAATTTATATTGGAATGCTCTTTATGCTCATTATTTGTGGTGTAATCATTCAGGCTTCTTACGGTTATTATAAGTTTGAGCTTCCGCTTTATTTTGAAACGGTTTATACAAGTATGTTGATATTCCTGATCCTTTATACCATTCTTTCTTTTTTTATCCAGGTATTGGTAAACAATAAGTTCCTGGGATTTGCTTTGTGCATTGTCTTCTTTATTGTAAGAAACGCTTTGGGTCAGTTGGGACTGGAGCACAGCTTGTGGCAATTTGGTAGTGGTTCACTCGGTACGTTCTCTGATATGAATGTCTATGGTCACTTTGTAACGCCGTTCTCCTGGTTTAAGATTTACTGGTTTGCCTTGTCGATCATGCTGTTTTCAGTTGCTGTCGTATTCTCCGTAAGAGGATCGGAAGCGGTTATGAAAATGCGTTGGAAGACCGGCAAGCTTCGTTTGAATAAATCCTTGCTGACATTTGTATTCGTGATGCTAGCCGTTTTTCTTTTCTCAGGAGCATATATTTATTATAACACAACGATGATAAATAAATTTGTAAAGTCAGATGACCAGGAAGACAAGCAGCAGAAATACGAAGAGCAGCTAAAAAAATATGAATTCCTTCCGCAGCCAAAAATTGTTGAGTCTAACGTAAAGGTTGATATCTATCCGTATGACAGAGATTTCATTGCGGAAGGATACTATTATCTTAAAAATAAGACACAGCAACCAATCAACGATATCCATATTCAGCAGACTGTTGATAATCAGCTTTCTGTGGAATATCTGAAATTCGATCGCGACGCGACAGTGAAAGAAGCGATAAGGGAATTTGATTACTTTATTTATGAGCTTACGAAACCTCTATTGCCAAATGACAGTGTAAAGATGAGTTTTAAAGTTGTCTTTGATACGAAAGGATTTCAGGAGGGAAATACTAACACCAGTGTTGTTTTCAATGGCACGTTCTTCAATAATTTTTATTTTCCAACACTTGGCTATAATGAAAATTATGAGCTTGGTGATGACAACGAACGTAAGAAGCGTAAGATGCCTGAAAAGGAGCGTATGCTAGATCGAAACGATCCTCGTGGTGTAGGAATGAACTTGTTTGGGGATGATGCAGATCATATACGCTTCGAAATAGTTGTGAGTACGGCCGCAGATCAAATAGCAATTGCCCCGGGATATCTTCAAAAAGAATGGACGGAAGGAGATCGTCATTTCTATTCCTATAAAATGGATGCGCCGATGGCTGACTTTTATTCTATTGTTTCTGCACGATATGCTGTGAAGAAGGACAAATGGAATGATGTAAACCTTGAGATCTATTATCATCCTGGTCATGAGTATAATCTTGATAAGATGATGAAGGGAATGAAGGACGCACTTTCCTATTATTCCAAAAACTTTGGGCCATTCCAATTCCGTCAACTTCGAATAATGGAATTCCCACGGTATGCTGCATTCGCGCAATCATTTGCCAATACCATCCCTTTTTCGGAAGGAATCGGTTTCATTGCACGAATTAAGGACCCGGATAAGGATATTGACTTCGTCTATTATGTAACGGCGCACGAAACAGCCCATCAATGGTGGGGACATCAGGCGATGGAGGCGGGTGTAAAAGGAAATGCAATGCTTTCTGAAAGTATGTCGCAGTATTCTGCATTGATGGTGATGAAACATGATGTAACTCCTGAAGTGATGGAGAAGTATCTGAAGTATGAACTTGACAGATATCTGAATGGAAGAGCGTTCGAGAGAAAGAAAGAGCAGCCGCTGGAATTTGTTGAAGGCCAGGGATACATTCATTATAACAAAGCATCACTGATCTTCTTTGCCCTGCAAGACTATATTGGTGAAGACAGTGTGAATTCTGCTTTCCGAAGATACCTGGCAAAATGGAAATTCAAAGACGCGCCTTATCCGACGTCAGCAGATCTATTAAAAGAGATCAGGAAATCAACTCCTGATACGCTGCAATACATTATTCATGATATGTTTGAAACGATCACTCTATTTGAGAATAAGACACTTGAAGCAACGTATGAGGAGAATGGAAAAGAACAATTTGATGTTACACTAAAGGTTTCATCTGAAAAAATGCATGCCGATAGTACCGGTTTGGAGACAAACGTTCCAATGAATGACTGGATTGACATCGGTGTTTATGGAAAAGATGATAAGGGAAAAGACAAATTGATCTATCTTAAGAAACACAAGATCACTCAAAAAGAAAATACCTATACCATCTCAGTGAAAGAGAAGCCTCGTAAAGCGGGGATCGATCCTATTCATAAATTAATTGATCGCCATTCGGATGATAATACGAAAGGATTGGTGAAGAAAGAGAAAGGCAAGTGATGCCTGTTATTTATTGTTTGAAAAGCCGGCCTCAAAACCGGTTTTTTTATGGATAATTTTTTTCAAATCTTATGATGCATGTTTGAGCTCAATAAAAAATTGAATTAGCAAGCATTCAAATTTTGATCGTTGCCACGAATTAAAATGGAGTACTAAAAGTAAGATCATGGGGCCTGAAAGTCTGACGTATTTTATTCCCGTGCGAAGCGGGGGCTTAGCGATGGCAAACGCGTGTATTAGCGTGCCCGGAGAAAACAAAATCGATCTTCACATTTTTGGCGTGCAAATGATGAGTTCAGATTGAAAAGAAACCTATCAGAGTTTTAGAAAGCGCCATTCTTGCCTATTTTTGCGCATGGCAGAGCAAATTCTCATTCTAGACTTCGGTTCTCAGTACACACAACTTATAGCAAGGCGGATTCGCGAACTCAACGTCTACTGTGAAATCCACCCCTTTAATAAAATGCCGGTAATTACACGCGATATCAAGGGTGTTATTCTTTCAGGAAGCCCGTGCTCAGTTCGCGAGGAAGGGTCGCCGGATATTGATCTTTCCCTTTTAAAGGATGTACCTGTTCTGGGAGTTTGTTATGGTGCTCAGTTGATCGCTCAGAAAACAGGAGGAAAAGTATTGCCTTCACACATGCGCGAATATGGTAGGGCACGACTATGTTCGGTAAATCAGAAAGACGAATTATTGAAAGATATTTCTCCCGACTCGCAGGTATGGATGTCTCATGCAGATACTATTGAATCAATCGGAAGTGACTACGAAATCATAGCGAGCACATCTTCTGTGAAAGTTGCGGCATTCAGGAAGAAAAATGGGAATATATATTGTATTCAGTTTCATCCTGAAGTAACACATACCCTTGAAGGAAAAAATCTTCTTTACAATTTCGTTGTCACGATCTGCGGGTGCAAACAAGATTGGACACCTGATCAATTTGTTGAAACTACCGTCGCTTCACTGAAAGAAAAATTGGGGAATGATACGGTTGTTATGGCTCTTTCGGGTGGAGTGGATTCAACCGTTGCAGCCGTGCTCATTCACAAAGCGATCGGCAAAAATCTTTATTGCATTTTTGTTGATAACGGACTATTGCGCAAGGGTGAATACGAACAGGTATTGAATTCCTACCAAGGAATGGGACTTAATATCAAAGGTATTGATTCAAAAGATAAATTTTATAGATCACTGGAAGGTTTATCCGAGCCGGAATCAAAAAGAAAAGCAATTGGTAAAACCTTTATTGATGTATTTGATGAAGAATCCCATCTCATCTCTGGCGTGAAATGGCTTGGTCAGGGTACGATATATCCCGATGTAATAGAATCAGTTTCGGTTAATGGTCCGTCGGTAACAATAAAGTCGCATCACAATGTTGGCGGATTGCCAGCGAAGATGAAACTGAAGATCGTTGAGCCTCTGAATACACTTTTTAAAGACGAGGTCCGGTTGGTCGGTAAGACATTAAATATTGATCCAGCAATTCTTGGCCGTCATCCGTTCCCAGGTCCGGGGTTGGGAATTCGCATTCTTGGAGATATTACGCCGGAAAAGGTACGAATATTGCAAGAGGTTGATTACATCTTCATCCAGGGACTGAGAAATCATAACTTGTATGATAAAGTGTGGCAGGCAGGAGCAATGCTTCTTCCGGTGCAATCAGTAGGAGTGATGGGAGATGAAAGAACATACGAAAAAGTGGTTGCGCTCAGGGCCGTTGTTAGTGTCGATGGCATGACTGCGGACTGGTCGCATTTGCCGTACGAATTTTTAAGTGAGATTTCGTCTGAGATTATAAATAAAGTAAAGGGAGTGAACAGAGTGGTTTATGATATCAGTTCAAAGCCACCCGCGACAATTGAATGGGAATAGAAAAAACAATGCGCTTCATGTTTAATGAAAAAATTCTCTTTAAAGTTGCGGTATTCGTGATCATATGGTTGTCCATACAGACAACAATTGCTCAGGACTTTAGGAAGCAATACAAAAACGCAAAAGATTTTTTCAATGAAGGAAAATATAACCTGGCAATGGCATCGTTCCAGCCATTGATGACATACGATAAGAATAATCCGTATCCTGAGTATGCTTCGTTCTTTTATGCCCAATCTGCTATACGACAAAATTTTTTAGCCCTTGCAAAAGATCAGCTTCTTTCAATGAAGAAGTTGTACCCCGACTGGGATCAAATGAATGAGGTGAACTTCTGGCTTGCAAAGATTTACTTTGATCAGCATGAATACTTTCAGGGAATGCATGTTTTGCAATTCGTAAAGCAGGAAGATTATATTGAGGCACAGGAAATCAGTAAAATGAAAAAGCTGTACCTGTCTCAGATTACAGATCCTGAAATTCTGAGAATGATGCTTGAAGATTATCCTTACGATATCGAAGTTGGAAAATCGATCGCACGTACCATTGGGAAGCAAACACCCGCCTTGCAAGATAGAGTTCTTCTTGATTCGGTGATTCATCGTTTTGCCCTTCCACGAGATCAATACGTGATGTCTGCGGCTTCTGTTCCGGTCTTTAAAGACACGTATACAGTTTCAGTTTTATTCCCGTTTCTAACGTCAACGCTGGATCCTTCTCCGGGAAAAAAGCAAAATCAGATCATGCTGGATTTATACGAAGGCATGCGGATGGCGAACGATACATTGAGAAGACAAGGTGTCAACATCAATCTGCTTGCGTATGATACTGACAGAAGTCAGGTAGCTCTTGGTAAATTATTGGAGACAGAAGAGTTAAAAAATACTGATCTGATTGTTGGGCCGTTGTTTCGTGATGAAGCCATACCCGTTTTACAGTTTTCTGAAAAATATCAAACCAACATGATCAATCCTGCTCAGAACTATTCTGATTTTCTGGGATTGAATCCGTATGCATTTTTATATCAACCCTCTCTTCAGACAATGGGAGAGAAGTCTGCTGAGCTAATAGCTTCCAGAATTAAGAATAAAAACTGTATGGTATTTTACGGGGATAAGCCAAAGGATTCTGTTATGGCCGTAAATTTCTCCAGGAAGGCCAAAGAGCTTGGGTTAAAAATTATATGGGAAGAAGAATTTCGTAAAGAAACAGCAGCAAGAATTATCAATCTTCTTGCAACGCCGACTGAGTTTGATGAATTCCATAATCCAAAGCAGTTCAAGCTTAAAATTGATAGTCTTGGGAGTATTTATGTTGCTTCTGATGATCCGCTCATTTATACAAAAGTCATTAGCAGTGTTGAAACACGTGGAGACTCGGTGGTGGTTATTGGCTCTGAAAGCTGGCTTGATAATAATTCCGTTGATCTCACGAAGCTGGAACGTTTGCATGTGATGTTTGCAGCTCCGACATACACTCCCATATTTAACAATTCATACCTTTCTTTTAGAAAGAAATTTATAAAGACACGCGGCGCATTTCCTCAGGAGTACGTCAATTATTCCAAGCTTGGTTATGACTTTATGATGTTTACTGGCAAGGCGTTGAAAAAGTATGGTACCTATTTTCAGGATGGTCTTTTAAAAGATGGTTTATTCCCGGGATGGCTTTCCAAAGGTTATCGGCTTTCTAAAATGCGCGATAATCTTGAAGTACCATTTATTTATTTTAAGAATGGCGAATTAACCCAAATAGAATAAAGTAATGCAAACCGACCTTCTTATTATCAATAGTAAAGGTCTCGTTCAGGTCCGTAAATCAACAGATGGATTTATCTCCGGAAATGATATGGCGAATCTTCCTGTTCTGGAAGATGCATTTCTTCACATAACGAATGGATTGATTTCAGGATATGGTCAAATGAAAGACCTGAATGAAATAAACGCATTACAAACTGTTGATGCGGCAGGTGGTTTTGTATTTCCGAGTTTTGTGGATAGCCACACACATCTTGTCTTCGCCGCTTCGCGCGAAGAGGAGTTTGTACTAAAGATAAAAGGTGCTACTTACGAAGAAATTGCTGCCGGCGGCGGTGGAATATTAAATTCTGCAAAAAAATTGCAGGCCATTTCAGAGGAGGAACTTTTTGAAAGATCATTGCCCCGTGCGTTTGAGATCATAAAATCTGGGACGGGCGCTGTTGAAATTAAAAGTGGCTACGGTCTTACAGTAAAAGATGAATTGAAGATGTTGCGGGTTGCCAGGCGAATTGGAAGAGAATCTGCGTTGACAGTTAAAACAACGTTTCTTGGTGCGCATGCAGTCCCCAAGAACACGACCAAAGCAGATTATATAAAGCTTGTCACTCAGGAAATGATTCCTGCTGTTGCTGCAGAAAAACTTGCTGATTACATTGATGTATTTTGCGAACAAGGTTTCTTCTCTCAGCAGGAAACTGAGCTCATTGTTGAAAAGGGAAAGGAGCATGGTTTGAAGCCGCGGATTCATGCGAATCAACTTCATCGATCAGGGGGTGTTCAGGCAGGAGTGAAGACCGGTGCGATAAGCGTTGATCATCTCGAAAATATTGGATGGGATGAAATTGAAGCACTGAAAGGAACGACTACAATGCCCACCGCATTACCTGGTGCTGCATTCTTTTTAAATTTCCCTTTTCCGCCTGCCAGACAAATTATCAGTGCTGGATTACCATTGGCGATTGCATCCGATTATAATCCGGGTAGTTCTCCGACTGGCAACATGTCGTTGATGATTTCATTAGCGTGCATCAAAATGAAGATGACCCCTGAAGAAGCTATTAATGCAGCTACTATCAATACGGCCTATGCAATGGAAGTATTGGGCACTCACGGAAGTATTACTGTCGGAAAAGCAGCAAGTCTTTTTATTACAAAGCCCATGCAATCACTGGCATTCCTTCCCTACAGCTTTGGGACGAATTTGATTGATAAGGTTATTCTTAAGGGGAAGATCCAGTAGAACTTCATTCATCACAGAGAAAATAAAGTATTTTATCACTGTTATCCGACTAAAATACAGAAACATAAATAGCTCTATTTTTATGAAGGGATCGATTTTATGAAGTTCGAAAACCAACCCCCTCAATTAAAATCCAGACTTAACACATGATGGGGTTTTCGGCCTATCCCACGCATCAAGTCACTGAACAGCCACAAGGTAGTAGTCGCAGAAGATTGCTTCACTTAACAAGATTACGTAATTTACGGTAGTGCCGATCAGCACCACCATCAAACCATAATTTCAAACCCATGAAAACTCTTTACTATGCGGCAACACTTGTATTATGTACCGTATTAAATTCATGTCAGGATCAATTGTCCAATTCTACTGTTACTGTCAAGCCTCGAATTCCTGACATTCAAGTGGTGAATTGCCGCATCACCTTCAAAAATACAGCAGTATTCAAAACAACGCTTAATAAAGTCGGTTGGATGAATGACAAAGAATTCAGAATATGGCACAAAAATTATGAGTTCTCGTCTCTTCGGGAACTTCGTGACACACTGACAGTAGATAGCCTGTCCATTAAAAGATTACCGAATAGCCTTCAATCTATTCTCAATCAAAATGCAGAATTCGTTATTGGAGATACAATTGTTTGGTTTACAGCAGCGGGTGTAAAACATTATATACCCAATTTAAATGAGCAAGAACTCAGTAGACTAAAATCAGGTGGCACTGGAAAACTGTCAGACACGTGGGAAGTATCAAAAATAAAAATGATTCTCCCGAATGCCTCCAAGTACAAAAACCTCCGATCACCCATTTACGGAACAGTTGCTACCTATCAAAAGATTTTTTACTATAGGGATGACGGTGGTTCTAAAAGAAAATATGTTAACGAACTATATACTTATTGGAGCGGCGACTACACCGAACTCTGGCTACGCATCAAATTGGAATGGTGGGGCAATAGCAGCAACGACTGGCATCCAGCGGGTGACTGGCGCGATATTGCCTATGATCTTAATTATGAATGCTACCTTTTATGGGGATCTACATACTACGGAGGAACGCCTTATACCTTTAACGGAACGCTTTCTAACTACGTGAGCACTAATACAGACATTCAAATAAAACTTGGTAGCGACAATTACTTTGGCACTGGAAATAAAGACTGGATTGTGACCATTTCAGGAGACATATTCCAGGGAATGTGGAATGACTATCCGTATAATTTCTGGGATGTTGCAGGAAATCCTTTATGGTAATTTATCGTTTCTTTGTAATATAAATTTTTTGCGGCCGTGATAAGATTTGCTTTCCTGTTATTTATAATTTTTTGGTTTAGCAATGCAAATGCTCAGGATTACTTTCCTTCAGAGAAAGTAATCGATGAGTATGAAATTGTGGCTGGCGGTGGTATTCTATTAAACCGTGGAAATGACTACGCGGTCCTTGATAGAATGAACAAGTACGGTTATTCTTTTGGTATAGGTGCTAATAAATTTTTATCGAGAAACTTTTTTTTAAATGTCCGAATTCTTTACGATCTGAGGGGATTTCGGTCTAACGAAAATTACTACAACATTGATGGCACTCCAGGGTCGACCATCATCGATAGGAGCATTAATTATGTAAGCTTCTACTTCATCCCTACTGTCCGAATCGGATCAAAGAAAAATATTTTTGCCGGTGTCGGCGGATTTTACGGATTACTTGATCAAGCGCAAGATCAATTAATTACAAAGAATCAGAATAATCAGGTAATCAGCACGCGGACGCTAAAAACCTCCGAGAACACAAAGAACGACGTTGGACTAAGTGTCCGGGCTGGATATTCATTTAATTTAAAGAATAATAAAAAGATTAAAATCGAAATAGTGGACAATGTTGGTCTTGTATATTTCACAGAATCATTCGGCTATCCAATCAAGAGCAATTCCTTATCTGTATTACTTTCGTTTTCGGTCTGGAATAGATGAAAAATAGAATTCGTTGACATTGTTCCTGGCTACGTCCCGGATCGTGAATTTATACAGATAATCACCAACCCCCTCTTTATAGTAGACACTCACATATTGTTCTTTGAGTACTCCTTTTTCATTTTTCTTTTTTGTGTTGTCGAGGATCACTTTGTGAACCCTCTGTATGCATTTCTTAATGTCCTCTGTTGTGAATGTATTTTATGCAGAAGGCGCTTTCTCCCCAACCATTTCAAACGCATAAAATCCTTTTTTGTAAATAACCAATGCCGTTATGGAAGCAATGGCAGATAGAACATACAACGGTACACTAAACAAAATCAAGACGACTATAATCATAAAAGACATAAATACTCTTCCTGAAAAATTCTCCAGATCATTTTTTATTCGCACTAGCACAGAATATCCTAATATGAAAAGTGATATAACAAATACACTGACATCTATAAAAATATACGCCGGAAGTTGCGTTGGATAATTTCTTATCAATACACTAAATTCCGGAAGACAAAGAAAGATCATACAAAGCGCAAAATGAGTCATTCTTTTGCTCAATTGAATTGGAAGATTTCGAAGCACTTGAAACCGGTGATTTTCAAACAGAACATACTGGTGAGCTATGAGCATGCTTCCTTCAAAGGCTACAAGACATCCCAATGCCAATAATCGGTAATCATACGCATCATATTTATACAATTGACACACGGCGAATACCAGCAAACAACCAAATACTTTACTGGTGATAATAACACCCGGATGATTTCTCGCCAACCATTCTGTAAAGAACTGAAGGAATGATTTTTGGAAACTTTTATCGATCCATACCTTAAGATATGATACACGTGACTCTGTATCGATAGATCGAATGCGCCTATAGAGTAACAAACTGAAAATGAACAGCAGTACCAAAAGCGAAAGAACAATAGATAGAGCTGAAATGAATAATTGATTTTTAACAGCCCAGAGAATCAGAAATGATCCGTAACCGATTGCCGGAACGAATTGATTAAAAACGACAGTTATTACACAAAAAATCTGGGTCGGGGCAGGGGAAAGTGTCAGGAGTCGTACGAAATTCATTTCTTTCATCCTGCACACTTGATTGTTGAAGCTATTCATTTTTAAACCATACAAAAGCCATAGGGCGGTTGGTACCAATGTTAAAAGGGGTGAGCTTGTAATAAATTCTGCCAGTGCTTTGTGTTCTGCACCACTCATGAATCCAAAGGCGAGGCCACATACAAGTAAAAAGAACATCATATTCAGTCGATAGAATTCTGTTGTGAACGATCGCTGAAGTACTTTTATCAGATCGCTCATTGCTTTTCTATTGTTTTGTTGACGATGCTATAGATATTTTGAATTGGTAATGATGTTGAATCCAGTGACTGATGCGATGACATAAGAAATATCATAGCAGGATCCGCTATTTTTTCATGAATCATATTCATTAGTATTTCGCGGGCTACCTGATCCAATGTCACTAATGGCTCATCAAGTATTATTAATTTAGGATCCCCAAGAAAAGCTGTAACCAGTGATAATTTTTTTAACATACCGCTGGAAAATGTTCCGCACGATTTTGAAAAATATTGATCAATGCCAAATTGCCGGGAGTAGTAATCCTGTTGATCGATGGAAGATTTTTTTGTTTTACCGATAAAGCGTATCAGATCTTTTGCTGTAAGGAATTCCGGAAATAGCGGTTCTGCTTCACTATAGTTCACACGTTTTCTAAACTCAATTGGCTGATCTTTTAAACTTATCGAATTGAGAATTACGTCTCCTTCAAAAGGAATAATACCTGCAAGTGATTTAAACAAGGATGACTTGCCGGCACCGTTCTCACCTTTAAGCCAATTAACTCCCGGAGAGATTGTTAAAGAATCGATCGATAGGACGAGATGATCCTGATAGCGTTTAAAGAATTTATTAATCTGAAGCATTCATTCAGTTTTATTATCTTATATAAAGAACGTGATTTTGACTTTGAGAGATGAAGCAGTTGAATAATATTTTTTAGCCAGGTAAATGTACTACTTTGCCTTCATGAGCATAGAAGAAAAGATTAAGTCATTATTGCGGGATGTTCCTGATTTTCCAAAGCCTGGGATTCTTTTCAAAGATATTACGCCATTGTTGGCAGATCCGAAAGTACGAACGGAAGCTGTCAACGCTTTACTTGATCAAATTCGTCTATTAAAACCGGATGCGATTGCAGCAGTTGAAGCGAGAGGTTTTATTTTTGGAATGCTACTGGCAGATGGATTGAAAATTCCCTTTATACCCGTAAGAAAAAGTGGCAAACTTCCATTCAAAAAAATTGAACAGAAATATGCTCTTGAGTATGGCACTGCTGAGATTGAGATGCATACCGATGCTTTTCAGCCAGGAGCGAGAATAGTTATTCACGATGATCTCCTCGCCACAGGTGGAACCGCTTCAGCCGCTGGTAAACTGGTCGAAAGATTGGGTGGTGTGGTAGCAGGATACTCTTTCCTCATTAATTTGTCTTTCCTTCCGGGAGAAAGAAGACTCATTGAAGAATTCGCAGTTAAGCCAAACTATTTAGTTAGTTTTTAATCGGATAACTTTCGCATAACTTTATTGTTATAAGTCTATGTTGGAGATGGCTCACATTCCTATGTTTCCCCTCACTATTTTTCCTCTTCCGGGAGAAATGGTGCCCCTTCATATATTCGAGCCACGCTATCGTCAGCTGCTATTAGACGCCGAAGAAAGAGACTTCACATTTGGAATTTACTTTAATCACGTGCTGAATAAAGAAAAAATGGGCTCGCTGGTCAAGCTGGAAAGCATTATTAAACGCTATGATAGTGGTGAATCGGATATAATTGTTAAGTGTCAGGATCTATTTCGGATGGAGACACTTTTCAGAACATATAAAGACAAGCTTTATCCAGGAGGAGATGTTGAATTGAGCCACGTAGACCTTCACCATGCTGTCAGTGGCAAGCTTCAGAAAGAATTTGAAGTATTTATGCAAATCCTTAAAATAAACAAGGTTCCATCTCCGTGCTCAATCTATCATGTGGCAAATGAGCTAAGCCTCGATTTTGAGGATCGGATCAAGTTTGTTTCTTGTGAAGACTTAAAAAAGGAAACCTTTCTATCATCGCGCCTTAAATTTCAAAAGCATCTTCTCACGGAAGCAGAGAGAGCGAAGGATGTATTTCATCTCAATTAGTTTTTATAATGCGTGGGAAGTTGAAAATCGAAAAGTAAATGATTACGTAATTCGATATATATAACTACTATGAAGATCGTCTCTCTTATGTGGGACGATCTTTTTTTATGACTTTGGAGTATGTAGTGCAAACGATTACGAGCTTTAAACTTCCCTTTCTTAAAAAATAAGTGTTGCATGGCACTTTTTAACTCCACCTCATCACTAGCGTTATGACAACAAAAGCGCAAACGATTTTTCAAATTAAAAATCAAGTTTTCTTACAGCGAACCATCTTCGCTCGTGCATCCCCGTACATTTACATCATAATCAAACAAGAAAACTAAAAACAAATAACATTATGAAAGCAAATTTTTTCCTAACAGCTGTTATCGTACTGGTAAGTACGGCAGCATTTTCCGGACCTGGTCCGCGCGTAGCTGTAATCAATCAGCAAGGCACTGGCATCTTCAAAGTTATCTATGAAGGTGAAGAAGTTGGTAAAGTAACAATGAACATTCTGAACAAGAAGAATCAGGTTGTTTTTGCCGAAACTACAAGTAACATTGATGGATTCATGCGTAAAGTGAACTTTGCCGGTATGGAACAAGGTGAATATACTATTGAGATCGCAGATAAGTCTGGCAAGATCGCCCAGCCAGTTGTTTACTCACGAATTTCAAACGTAAAGAACGTTCAGGTTTCTAAGATTGGTAATCAGTCAAAATATATCCTGGCTGTAACTAACACCGGGACTGAAAAGATCAGCGTTCGTATCTATGATGGTTCAAATAACCTTGTACATACAGAAAACAGAACAATTGATGGAAATTTTGGATTGGTGTACAATCTTTTAAATGTATCGGGTGTACCAACATTTGAAGTTGCTGATAACGATGGCAACGTTCGTACAATCAAATACTAGGATCTTAGCTTAGACCTAATCTGTAAACCAGGGAGCCCTGTTCGAAAGAACAGGGTTTTTTCTTACATATTCCTCCTATACTGCCCCCCCACTTCAAACAACGTCTTTGTGATCTGGCCCAGCGAACACACCTTGCACGATTCCATCAGCTCTTCGAAGATATTTTTATTCATCACTGCCGCTTCTTGTAATGCATTTTGATGGACTACTACTTTATCCGCATGAAGTGCGTGAAGCGAATGGAGCATTTTGATCTGATATTCTTTTTCTTCCGATGTTGCACGTATTACTTCACGTGGTACAACCGTTGGAGATCCTTTTGAACTAAGGAATGTATTTACTCCAATGATCGGAAATTCACCCGTATGCTTTAATGTTTCATAATAGAGGCTTTCTTCCTGGATCTTTCCACGCTGATACATCGTCTCCATCGCACCTAAAACGCCACCGCGTTCTGTGATCCGGTCAAATTCCGTAAGAACAGCTTCTTCAACAAGATTAGTGAGCTCTTCAATTACAAAGGAACCCTGGATAGGATTTTCATTTTTTGCCAGGCCTAACTCTTTGTTGATAATTAACTGAATAGCCATTGCTCGTCGCACCGATTCTTCTGTTGGAGTGGTAATAGCTTCATCATACGCATTCGTGTGAAGAGAATTACAATTGTCATAGATAGCATACAATGCCTGAAGCGTTGTGCGAATGTCATTGAAGTCGATCTCCTGTGCGTGAAGCGATCGTCCTGAAGTTTGAATATGATATTTCAACATCTGGCTACGGGAATTTGCTCCGTATTTATTCTTCATTGCTTTCGCCCAGATCCGTCTTGCCACGCGACCGATCACTGAATATTCGGGATCAATTCCGTTGCTGAAGAAGAAAGATAAATTTGGTGCGAATTCATTAATATCCATTCCACGGCTTAAGTAGTATTCAACGTACGTGAAACCATTGGCCAATGTAAATGCCAACTGTGAAATTGGATTAGCACCTGCTTCTGCAATGTGATAACCGGAGATAGAAACAGAATAAAAATTACGAATACTCTTGTCAATAAAATATTGCTGAACATCGCCCATTAACCGTAAAGCGAATTCAGTAGAGAAGATGCATGTGTTTTGAGCCTGATCCTCTTTTAGAATATCCGCCTGGACTGTACCGCGAACCTGTAAAAGTGTTTCAGTCTTGATCTTTTCATAAATATCTTTTGGTAAAACCAGGTCGCCGGTTGTGCCAAGAAGCATTAGTCCAAGACCATCATTACCTTTTGGCAACGGACCCTGATAGCTCGGTCGTTGTGCTTTAAGATCCTTAAATATTTTTTCCAGCTTGGATTCAACTTCTTTCTCCAATCCATTCTTACGGATATAGATTTCACATTGCTGATCAATGGCAGCGTTCATGAAATAACCAAGCAACATTGGTGCTGGTCCGTTGATCGTCATTGATACGGATGTGCGCGGATCAGCAAGATTAAAACCGCTATATAATTTCTTCGCATCGTCAAGGCAGCAAATGCTTACCCCTGAGTTACCAATCTTACCGTAAATGTCGGGTCGGTAATCCGGGTCATTTCCGTAAAGCGTCACCGAATCAAAAGCCGTTGACAAACGCTTAGCAGGTGTGGCAAGACTTACATAATGGAATCTGCGATTGGTCCTTTCAGGTCCCCCTTCTCCGGCAAACATTCTGGTAGGATCTTCGCCTTCACGCTTAAAAGGATAAATACCGGCGGTGTAGGGAAATTCACCAGGTACGTTTTCTTGTAGTCCCCATTTCAAAAGATCACCCCAGGCTTCATATTTTGGTAGAGCAACTTTAGGAATCTGTAAATGCGATAGTGATTCAGAATGAGTTTGAATTCCGATCTCTTTATCGCGCACCTTGAATTTGAAAAGAGGCCCTTTGTATTGCTGAACTTTCACAGGCCATTCTTCTATTAGCTTCCAGTTCTTGGGATCCAGGTTTAGCTTAAGCTTTTCAATTTCCGATTTGAGTTGAGATTCCAGCGAATCATTTGATTTTGATGAACCGTCTTTTGCTGATGCTTTAAGATGTTCGATCGTTTTATTGATCGCAAACAGTTTTTGAGCAATATCACTTTGGGTAGAAACCCATTCGTCATACGTACGATTGTCTTCGGAAATTTCGCTGAGGTAGCGCGTGCGATTCGGTGGGATCACAAAAACTTTCTCAGACATCTGCCGTGTGATCTGAAAAGATGATGTTAAGTTGCTTCCTGTCTTTTCATGGATCTTATCGATGATCTGCTTGTAAAGCTGGTTCGTGCCGGGGTCATTGAACTGTGAAGCGATCGTGCCAAACACGGGCATATCGTCTGGTTTTTTGTCCCACAAATTATGATTGCGTTGATATTGTTTTTTAACATCGCGCAAAGCATCCAGCGCTCCGCGTTTATCAAACTTATTTAACGCGATCACATCAGCGAAATCAAGCATGTCAATTTTTTCAAGCTGCGTTGCTGCACCATATTCCGGAGTCATTACATATAAAGAAACATCACTGTGGTCAATGATTTCAGTATCGCTTTGACCAATTCCGGATGTTTCAAGAATTATAAGATCATATTGCGCTGCTTTCAGAATCTGAATAGCTTCTTTCACATAGACTGAGAGCGCAAGATTGGATTGACGTGTAGCCAGGGAACGCATGAATACACGGGGATTGTTAATAGCATTCATCCGGATTCGATCTCCAAGCAATGCGCCGCCTGTTTTTCTTTTGGATGGATCAACAGAAATAAGTCCGATTGTCTTGTCTTTAAAGTCAATCAAAAATCTTCTGACGATCTCATCTACCATGGAAGATTTTCCTGAGCCGCCTGTTCCCGTTATACCTAAGACAGGGATTTTTTTATCTTTTGCAAGAGAATGTATTTCATCAAACACTGCAGTGTGACTGTCGTAATAATTTTCTGCTGCTGAAATTAATCGTGCAATTGCTACAGGATTTTTAGATGTAAGCTGATCAACTTCATTTTCAAGTTTATCTCCCAATGCATAATCACTTTGCATGATAAGATCGTTGATCATTCCCTGTAAACCCATCGAACGGCCATCGTCAGGAGAATAAATTCTTGTGATTCCGTAATTCGTCAGTTCTTTGATCTCCTCGGGAAGAATTACACCACCACCGCCGGCAAAGATCTTTATATGACCAGCCCCTTTTTCCTGAAGCAGATCATACATATATTTAAAATATTCGTTGTGCCCTCCCTGGTAGCTGGTCATGGCAATAGCCTGGGCATCTTCCTGAATAGCAGTATTTACAACTTCATCAACGCTGCGATCATGGCCGAGGTGAATGACCTCACATCCGGTTGCCTGGATGATGCGGCGCATAATATTGATGGCGGCGTCATGACCATCAAAGAGACTTGCCGCGGTGACAATTCGAACTTTGTTTTTCGGAGTATATGGGCCTGGAGCAGAATGACCTGCCAGGTTTTTCTTTTCGGTTTTCTCGGTAGTCGCTGTGGTGCTCATCGTAGTGCAGAAGGGCTTCAGATTGTAAAAATAGGGAGAAGGGAGGTAATGGCCTAACGGGTGGTAGGTGGGGTAGGATTGAATTATTAAGAAGAACTACATTAAATATGCCAAGGCGATAGGCCATGGATGTCCGATAATAAAATGTTAATGGCAACTTTTATGAATAATTAGCACACATGAATCAAGAGACAATATAAATTCGTTTAGGAAATCAAATGACAATTTCCGATAGGGTGATATTAAAGTTGATAGATTTGATCCTCGAATGAAGTATTCTATCCGGTTAGAAAATTATTTTGTTAATAGGTATGGATTTTCTAAAACACACTTCACTATAATTAGCAATTTTATTATGATTTCAGAGTTAAAGTGGGCGGCACGTGGCAAAGCCGTCGCGCCAGGACCAAGTGGGTTAGAAAATTATTTCGTTAATTAGGTATGGATTTTCTAAAATACGCTTCACTATAATTAGCAATTGTATTATGATTTCGGAATTAGAGTGGGCGGTACGCGGCAAAGCCGTCGCGCCTGGATCAAGTGAGGTAGAAAATTATTTTGTTAATTAGGTATGGATTTTCAAAAACGCGCTTTACTACAATTAGCAATTATATTATGATTTCAGAGTTAAAGTGGGCGACACGCGGCAAAGCCGTAGCGCCACGACCAAGTGCACTCATCAGCTCATAAACGAAATAGTGCGCGCGTCGCGCCAGGGTTAAGAAAACCTGGAACTTCGAACCGAGAATAATTTGTAACTCATAACTCATAACTTATACCTCTTTCCCCTTTTTTTCGCAGGGCGCTTAATTTTCCCATCCCTGATCTTCTTCACAAGCTCCCAGTATTCCTTACCATATTCAACGAAGACTTCGCCACCTTTCTTAATGGGACGAACGGCTTCGATAAAGCAGCGGTCACCATAGATATTGTAAACTGAATTATTTCGTAGTCCTTTTATCCGGCTGTGTCCGTCAGCATCGTTAGCGTATCTTCCAATTGCATTCAGCGAAGGCTCACCGTTGATGGCCATTGTCCGGTTCAGACGAAGAAGATAACCGTTGTGGCCATCTTCGTGTTTTACATCGACCCATTTTTGATGGCGTCCTTTGTATTCGATGATACGGTCTCCTTTTTTAACAGGCACTTTTGTAAATAATCCCTTGCCTGCATTGGGCAGTTGGGATTTTTTTACGACAAGGTCTTTTCTGAGAATATTCATAGGGAAAATTGCATATATTAGTTAAGAAAAAATAAAATCAATGAAGAAGAAAAAATCTTCTTGCAGATTCTTACTGATTTAATACACTCAGATTCTCGCTGATTGGATCTGAATATCTGCGGAAAATGGTATCTTAAAGCTTAATTCGTTCCAAATGTTATCACTATGAACTTATCAATAAGAAACATTTTAAAAATCTCTGACTTGGTACTTGTCGCAAATTGTGGTTGATAAGATGGTGGAGCATGTAAAACATCTTTCGGAGAACGTTGCTGACTGGTACAAAAGTTGCCGCAGGCCGTCTGGCTTCTTAATGCTCGCCTCTGGCTTTTTACTTCTATTACATATCTTTGTTGATAGCTGATCTCAAAAAATGAAGACCCCCATTATTCAGGAGCCGCCGGTAAAAGCAAAGCCGTTTGTGGATATGGATGTGCTGTCATCGATTCATCCAGAATTACTGGAGGATGCTTACATGTATGTCCATTGCCACTTTGAGAATACCGGTGATGATATGTTGATTCGCATTTGGAAAACAACTTTTCTTATTGATAGGGCATCTGCCTTACGTGCAGAACTGATTCATGCTGAGAACATAACGTATGCTCCGATTTGGACATTGGTTCCCGACCGTCACCATTTTAATTTTTTATTGATCTTTTCACGACTTCCCAAATCGTGCACGTATTTTGATCTGGTGGAGGAAATTGCGCAAGAGGGCGGATTTTTTGTAAAAGATATCCTGAGGAATGAAAGTGATGTGTATCATGTCACGTTAAAATAGTTATTATTTGAAAATTGGTCAATTTGAAAATTTGGAAATGGGAGTGAAACTTCTGAATTTAATCACAGTTCTATTTTTGTTTACTGCATGCTCATCAAAGAAGATAGATGTCCTTGATCAAAAAGGAGAATTCTGTGGCAGTATTCATCGCAATGATTCACTAAGTCTGTCAAAGGTGTTAGCGCCGATAACCAACCTGTTAAAGGATAGTACTGGCGTATATGTACTTGAAGACGGTGGAGGATCTATGGTAGCACGTGCATGGCTGAGTGAGTATGCTGAGAGATCAATTGATATTCAATATTTCATTTTTTCACCGGACAATGTTGGTTTGATAGCGTGTGACTATCTCGTGCGTGCAGCCGATCGGGGAGTGAAGGTAAGATTACTTGTCGATGATATAATGGTTGACGCTGGTGTTCATGAAATACTTACCCTGGATTCTCATAAGAATATTGATATAAAGATTTACAATCCCGGAATTAATCTTGGAAAGAATATTTATGGAAAGTTGAAAAAATTCGCCACTGATTTTAGAGGTGCTAATCAGCGAATGCACAATAAGACGTTTAATGTTGATGGAAAAGTTGTTATTACAGGAGGAAGAAATATTGCCGATGAATACTTTGATTTTGATCATGCGTATAATTTCAGAGACAGAGATGTATTACTATTGGGAAAAACAGTTGGTGAAGTGAGCAGATCTTTTGAACAATTTTGGAAGGATTCTTTAAGTGTTCCGGTGATACGGTTAATCGATGAGTCGGCAAACAGTGTTGATGAAGTTCATAAATTTGACAGGCTTCATCAGTATGCCTGTAATCCTGAAAACTTCTGGCCACAGGTTCGCGAACGTGTGCAGAACTTTCCAACTACGTTCTTGGATATTCAAAAATCAGAGAGATTTACCTGGACAAACAGCATTCAATTCGTTTCAGACATTCCTGGAAAAAATGATGGATCGAAGGGATTAGGAGGTGGAGGAGCAACAACCGAAGCATTGTTTGAGCTCATAAGAAGTGCACAGCAGTCATTGGACATTCAATCTCCTTACCTGATAACAACTGAGAAAGGACGTGCTTTATTTCGCAGTGCTATAAAACGAGGAGTTAAAATCAGAATACTCACTAATAGTCTTGCCTCTACGGATAACGTGGAAGCGTTTAGTGGATATCAACGTGATCGCAATCAATTATTGGAAACAGGAGTTCGCGTTTTTGAATTTCGTCCCGATGCTGCCGAGCGATTTAAAGTAATGACAAGCGCACTTCAAACGAAAATAAATTTCACTCCCATCTTTGGTCTTCATGCTAAATCAATGGTGGTGGACGGAAAGATTGCTGTTGTCGGGACGTTTAATCTCGATCCGCGAAGTGCTAATCTGAATACGGAGTGTATTACGATTATCCGATCTGTTAAAGTGGCACAAGGTATGTTGAAAGGAATCAATCAAGAGTTCCAACCTGATAATTCATGGGAGACAACACTGAACTTTAATCCTGATTCGCAAGCAGGAATTAGAAAGAATATTAAGATTATAAATAGCAGAGTTGTTCCGAAAGGAATATTGTAAGGCGCTTAATTACACTTTAGACTTTGAGGTAGGAATTGGTAAGAGCTTGTTGGTGGTGCTCTTTTAGGAAATTATATTTATTTTATTGGTATAGACTAAAACCACTATCCAAACGTCCTTATCTTGGACTTCATTTCATTATAAAATCATTCCAATTTCTGCATGAGCAAAGCCAAAGTATCCCTATTACAAGTATTTAAGACAATAATCTGGCCAAGGAGGGGGATTCTTCTGGTTGGTTTGATTTTAATTGTGGTGAGTCGGTTGGCCGGGCTGATAGTGCCTGGATCTACAAAATTTCTGATGGATGATGTTATTCCAAATAAGAATTATGAGTTGTTGAAAATACTTGTCATGGCTGTTTCGGGTGCTGTACTAATACAGGCAGTGACATCGTATATTCTTACGCAGATTCTCAGTGTAGAAGCGCAGCGATTGATTTCAAATTTAAGATCGCGCGTTCAGAAGCAAGTCCTTCGATTACCAATCAGCTTCTTTGACAACAATAAATCCGGTGCGCTTGTCAGTCGTATCATGAATGATGTTGAAGGGGTTCGTAATCTCGTCGGGACTGGCCTGGTTCAATTAGTTGGAGGAGTTCTTACATCTGTTCTTTGTTTGATCATCATGATCAAGATCAGTGCTATGATGACATTACTCGTACTTGTACCGGTAGCAATTTTTGGATTTATTTCATTGAAGGCATTTGCCAAGATCAGGCCGATATTTCGTGAACGTGGAAAGATAAATGCGGAAGTAACGGGAAGACTTACTGAAACACTAAACGGGGTAAGGGTTATAAAGGGATTCAATGCCGAGCAACAAGAGATCAAAAGTTTTGAATTAGGCGTTGAACGATTGTTTTTAAATGTAAAAGCAAGCTTGACATCAACGAGCTTAATAACAAGTTCGGCAACATTTCTTTTAGGACTTGCCTCAGCAGGAATCATGGGTATTGGAGGGTACATGATGATAGGCGATACCATGACAACAGGTGATTTCTTTGCATTCACCGTTTATCTTGGATTTATGATAGCGCCCATTGTTCAGATGAGCAATATCGGAAGTCAGTTGACGGAGGCATTTGCTGGTTTGGATAGAACGGAGGAGCTGATGAACATGTCGCCTGAGGATGATGGAAGTGTACGAACGATCAAATCAGATTCATTAGTTGGAAACATTGAATTCAAAGACGTTTTATTTGCGTATGAAGAAGGAAAGGAAGTGGTTAGAAATATTACGTTCAGCGCGCCATCAGGGTCCGTTACGGCATTGGTGGGAACATCTGGCTCTGGAAAGACAACGATCGCTGGTTTAGCTGCATCTTTTTTAAATCCTCAGGCTGGAATCATTACAGTTGATGGAATGGATCTTTCAAAGATCTCACTTGATAGCTATAGAAGTAAATTAGGAGTTGTTCTTCAGGATGATTTCTTGTTTGAAGGAACAATACGAGAGAATATTTTATTTCCGCGACCAAATGCTACAGAGCAGCAAGTACTAAATGCAGTTCATGCTGCGCACGTTCATGAATTTACGGATCGGTTTGAAAAGGGCATTGAGACTTTGATAGGAGAGCGTGGAGTAAAGTTATCGGGAGGACAACGTCAGCGTATTGCCATTGCACGTGCTATTTTAGCAGATCCGCGTGTTTTGATTCTCGATGAAGCCACTTCAAATCTTGATACCGAAAGTGAATCATTGATCCAGGAAAGTTTGAGAAGTCTGATGCAGGGCAGAACGACGTTTGTTATCGCACACAGGTTGAGCACAATTCGTCAGGCAGATCAGATTTTGGTAGTGGAAGCTGGAAACATTGTGGAAAGAGGAAAACATGATGAGCTTATAGCGAAGAAGGGAAGGTATTTTGAATTGTATACGTATCAGGCGAGGATATAGAAGAAGTTGAGGATCAAGAAGCTGGAGACGAAAGCTATTTGGAATCGTAAAAGGAAATAGAAGGTAGAGTCTGAAATTTCTAAACCACATAAGCACATAAGGTCAAAAATAAAAGCCCAAGGTGGGATGTCTTGGGCTTGTCAATTATTTGAATTCTCGTTCTAATTCAAATACTTCTCAAACCACGTCATAATTCTCGGTGACACATCCATCAGTAATTTCGGCTCTGTTGGTCCGTGCGGCGTGCGTGGATACACAACCATTTCTGTATCGACACCTTTTCTTTTCAATGCATTGTAGAACTCCTGGCCTTGCGCAAATGGAACACGCTGATCATTGGCGCCGTGAATTACTTGTGTTGGTGTTACTGCGTTTTTAATCTGATAAATAGCAGAGTGTTTCTCATACTCTTCATACTCTTCCCAGAATTCTTTACCACCAGCATGCGCAACGATATAATCAGGAATGTCAGTTGTAGTTACCATACTGATAAGATTTGGAAGGCCTGCACCCATGCTCGCTGCCTTGAAACGATTTGTTTGAGTTACAACCCAACTGGTCATATATCCACCGTAGCTCCAACCCATAATAAATTGTTTATCAGCATCAGCGATGCCTAATCCGATCACGTGATCAACGCCCGTCATGAGATCCTGATAATCGCCAAATCCCCAGTCGCGGATGTTTGAATAACGGAACTCTTTTCCGTAGCCAGTGCTACCACGAGGGTTAGGTCTTAACAGAACAAAACCTTTTTGTGCGAAATACTGTGTTACATAAATAGACGGAGATCCGGTGTATGATTGAGAGAAAACTCCGGCAGGTCCGCCGTGTACTTCAAGAATGATTGGATATTTTTTCCCCTTTTCATAACCGATGGGATAGGTGAGAAGACCTTCAATTTGCAAACCATCTTTTGATTTCCAGGTGATCACGTCAGTTTTCCCCATGGGAGGAGGATTGAAGTCTGCGTTCACGCTGCTAACTTTTTTAATGGTTTCCCCTTTTAGACCTGCAGTATAAACTTCGCGTGGTGTAGTTGGATCTTCGAAGGTATAGCTCATTTTATTTCCAGTATTACTTATCGAGAAAGCACCGCTTGAGCCTTTCAAAGAAGTAATGATTGGTAATTTTGAATCAGAGTAAGCGAGGTACTCTCCTTTTGGAAGCTTCGCTACATTACCTGAAGGAAGTGCAAGTAGCACCTGAGACGTTTTGTAAGCTTCGGAAACAAACAAATATGTGCCATCCTGTGCCCATGCTACAACATTCGCACTACGATCCGGAGTTTTTTGTAATTCTATAAGATCACCTCCGGTTGAGGCAACTTTATAAACGTCATTCAGTCCAACACGTTCAGGTTTACCACCTGAAGATTGAAATGCAATCCATTTTCCGTCTGGTGAATACAGAGGACTGGCATCTACTCCAAATCGTTTCACCAGTGATGTTACTTTACCGCTATCAGCTGGAACGGTTGAAATATCCGTTTCCAAACCACCATCATTGATTTTGGGATTTGGCGCAAATGAAAATGCGATTGTAGAATTATCGGGAGACCAGTCAAATCCATTTACATGGTATAGGCCTGAGGTTAATTGTTTTGTCTTGCGTTTACCCTCTTTGTCCGCTGCAATGATAACAGTGTAGAGATGATTGTATTTATAGTTCTTATCCATAAGAATTACATCATTTTTTTCTTTCTTCTGTTTCTCTTCTTCTTTTGTATCAGGATCTTTCATCAGGTAAGCAATGCGGTTTCCGTCGGGAGACCATTTAAATGCGGAGACACCAGTTTTTGTATCCGTGATTTGTTCGGGTTCACCTCCCATCAATCGCATTATGAAGATTTGATTTTTATCGCCAATACGATTTGACATGAATGCGACATGGTTTCCGTCAGGAGAAAACTGCGGACCATTCGAAGATTTTTCGCCGCGTGTATATTGAGAATCAAATGATCTGTCAGTTGCCGCAATCCATATCTGCGTATTGTATTCGGATTTTTCACCTTGAATCATCGGCGTGCTTACAGTGTACGCGATATATTTTCCGTCAGGAGAGATGTTTGTTCCGGTTACGTTTTTGTATTGCATGACTTTCTCTGGTGTCCAGGTATTCTGACCAAAAGAGAGTTGGGTAATGATTGACAGTAGGATTATGTAGAGGTGTTTTTTCATTGGGAAAGATTTTACGGTTGTTGTTAAATGAAGCATATTCAAGGAGGTGAGAAAAGAAAAAAGTTATGGTCGAATCAAATCGGTGTCAGGCGGTGGCGTGGGATGGATTTTTACTTATCCCCGCAGGGCTTTAATTCAAACTCGACTCATTTTCAAATTTGTATTTTTGGCTGTGCAATACCCGGTCATCGAAGTCCTTGCGGATTTAAAACAAAAGCTTGATCAAAACAGGATCGTAATTCTGCAGGCTCCTCCTGGTGCTGGCAAATCGACTATTTTGCCATTGCAACTTCTGGAGGAGAGTTGGCTGTCAGGTAAGAAGATTATGATGCTCGAACCTCGAAGACTGGCTGCGCGAGCGGTAGCAGAACGAATGTCTGAAGCAAGTAATCAAAAAGTAGGGGAGACTATCGGTTATCGCGTTCGGTTTGATACTAAAGCCGGAGACGCTACAAAAATTGAAGTTGTGACGGAAGGAATTCTTACAAGGTTGATTCAGTCAGAAAATAGTCTTGAACATATTGGACTTTTGATTTTTGACGAATTTCATGAAAGAAGTCTACAGGCGGACCTTGCATTAGCACTGAGTTTACAAATACAGAATATTCTTCGCGAAGATCTTCGGATATTAATTATGTCAGCCACGCTGGATGGAGCTCAGCTTTCAAATTTACTTGGCAACGCTCCGGTTATTACTTCAACCGGCAAACAATTTCCAGTAGCTGTTACCTATTCATCCGTAGAATCCAATACACATATTTCCATTCGCATGACGCACGCTATTCGTAAAGCATTACGCGATGAGGCTGGAGATATTCTTGCTTTCCTTCCCGGTGCTGGTGAGATAAGTCGTACACAGCAATTGCTGGAAGAAGAATCTATTGATGCAATCATCTATCCTTTATTTGGAGATTTGCCATTCAGACAACAGCAGGCAGCAATTTTGCCAAGAAGTGATGGTAAACGAAAAATTGTTTTGGCTACATCCATTGCAGAAACATCGCTGACGATTGAAGGAATTAGAGTCGTGATTGATAGTGGTGTATCTCGTGTTCCGCGGTTCGACCCACGCAGCGGACTTACCCGATTGGAAACGGTTCGCGTCACGAATGATTCGGCAGATCAACGTGCTGGTCGTGCTGGCAGACTTGGTCCGGGAGTTTGTTATCGTCTATGGACGGAAGGTATTCAAAGAAATCTGATAGCCCATCGCAAGCCTGAGATCCTTGAAGCAGATCTCGCTTCTTTTATTTTGGAATTAGCCCAGTGGGGAATAAGAGATATATATACACTTACCTGGATAACTCCGCCTCCTTTTGGTTCAGTGAGTCAGGCAAGGGAATTATTGAATCAACTTGAAGCTCTTGACGTAAATGGCATTACCAACCTTGGTAAGAGTATGGTGAGACTTCCCACGCATCCGAGGATTTCCCATATGTTATTAAAAGCCATATCAAAAATTGAAAAAAGTATCGCCACGGATATTGCTGCATTATTGGAAGAACGTGATCCGCTTCCAAAGGAGGCTGGAGCTGATCTTTCTTTACGAATAGAAGTATTGCGAAAATGGAGAAGTGGCGAAAAAATAAACGGGAATATCGCTGTATTGGAACGCGTTGAAAAACTGGCAGCCAACTGGAGAAGAATTTTCGATTTCGAAGTCGATAATACTAATCCTGCAAATCATCAGGTTGGTAAATTATTATTGGCAGCATATCCTGAACGTATCGCCCGGCAACAATCAAAACAAAGTGACTACTTCACATTGGCGAATGGGCGGGTGGCAAAACTTCCAAATCACGATCCATTGATCCATGAATCGTGGTTGTGTATTGCTCAACTCGATGCCGGAATAAAGGAAGGTAAAATATTTTTAGCGGCATCGGTGAATGAAGATGATCTTATGGATGTGGCTTCAGAAAAGGAAGTTACCCGATGGGATGATGAACGTGCGATGGTTGTGGGTGGACGTGAAAACAGGGTGGGGATATTATTACTGAGGATAAAGCCGCTTGCTAAAATCAATGAAGAAGAAAAAAATAAAGTATTGTTTGAAACGATTCGTAACAAAGGTTTGAAAATCTTACACTGGAATGAAGCCTGTAAATCTTTACAAGCAAGAATTCTTAGTTTGAAGAAATGGCGACCAGAGGAGGAATGGCCTGATGTAAGCGAAGGGCACTTGTTGCATTCACTTGAAAAATGGCTTGAACCTTATTTGAATAGCTTGTATAAGCAATCGGAACTTGAAAAACTTGATCTCAGATCAATTCTTTTTGCATTGATTCCCTGGAATTTACAGAACAAGCTTGAGTCGTTGGCTTCTTCAAAACTATCAGTACCGAGTGGTTCGGAAATTTTACTTCACTATTTTACTGACGGACGACCACCTGTTATGGAGGTGCGACTGCAAGAGATGTTTGGTTTGTTGGACACACCAACAGTTAATGAAGGACGGGTAAAAATCTTGTTGCATTTACTTTCTCCTGGATACAAACCAGTTCAGGTCACGCAGGATTTAGAAAGTTTCTGGCAGTCGACCTATCATGATGTCAGAAAAGAGCTACGAATGAGATATCCCAAACATTCATGGCCAGAGGATCCCTGGACGGCGGTGGCAGTGAAAGGAGTAAAGAGAAGATGACCTCATCATCATTCGGGAAACGAATTACTTTAAAGCGAAGAGACTCTAAAGATTCTATTTTTCAGCAGCATATTTTTACTTTCAAAATTGATTAACAGCAAACGGTGCTGCACGCTGGGAAAGAATACTTTACAGGGCAAGAAACTCTACTTATTAATAGCATTTAATCTTTGTAAAAGAGGAGGATGGGAATAATGGAAGAAAACGTATGCAGGATGAGGATATAGATTGCTCAGACTGTCGACAGAGAGTTTTTTAAGTGCATCAGCAAGGGCTTTTCCACTAAATGTTTCCGTTGCATAAAAATCGGCTTCGAATTCGTTTTTACGACTATATAAATTCATCAATAGACCTGTGATCCCGCTGATGGGTGAAAACAGAATTCCAAATGCAAGAAGATTAAGATGAATTGCCTGTTGAGTTCCTCCTAATGCCAGCGACAGATCGGCATTGAATATCATTCTCGATAAAACGAAAAGCGTAAAAAATATTTGTATGATCGAAAGAGCGTAGCTCCCCACAATATGTTTCTTCTTGAAATGACCCACTTCGTGTGCCAGTACAGCAACGAGTTCTTCTGTTGTATGATTTTTAATTAACGTGTCGTACAATACGATTTTCTTTTTCTTTCCGATGCCTGAAAAGAATGCATTTGCTTTCGAGGAACGTTTTGATCCATTCATTACAAAAATATTGTCCAATGGAAAGTCAATTTTTGCAGCGAACGAATCAATTGCAAACTTTAATTCACCGTCAGGGAGTGGTGTCAATTTATTGAATAGTGGAAGTATGAGTGATGTATAGAATACATTAACGACTAAAAGGAACGCCGCCGCGATGAGTCCAAACCATATCCAGAAACCGACTCCGATCAATTCAATCAAATAAATTAATCCAGCCAGCATTAATCCACCAACAATTGCACCCAGTAGATAGCCTTTTAGTTTATCCATGATAAAAGTCTTTGCTGTTGTTTTATTGAAACCGTATTTCTCCTCTATAACAAATGTTGAGTACAGTTGAAAGGGAATAGTCAGTATGTCGGATATGATTACCAGTAACCCAAAGAATGCGAGCGCAAGTGTTATTTCATTATGAAAATAAGGCCTTAATAAAGTATCAATAAATCCAAATCCTCCGGTGAAAAGAACAACAAATGATAAAATAAAACTGAATGCGGAGGTGATGAACCCGAATTTTGTTTGATCATGATGATAGTTCAGAGACCGTATGTATTTATCCTTATCATAAAATTCAGCTATCTCGACAGGTAAGTCCTGGCGTTGAGATCTTAGATTAAGAAAATCCAGGATCTGCTCAAATAAGTAGCTAATAATGGAGATTGTAATGATGATGTATAGTAATATGATTGGAGTCATTTAGATCAAATAGTGAGTTTGCAGTATTGGCGTCTATTTTTCATGCCTTTTATGAGAAATAACGGATTATTCAATGAGTAGTGTCAACGCCTTATTTACATGTGCAAACGGGAAACTGCGAATTGCATCGTCCATCAATTTTTTAATTTCATTATTGGAAAGATTTCCGATACTTCCTTCATGAGAATGATCAACCGTTAATTCGTAAGAAAATTTCCCCTGCTCGATGTCAATGCCGATTTTTTTGTAGGCATCCCTGAATGGAATTCCTTTAAGAACAAGCTTATTTACTTCTTCTACGCTAAATAGATATTTATATTTTTCATCTTTTAGAATGTCTTTCTTAACCTCAAGGTTAGATACCATAAGCTGAACCATTTGAAGACAATCTTTCAACGTCCTGAACGCTGGAAACAATTTCTCTTTCAGTAATTGCAGATCGCGATGATAACCAGATGGAAGATTGTTTGTCAGAAGTAAAATATCATTTGGCAGTGCCTGCAGAATATTGCATTTGCCCCTCACCAGTTCAAATACATCTGGGTTTTTCTTGTGAGGCATAATGCTTGATCCTGTTGTTAATTCTTCAGGAAAGCTTATAAATGCGAAATTTTGGTTGAGATAAAGACAGGCATCCATTGAAAGTTTTGACAGGGTAGCTGCCACATTTGCAATGGAAGATGCTACAATGCGTTCCGTTTTTCCGCGGCCCATCTGCGCGTATACAACATTATAATTAAGGTCACTGAATCCAAGTAGATCTGTTGTCATTCTGCGATTAAGTGGAAATGAAGATCCGTAGCCTGCACCTGAGCCAAGTGGATTTTTATTTACAACCTGATATGCTGACTGCAATGTAATTACATCATCGACTAAACTTTCAGCATACGCACCCAGCCATAATCCAAAAGATGAGGGCATTGCCAATTGCAAGTGCGTATAACCAGGAAGCAATACATCTTTATGTTCATTACTTTTTAAAATTAATACGTCAAAAAGATTTTTAATTTCTACAATGAGGGATTCTAATTCGCTGCGTAAAAAAAGTTTGCTGTCAACAAGGACCTGATCATTGCGGGAACGACCGCTGTGAATTTTTTTCCCAACATCTCCAAGCTTGCGCGTGAGCATGAGCTCTACCTGGGAATGAATGTCTTCAACACCTTCTTCAATTTTGAATTTTCCGGATTCAATTGTCGAATAGATTTTTTTAAGTTCAGCTGAAAGGATCGTTAATTCATCCTGAGTTAGCAATCCAATTGACTCTAGCATCGTAATGTGAGCTAACGAACCTACAACGTCAAAGCTTGCAAGATACATGTCCAGTTCCTGGTCGCTGCCGGTAGTAAAATCGGTGACTTGTCTAAGAGATTCTTTATTTTTTTGCCACAATTTCATGGAGAAGTTGCAAGTTTTAGGTTACACGATACAAGGTACACGTTTCAGAATTCAAGTTGCAACTCTCAGGAATATGTGATTCTAAGACCGTCTTGTCCCGAACTCTCCCAGATTCATTTTTTAGTCATCCAGTTCAGTCAACCCATTGAATCAACTTGTTGATCTTGCAGCTACGAGTAACACATTCATTCGTAAAGCAATCGTATGTCTCTTTGTAAATCTCAAGTTCTCTATATCTGTTCATTTTCTTTGAACAATAATCCTGAGTCAGGAATCACTAACTTAATTTAAACAAGAAAGAATACCTGATCTTTTGACTCAAACTTCCTGCAACCTGCGATGCAATTATAAATTCTCAATAAGCTTAATATATTCCTCAATGCCCCTTTCAATTTCTTTCAAATAAATAAACTCATCTGCGGAATGCGACCGGGCAGAATCTCCTGGCCCCATTTTTATTGAGTCGACAGGTATGAGCGCCTGATCAGAAGTTGTAGGTGATCCATACATCTTCTTTCCCAACTTCTTCGCAGCCACGAAAAGAGCATGATTCTCAGGAATACCAGAAGATCGTAAGCGTAATGATCGCGCAGTGACTGTTGATGAAACATTTTTCTTAACTGTCTCTAAAACCTCTTCCAAGGTATAGGCATCTGTTACTCGAATATCAACTGTAAACGTTGATTCAGGTGGCACTTGGTTATGTGCTTGCCCTGCCTGAATAATAGTAACTGACATTTTTATCTTCCCAAGGGAAGCCGATATCTTCGGAAATTCGTATGTTCTAAACCATTCAATATCTTTAAGCGATTCGTAGATAGCATTAACCCCTTCTTCGCGGGCGGCGTGGCCTGCCTTTCCATGAGCAATACAATCAAGAACAAGTAAACCTTTTTCTGCAATTGCGATGTCTGTTAATGTTGGCTCACCCACAATTGCAAAATCAATCGTTGGTAATGACGGCCACACTTTTTCAATTCCATTCACTCCGGAAATTTCTTCTTCCGCTGAAGCGACAAAAACGAAATTATATTTTAAATTTTCCCGATCGTAAAAGTGGAGAAATGTGGCTATCAATGAAACCAGGGAACCACCGGCATCATTACTTCCGAGACCATACATTTTACCTTCTTCAATAGATGGAAAATAGGGATCACGTGTGTAGGATGGATTCGGTTTTACAGTATCATGGTGTGAATTAAGAAGTATCGTTTGTTTTGTCAGATCAAAGTTCAAATTCTTTGCCCATACATTATTTCCGACCCTCTCCGTCTTGATGGCGTATTTGTTAAAGAAATTTTCAAGAATAGCTGCTGTATTATTTTCTTCCTTACTAAAGGAAGGTGTGACAATCAGATTTCTCAATAAATCGAGAGCAATATCGAAAAGCTGATTCGTATTAAACATGTTCTAGTTCGTCAGGTAAACTTATTTTTTTAAAGTGTAAACTTTATCAACTGTTCTATTGTGAATTGCTTATTGTCTTATCAGCGTTCCTTCGGTTATTTCTTCTGTATTCTTGATCAAATCTCCTGCTTCTCCAATCAGCACTTCATTTACACCTGATTCAATTGCAGAAAAAGCATTTTCCAATTTCGGTAAAATTCCATCTGTAAAGATACCTTGTCCGAGAAATTGTTCGTAGGAAGATTTTGTTAATAATCGAATAACTGAATTCTCATCATTGATATTTTTCAAAACTCCTTTCTTTTCAAAACAGTATAGTAATCTTACATTAAAATGTTTGCTGAGTGAAATGGCAAGTACGGATGCAATCGTATCTGCATTCGTATTGAGGATTACACCATTCGCGTAAGTGAGTGGAGCAAAAACAGGGATTACATTTTGTTTTAACAGAAAATATAGTAATGAGGAATTGACGCTGTTAGGAGTAATGTCTCCAACAAATCCGTAGTCGATTTCTTTTACTGGCCGCTTCACTGCCTTGATCATATTGCCATCTGCGCCCGTCAGGCCCATTGCATTGCAACCAAGGCGTTGCAGCTGTGCAACAATTTGTTTATTAATCAATCCACCATACACCATCGTCACAACATCTATCGTTGCTTCATCGGTAATACGACGACCATCTACATAATTTGATTTGATGCCAAGTTGATCTCCAATCTTCGTTGCAATCTTTCCTCCACCGTGAACAAGGATTTTTGGTTCCTGAATCTGGGCGAAGTCTGTAAGAAAACTCTTCAACAATTTCTCATCGTCAAGAACATTTCCACCAATCTTGATAATAAATAGTTTGTTCATAATTAGTTCTGATGTTATTTACTTTTTAATATTTCTGACAGCACTGCTTGTGCAGCCCACACACGGTTAGAAGCTTGTAGTGTTACAATACTTAAAGGTCCGTCAAGAATTTCATCGCTCACTTCCACATTTCTTCGTACAGGAAGGCAATGCATAACGTTAGCGTTGTTAGTTACTTTCATTTTTTTGTTTGTCAACATCCATTCCGGATCATTGCAATAGATCTTGCCATAGTCAGAGTAGGTGCTCCAATTCTTAACATATACAAAATCTGCATTCTTTAGTGCTTCATCCTGATCAACTGTAATAGTAGCGCCTTTGGTGAATTGAGTATCAAGCTCATAATCTTCGGGATGTGTGATTACAAATTCAGCTTCACCCCACGCATTTATCCATTGTGAAAAACTGTTGGCGACACATTGTGGAAGTGCTTTCACATGGGGTGCCCAGGTAAGAACAATTTTAGGTTTTCTTTTTTCTTTGAATGTTTCTTTAATTGTAATGATATCTGTGAGACTTTGAAGTGGATGAACTGTAGCACTTTCAAGACTGATCACAGGTATGCCTGCGTACTTTATAAACTGCTTAATGTAAAGTTCATTGTAGTCGTCTTCTTTATTCTTCAAAGAAGGAAATGTTCTGATGCCGAGAATATCAAAATAATTTCCAAGAATTGGCGCGGCGTCTTTAACGTGTTCCACAGTTGTTCCGCTCATAATCGCTTCATCTTCAAACTCGAGCGACCAGCCATCCTGACCAATATTAAATATAATTGGCTCCATCCCAAGATTAGCAGCGGCCAGTTGAGTGCTTAATCGTGTACGCATGCTTGGATTAAGAAATAATAATCCAATTCGTTTATTGGCGCCTAATGAAATATCTTTTTTAGGATCCATTTTATACTCAAGCGCTTTTTGCGCGAGCGCGTTGATGTCATTGACGTCATCTACGGAAATAAAATCTTTCATAGTAATTCTTTCTTCAACGCCGTAATAAAAATATCAGCTTCTTCCTTTGTCATGGCAAGCGAGGGAAGAAGACGGATTGTATTTGGTTTAGCTTCTCCCGTAAAAATAGAATGATTAAACAATAAATTTGTACGAACATCTTTTTTATCATCCGGCAGATCGAAGCCAATCATAAGTCCTCTTCCGCGCACATCTTTTATAGTCGGAATTTTTTTTAATTCTGATATCAAATAGGTACCGATTGTTGCTGCATTTTCAATCAGGTTCTCGTTTTCCAATACTTCAAGTACGGCAAGACCTGCAACGCTGGCGAGATAGTTTCCGCCGAATGTGGTGCCTAGCATTCCGCTCCATGGTTTGATATCAGGATGAATGAGTACTCCGCCAATTGGGAAGCCATTACCCATTCCCTTTGCTATTGTAATTATGGATGGCTTGATCTCTGCATGTTGGTGTGCGAAGAACTTTCCTGTTCGACCATAACCACTTTGAACTTCATCGAGGATGAGCATTGCACTGACCTCTTTGCATTTTTTTTCAAGGAATTTCAAGAATGAATCATCTGGTAATTGAATTCCTCCAACCCCCTGGATTCCTTCGATGATCACCGCTGCAAATGATTCGTCGATGACTGCATTGAAGGCAGCTTCATCGTTCATCGGAACGAATGTGATCTCGTGACCCGCATTGAATGGTGCTATAATCTTTGGATTATCTGTTGCTGCTACAGCGCCAGATGTACGTCCGTGAAATGCTTTTTTGAAAGCGATAACTTTTTTTCTTCCCGTTACAAACGATGCCAGCTTCAGCGCATTTTCATTCGCCTCAGCACCGGAGTTACATAAGAATAATTGATAGTCGGGATAGCCGGAAATTTTGCCAAGACGTTCCGCGAGTTGCTCTTGTTGTGGATTTTGAACGCTATTTGAATAGAATGATATAGTATTTATTTGATCAGTGAAGCGCTTTATATAGTGCGGGTGAGAATGTCCGATTGAAATTACTGCATGACCGCCATAGAGGTCAAGATATTTTTTGCCATTGGAATCCCATAAATAAGACCCTTGAGCTTTGACTGGAGTAATATTGAAGAGAGGGTATACGTCGAAGAGTTTCATTAATAGATGAAAGATTAAAGACTGAAGATTAAAGTCCGATTGAGTTCATTTATTGGTTCGCAGCTTCTTGATCAGGGAGATTAGCATCGCTTTGATTTCATTGATAAGTAAATAGATTTTGTCATAGTCTTCTTTTTTAAGATATTTTCTGCTCAAAGAGAAAAAAGATAAGTATTCTGCTTCCTGAGCAGATCCCAGTGACGTTCGAAGAAAGTTGGTAAAATCGCGTGAAGTAAATTTTCCACACCCTTCAGAAATGTTAGTTGGTATTGAAACCGCAGCACTTCGTATTTGACTTATGACACCAGACTTTTCATGCTTTGGAAAAAGGTCTGTTAAGTCATAGATCAGCATAGCATTCATATGGAATTTTTGAAACACGATTAATTTTTTGTAGTCAATCATAATTAACTGGTTTGATTTTGATCAAAATTACTCTAACCATTTTTTAACTAAACCGTTCTCTCACTGGGATAAAGTGACTACTTTTAACTCAATCAACTTTCCTCTTCAATCTTAAGTCTTTAGTCTATTTCCTGATGTTACTGATTTTCTCATAGGATGTAATAATCCCCTTAATCAACGCAGAGCTCAATCCCTGATGCTCCATTTCATTCAGCCCTGCAATTGTACAGCCTTCCGGTGTGGTCACCTTATCAATTTCTATCTCAGGATGAGATTCTTTAGTCAATAATAACGAAGCAGCTCCTCTCGCAGTTTGTGCTGCAATCAGCTGAGCTTCTTCTGCATCGAAACCCAATTGAATTCCTCCCTGTGTTGCAGCGCGAATGTATCGAAGGAAAAATGCAATTCCGCTTGCAGCTAAAACTGTCGCAGCTTTCATTAACCGTTCTTCAATAACAAGTGTTTCTCCTAGTCCATCAAATAGTTGCTTGATTTCTTGAAGTTGCCGATCACTTGCATCTTTCGAGCAAAGGCAGGTCATGGAAGTTCCAATAGCAATGGCCGTGTTTGGCATGGCGCGGATAATCGGAACTTTCTTTTGAAGATGAGATGAAATTTCTTCTGTTGTAATTCCTGTAATCGTCGAAACCAGAATGTGTTTCTTTCCATCCAATGCAGGACCAATCTCAGCAAGCAATCCAGCCAATTGCTTTGGCTGCACACACAGTATTACCAGTGTAGCATTCATGGCTGATACGACATTATCCGTTGAAAGCTTAAAACCATTTTTCTTTAATGATTCAATCTTTGCAAGGTTTCTTCGCGTGAGTGTTATGTTACCGGCATTTGAAAGTTTTGCCTTAACCAAACCCTGTGCAATAGCAGTACCCAAATTTCCTGCACCGATGATTGCTATTTTGTTTTGTGCCATATCAGAATGCTATTGATTTTAAATGAAGGCCAGCGGTCTCATCAAATCCAAACATGAGATTCATATTTTGAACTGCCTGCCCGCTTGCACCTTTTAATAAATTGTCCGTAATGGAATGTATTACCAGTTTCTTCCCAACTTTCTCTAAATAGATCAATGCTTTGTTCGTATTGACAACTTGCTTCATGTCGATCATGACAGGAGAGACGGTCGTAAAGAAATGTCCCTCATAGAATTTTTTAAAAAGATCATTAGCCTGTTCGATCGTTAAGTGGCAATTCACAACGGATGTGACAAAAATACCGCGCGTGAAGTCCCCTCGCCACGGAACAAAGTTTATATCATTATCGAACCCTGGATGCAATGATTTCAACGTTTGAATGATCTCACCAAGATGCTGATGTGATAATGTCTTATAAGCTGAAATGTTATTTGCTCTCCATGTGAAGTGTGTAGTGTCTTGCAACCTTTGACCTGCGCCTGTAGAGCCCGTAATTCCTGTCGTATGTACTTCTTTTAAGAATCCCGCTTTCGCTAATGGCATCAATCCAAGTTGGATCGTTGTAGCAAAGCAACCAGGGTTTGCGATGTTATTCGCTTTCTTGATTTTCTCACGCTGGAATTCAGGTAGGCCATATGTAAACTCACGACCTTTTACGCTATCTCCTGAACGAAAATCATTTCCGAGGTCAATGATCTTTGTTTTAGCAGGAAATTCGTTCTCGCTCAACAGCTTCTTGCTTTCTCCATGACTCAGGCATAAAAACAGCACATCAACAGCCTGATCGAAGTTTGGCACGAATTTCATATCTGTTTCTCCATTCAGATCCCCATGCGTTTCGTATAAAAATCTTCCTGCCTGAGTTCTACTTTGAACAAACACTAATTCAACGTGTGGATGATTCAGCAACAAGCGGGTTGTTTCACCACCGGTGTAACCTGCTCCGCCGATGATACCCGCTTTTATTTTTGTTATCATATTCATTGAAGCTTTGAGCGTAAAGCTGGTTTATTATTAATTAACAGATCACACTTTTCACGTAACTAATCAAGCTTTTTGCCTTTCGCCTTCTGCTTCAGTTTTCACTTGATGATAAATTCCTACCTGGTTCCCAAAAATCTTCGTAAATCCTTTCACATCATCACCTGACCAGCCAAGATTCATTTCACCATATTTCCCGAATTTTGCTGACATCAAATCGTAATCCGATTTAATACCATTGACTATAAATCGATGCGGATACAGTGTAACAGAAACTTCACCAGTTACATGGTGTTGGGCGCTAGTTAAAAATGCTTCCATGTCTCGCATAATGGGATCAAGATATTGTCCTTCATGCAGCCAGTTACCATAAAACTGCGCTAACTGATCTTTCCAGCTCAATTGCCATTTAGTAAGAACATGTTTTTCCAAAGCATGGTGGGCTTTAATAATAACTATCGGCGCAGCTGCTTCAAATCCAACTCTTCCTTTTATACCAATGATCGTATCTCCAACATGTATATCGCGACCAATACCATAAGGACTGGCGATTGTTTGCAGATGCTGGATCGCTTCTGATGGATGTTTGAATATCTTCCCGTTAATTGAATAGAATTCACCTTTTTCAAAACCAAGTGTGACTGTTTCGCTTTCTTTCTTCGTCAATTGAGTTGGCCATGCTTCTTCAGGCAACATACCCATAGAATTCAATGTTTCTTTTCCGCCAACGGAAGTCCCCCAAAGTCCTTTGTTAATAGAGTACTTCGCTTTTTCGAAATTGTAGATAACTCCTTTCGATTTCAGGTATTCAATTTCTGCCTCACGACTCAACTTCATATCGCGGATAGGCGTGATGATCTCAAGTCGTGGTCCAAGAATCTGAATAATCATATCAAAGCGAACCTGGTCGTTACCAGCTCCTGTGCTTCCATGAGCCACGGCATCAGCTCCAATTGATACAGCGTATTTAGCAGCAGCCAACGCCTGGGACATACGCTCTGCGCTCACACTCAATGGATATGTCCCATTCTTTAACACGTTTCCAAAAATCAGGTACTTAATAACTTTCTCGTAGTAGTTCTGAGTTTCTTCTACCGCCTTATGAGAAGCAACTCCAAGATCCATTGCACGCTTTTCAATTGCAACGAGCTCTTCATTTGAAAACCCGCCTGTATTCACAGTAAGGGTATGGACTTCATACCCGAGGTCTTTTGATAAATAAATTGCGCAGAACGAGGTGTCCAGTCCACCACTAAATGCCAAAACGACTTTCTTTTTCATGGTTGAGAGAATAATTACAAATATACCGTGTGCGGATTTAGTTATTATAAGCAGTCCAATGCTTTTGAGTTTTGTTATCGGCGGGTTCTGGTAAAGACTGCTACGAAGCGCCAACTTCGATAAGCATTTTTGCGTGCTTTGTGTTCATATTTGCCCATTTTGTAAAATCACCTTGTGGTAGATTTACCAGAAGAAAAGAAAGCTCAGCATAGAACTTTTCCTAGTCTCATTTTCTCCATCTTCTTTTTTACGCCAGCCTTTGAGCATCACGAATTGCTTGAACCGCATGAAACGCTCGTAGACTTTAGAGTAATGAGCAAATTCTTCTTTAGGGGTGATTTGAGGAAGTGGTAAGGCCATCGCAGCTTTTTCAGCCGCTTCGGCAGCTTTTTCAGCCGGATCATATAGCATGGCAGTGCACATGCAGTTTTTACGGTCCTTGCTCATAAGAATTTCATAATTGACACAGCTCTTGCAACCTTTCCAGAACTCTTCATCGTTGGTAAGTTCGGAATATGTTACTGGCTCGTAGCCAAGATCAGAGTTGATCTTCATTACAGCCAAACCAGTAGTAAGGCCAAAGATCTTCGCATCTGGAAATTTCTTTCTGGACAGCTCGAATACTTTATTCTTGATTTCTTTCGCTACGCCGGATTTTCTGAAAGCAGGAGATACAATCAAGCCGGAGTTGGCTACGTACTTCTCGTGCTCCCAGGCTTCGATATAGCAAAAGCCAACCCAGGTTCCGTCAGCAGTCACGGCAATTACTGCTTTGCCTTCCTCCATTTTCATTTGAATGTATTCCGGAGAGCGCTTGGCGATACCTGTTCCACGCGCTTTTGCCGACTCTGCCATTTCGGTGGTAATGATGTCGGCATATTTTATATCGTTCTGAGTTGCCTCACGAACTATAATGTTCTGATCCAATTTGAGTATTCGTTGAAATTGATGAATAAAAAACTATAGACATTACAAAAAGCGTTCCTGTGTAAAAGAACAGCCTTTAACCAGCGTGAGCCGGTTAATTTGAATATCAAATCCGGATCTGCCTTCGGAAACTTCTGATCACCATGGGGAGTGAAATGAACCAGCTGCGGAGCAAGCTATCGAAGGAGCTTGAGTTGGCTGCCAATGTGAAGTTGTTTTTCAATTTCGTTGTTAGAAGTTAGTTGGTTGAAGAGCTTGCGAGCGACTTCCCAAAATCTGGTACAAAAATAAAGTATAAATAAGTTATGATACTATTAATTTGTAAACGATTTTCAGAATAAAAAGATTTCATGTTAAGTAAATATTGAAGTCATATCTTGCGCGTAAATAACGGATGGAAGAATTTTACGGTTATCTCGCGCTCTCTGTTGGCACCTTCATTGAAGGCGAAACTGCTTTGCTTATTGCTTCTTCGCTGGCCGTTAGTGGAGTATTCAAATGGCCCTTTATTGTAGTATTTGGCTTTTTTGGATCTTTTGTGAGCGATTGGATTTACTTTTTGATTGGCAGACTCAACGGGAAATTCTTTATTGAAAAGCGTCCCAAACTTCATGCGAAGTTGTTACCAGTGCAAATTTTTTTCCGCACCAACCGCCTGCAAATTCTTTTCAGCTACAGATTTCTTTATGGATTTCGGATCATCCTGCCGTTGATGATCGGCATGAGCGAGATTAAAACAACACACTTTTTGGGGTATAGCATCCTTGCCGGACTCATTTGGGCAACGACTGTTAGTTCAGTTGGCTATGCTGCCGGCTATTTCTTTGATCTTACACCGGAATATTTTGAGAAGAATGTGGTGTTCGTTGTGCTTGGGTTTCTCGCCTTTGGATTTTGCATAGGATATTTTGTGAAGAAGTATGCTGATAGGAGAATTTTGGGTTCCCAGACTTCTTGAATAGCAGATCTGGTTCTAATCAAGATTATATTGGCTATAGCAATGGCAAGAATTTTTTATGTTAAATCTTCCTCAAGCTTTGAAATATAAGATTTATTAGTGCCGGATAAGTCTGCAACTTCTATTTCTGATCCTAACTATTTGATCTGAATAAAATTCCCTGAATAATCTTTAAAGAATTCGATATCGCGTTTTTTAGACACTAAGCGCAGGTACAAAGAGTAACCAATTGTATTACTCTTTCCAGGAAGATTTTAGTTTAAAATAGAGCTTTGATCAACTACTCATAATGGAGCGTACTCGCCGGATTCGTCATCGCAGCCTTTATCGTCTGAATACTCACCGTTACAAGCGCAATTAATACTGCCAGAACAGCAGTGCCGACATAGATTAAAATATTCATGTCAATATGATATGCAAAACTATCAAGCCATTTGCCCATAAAGATCCACGCCAGTGGCCAGGCAAAAATATTTGCAATGACAATCAGAATAATGATCTCTTTCGAAAGCAGTGTTAAAATGCTCGGAACAGTCGCGCCGAGAACTTTACGAATTCCAATTTCTTTGATGCGCTGCATGGTATTGAACGTGGCAAGTCCAAATAATCCAAGACAAGCAATGAAGATCGCAAGGCCGGAGAAGATTGAGAATAGCTGACTTTGCTTTTGCTCTACTTCATATAGCTTGTCATACCGATCGGAAAGTACATTGTACTCAAATGGTCGATTGGGTAGAAACTCTTTCCACACCTTTTCAAGATACGCAACGCCTTCCTGAAAATTATCACCTGAGATTTTAACAGTGAGGTCGTTATAACTATTTGCTTTTACCGGGAAGAAAACAATCGGAACAATACGTTGATGTAGTGATTCAAAATGAAAGTCTTTGACAATTCCGATCAGCTTTCCAGTTGTTCCATTGTACGCGAAATCTTTATTAATTCCTTCGTCAGGACTTTTCCAACCATATTCTCTTGCTGCAGTTTCATTAATGATGAAGGCAAGTGAATCATCTGTTTTTATTGACTTATCAAAATCACGTCCAGCAACAATTTCCATTCCGTATGTCTTGAAGAATTCCGTATCAGCATAAACCATTTTCGTTTCCACTTTAGTGGATATAAGGCTATCACCTTTTATTATTTTCGGAGGACCGGAACTGTTTAATAAGCGACTGGTGGGAACTAATACAGAGCGACTAACATTTTTAATTAAAGATGATTTTGTCAACTCATTATAAAAAACATCATAGCTATTAGCAAGTTCACTGTAGTGTGGAAGCGTGATCACTTTATTTTTATCGTATCCCAGACTACTTGAGTTGAGGTATCTTAACTGTTGAAAAATTATCGCCGTTGAGATAATCAGAAAAGTAGAGATTGAAAATTGAGCGATCACTAATGCTTTACGAATTCCTCCTTTGCCTTTTGCAATTCCCTGTTGACCTTTAAGAACAATGGCAGGTTTGTAAGAGGAGATTACAAACGCTGGATAAATTCCAGCGAGTATTCCAACAAATGCAGCAAATCCAATCAGGCTAACTAACACGTCCCACTGTTTAAAGAAGTTTAGAGAAAGTGCTTTGGATGTAAAATTATTTAACCATCCAATGGACGAGTATGAAAGTAAAAGTGATAATCCCATTGCCAGCAATGCAATCAACACTGATTCACTTAGATATTGATTCACGAGTTGATTTTTAAACGCCCCTACTGCTTTACGCAAACCAACTTCTTTCGCCCTGCGTGTTGCCCTGGCTGTTGAGAGATTAACAAAATTAAAACAAGCAATAAGAACAATGAATATGCCAATAATGGCCATGACATACACATTTGTCATATTGCCCCCTGCTTCTAGTTCATCATCACGATGAGATAGAAGGTGAATGCTTGTTACTTTTTCCACGTGAAGTCGGGTGGATTTCGCTGCATCGAAATCGGCGGGAGCTCCCCAGTTGGAGATCGCATACGGGCCAAAATGCTTTTTTAAAAACTCGGGCATCTGTGCTTCAAGATGCATTGCGTTGGCTCCTTCTTCTAAAAGAATATATGTTCCAAATGCATTGTTGCCCCAGTTTGTCTCAAGTCCTTTCTTTCCATAAACCAAACTATCATTTAATGTTGAAAAAGAAACGAGTAAATCCGGATGCCAATGCGATTGACGTGGCAGACTTTTATAAACACCGGTAACCTCAAGATCAAATCTGTTCCCGCCTCTTAGTCGTTTTCCAATTGCATTTTTATCCCCAAAATATTTTTCTGCTGTTTCTTCAGAAAGCATTACTGTAAAAGGTCTTGAAAGAGATTCCTTTGGATTACCACTTATGAATGAAAAGTCGAATATTTGAAAGATCTCAGGTTCAGCCATGAACAAGTGCTCTTCCGTAAATATCTTTTTTAATTCTCCGTCTTCTTCCAGTCCAATAACAAATCCAAAATTGGCGGTACGTGCCATTTTTTCAATTTCCCCGAAGTCGTTCTTTGCAAGTGGACCAATCGGAGGAGCAACATTTGCAAGACGAAGATTTGTCGAACCATCTTCCGAAAGGAAATCGCGCGTGATTCTATATGCCCGGTCTGCACGGGTATTGTATTTATCAAACTTGAGCTCATCTGAGATATATAAATAGATCATTAACGCACAGCTCATAGCGAGTGCCAGCCCAGTGATGTTGATGAAAGCTGTTAGTTTATTCCTAAAAATATTTCTAAAGGCTACGGTGATGTAATTACGTATCATGAGATGCTGTTTTGCTGTGAAACTTGTGCTATGTGTAATGGTTACGAAGCAAACCATCTTCCTTTCCATCAGACGCCTAAAATTGTAAAAGGTTGCATTTCGAAATGCAGTTTCAGTATGAACAGTGGTATTCGAATTTGTAAAGTCCCTGAAACAGTCGACTCTGCGATGAAGAAATTCGCATTCAGATGTCCTAAAAATCAATAATCTCTTCGAATTATGAGGAGACTTTGCACTTCAACATTTCGAACTAAGAACTTTAGTGTGGAGGCTGATGGAGTAAATTCGGAATATTCACCACAAACTCTGTTCCCTTCCCATATTCTGAATTTACATTGATAGTGCCGCCTATCTTGCCAACGGCTTCTTTCACAATGTATAATCCTAAACCAGATCCAGGACCATTCGCCGTAGCGCGATAGAACATATCGAAAACTCTGCTCTTGGAGTCAGTAGGAATTCCTTCACCGTTATCAATGACTTTAATCTCAGCAGATCTGCTATTGGATTTGATCTGAACTTCAATGAATGGATCATCTTTCTGCATATCAGCGTATTTCAATGAATTTGAAATCAGGTTATTCAACACTATTTCCAACCGACTTGGGGCAGTAAAAAATTTCTCCTCTTGATCGACAATAATTTTTGTTCTGATCTTGTTCACGTTATCCATAAATTGAAATTGCTCCATTGTCATTTGAAGCATTTTTTCAAAGTTGATAGATTCACATTCAACGGGCAGACGTGTATTTCTTGAATGGTCAACAATGTCTTTTATAAACCGATCCAACCGTAGCAGGCTTTTCTCCTGCATGTTTAGCAGACGGGTTATGCTATCCATGTTTTTTTCCAATCTTGCAACTTCGATCAGCCCAAGCAATGAGGCGATGGGAGCTCGAAGATCATGTGATGCGCTGTAGACAAATTTGTCAAGTTCTTTATTGATCTTGATCAGTTCTTCGTTGCGATCAAGGAGCGCCTTTTGCGTTGCCTTTCGTTCGGTAATGTCACATGAAACGCCAATAACACATTTGACTTTACCTTTAATGTCAAGAACCGGAGAATAGCTTGTGGCATACGTGATGCCCGCCATGTTTGCCTCGGTATTAATAGCTTCACCATTTAATGCTCTCTTTATTGTTTCTAATAGAGCAGGGTCATCCTGAAAAAGATCAAAGACTGAAAGGCCGGAGGAAGGCCCTGGCTTAAAACCGAAACAGGCAAGATCAAACCCTTTTGAATATGTTAAAGTGCCATCACCATCAATAAGAAATGTCTCCACAAAGAGCGGCGCAGATGAATCAAGACCTGATGTCTCAATGTGAGTAATCGTTGGCATAGATTTTTTCCAGGTACAAACGCTGTACGGATAATAATTTCAGGTCAATACATTCAAGTATAATAATAAAAGACGGTAGGTAAAAGTAATGGAATTACGGGGTATTCCAATGACTTCCTGGTGTCCCGTTGCCTTCAAGAATCCAGAGGTTGTTGATGAAGGACACCGGCGATGAGCTTATTATTACTCTACGGATTAGCAGTAACCCCCATTTTCTCAGCTGTTTTTCTTTGAATAAATCTATTGAGAATGTACATCATGATTATTGTGATGATCATACTACCAACAACAACATATCCAAGCAAAGGATAATTTTCCAGTTCTCCATCTTCTTTTTGTATCACGATCATGCCCGCAACAAGTGCCGCAACGCCACCTGCAAGCTGGGCAATAGATGAATTAATTCCCATGAAAGCGCCACGATCTTGTGGTTCAGGAATAGCAGTCATCAATGCGGAAGATGATATCATTCTGCCGGATATTCCGATGAACATTATTGCATTGATGATGATCAGTATCCAGACAGGTGTAACGCTAAGATTACAATAGGTGAGGACCATGATCATTGCAATGACTGTTCCTATCACGAATACTCTGTATTTTCCTATCGTATCGCTGAGCTTTCCAACCATCGGACCGGTGATCATTGTGCAGACCCCAGTGATCATATAGATCATAGGAAGCTGATCCTTACCAACACCAAGATTATTAGTAGAAAAGGCAGCACCAAATGGCATAAGCATGAAACCACCTGTAGCAAGAAGAGTCGTTGCCAAAAATGCTCGCAGATAATTTGGCTGGGTGATGGTCTTAACTAAATGTTCAAAAGGATTTCTGTCGGATTTAATCTTTAAATGCTCATTGATCGGTTTCATATAGATCACTATTGCGATCCAAACAAGGATACTTATGCCAACGATCATTATAAATGGAAAATGCCAGTTCCAACGGTTGGCAAGTACTAATCCTATAGGAAGTCCTAAGACCTGGCTGCTGGCGAATGCCATTTGAATAAAGCCCATCACGCGCCCCCTCACTTCCATTTTGAACAAATCAGTGATAATTGCAAAGCTGATTGCTCCAATCACTCCTCCAAATGTTCCTGTAACGATTCGTGCGATAAGTAAGGAATCATATGTTCTAGCAATTCCACAAAGAAATGTGCCGGCAATAAAACCGGTATAAAAAAAGATAAGCAGTTTCTTCCTGTCAAATCTGTCGGCAAATCCTGCTGCCAGAAAACCGGAAGCTCCGGCGCTGAATGCATACACTGATACAACCCAGCCAAATTGGACCGTTGTAATGCTGAGTTCTTTCAAAAGAATGAACGACAACGGCGACAGTACCATGAAGTCCAGTATAAGTGTGAACTGAAGTATTGCGAGAATAGCAATAATAAATTTTTCATAACCGGTAAATATTTTTCCAGCAGGCAGGGGAGGTGTCATTCAATTTTTTTAAATGTTAGTTCGCAGAAATAAATAACCATATCGCCAATAAGAGTGCTGTCAAACAACTCTTTTAATTTTTAATTTTTCTGAGGAACAAAAAACGTCAATTTAATATTCCTGTTTATAATATATTTTATAATATTTTCTGCCGTCGCTGTCTACGCCGCGTTCGATCAGATCTTTATCGCCATGGATATAAATGTGAAAGTTTTTATCAAGCTTGAGAACGCTCTTAAAAACACGGGCCTGTTTTTTTACAGCGAATGATGAAATTCCGAATTGGTCCATAGGCTCAAGATCCTTCTCATCAAGGTAATTCACTCCGAATTTCCTGAAAGATCGAATGATCTCAGGCTCCTGTAAGACTTCTTTTTCAAAATGGTTTCTTTCAAAACTGTCTTTCTTTTTGAAGTAGTCAATTGACCGGTTAAGAACATCAATTTGATCAGTCTTTGTTACTTCGAAATCATCAGGGAACTGATCGGTGACATAATTCTTCGTCATCTCTAGAAATTGTTTGGTGTGATGATATCCATCAGCGCGCGGCTTCACCATCAGAAATAATTCCTTCCAGTATTGGGCTTCCAAAGATTTATTTGATTTATCAATGACGCAGAGTTTGTAACCGAATTCTTTGTCGTCATTAAATACCAGGCAGCCTTTGTCAAGCTTTTCTATATTAATACCATCCTGATAATTCAATTTAAATTCTGAAGAAGAGGCGTCAAGTTTCAGAAATGGCTGGCGACTTTCTGATTTAAAGATCCCTAATGCATTGACGTGTTTCCCCTCAACTTCGATATTGGTAATATATCCGACAAACAAATCACCTGACTTTATCTGTGGATGTACGGATAGTTCGTATAGATGTTTTGCAATATCTATAGAAGTGGGATGTAAGAGATTAGGAGTGTTGAATACCTTTGAAGCGAATTGAAATAGAGGATTAAGGGAAAAGTCATTATTTGTGAAGGTAAAGTTGTAAAATTCTGGTCGTGTAAATGAGGAAAGAAAGAACTTTGTAACAAGCGCTCGCAGGGTTTCATCCGTGATTTCCAGTTCTGATTTGGATAAGAAGAAATTCTCTTCTCTCGTTTTATTCCCAACCTGATGTACAGAAACTTTGCTAAGGACGCTTTCAGTGTAATCAATCATAAAAATTAAATAATTAAGCTCTCAAATGTATCCTTTCTGTCAAAGCCTGCAAAGCATAGTCGTTATGAGAAACTTTTCAGATGGTGTGTAGTGTTGTCTCTTTGATCATAATTCGAAATGGCATTGAAACTAAGTGTTCTCGATCAGACCCCAATTCGCTGCTGCACTAATGTGAATGAAGTAGAAAAGGTTCAGGTTCCACGTCACGCTGACATTTCTGGCAGAGGATGCAGAGTTGAAACCAGAAATTAAGAATTTGAAGAAAATGAAATTTGAAAGTTTGCTTAGAACACAATTACAGAATTAGGAGCGGGATGTTCGGCAATTCGTTTTTTATTAGTAATGAGTGTAGGTATCCACGTAACTTTTCCGAATTTTTCCAAACTTGGATACGATCCCAGAATGAAGAAGCTGTCGAATTCGTATGCAACGCCTTCAGCACCTAAAGATGAATTCATATTCGCGATATGAAAGTGAAGATGTGGGCCTGTCGTGTTTCCAGTAAAGCCGAGCGAGCCGATAATGTCTCCTTTCTTCACGAATTGCCCTGGCTTTACTTTAATGCTCCTTGGCTTTAAGTGCTCATAGAAAGCAAATGTGTTAGTGCCGATTTCTAGTGAGATATAATTTCCAGTTGCCTTTTCGGGTAGATAATCTTCGTGGGCTGATAAGGTCGGGCTTTCAGAGAACTCATCATTTGTAGATATAACAATTCCATCGGCGACCGCTAGAACATCCGCGCCATAACCAATCCAGTTTTTTACTTCATCCTCATTGCGAATAGTATTTTTTCCGTCACCATCCATCTTGATAAAGTCAATTGCAAAGCGACCTGGTATTCGATCAATACCTCCTATTGTATAGACAACTCTTCGATGCCCGCGTTCCCATGAGGGATCATAAATTGTTGTCCATGGTCCACCGCTTAAGGGCGCTCCAATGATTAGCCTCGTTGTTGAAACAGTTGAGATCGTTAGATGCGCCACTTTGGGATTCTTGCCATCTTGATTGGTGAAGTCTAAATTGTGTGTAAGTGTGAATGACGATTTATTATTTGGCAACTTTATTTCAAGATAAATAATAGCTGAAGTTTGAGGTGGTACTACACATGCCGGAGTTTCTTCATTTGCTCTTTTTAAATGAAACCGATTTACTAAATCGTCACCTTCGAAGGCAATGAAGAATTTGGAGTTGGCGGTGTCAATAATTTCTAGTTTATGAAGAAAAATTATTTCGTTTGATGTGTTAGTAACCTGAAGTTCGTAATAAAGTGTTGGGTTTTCATTAACGATAACGAGATCAGGAGTGAAGATTGATTTAATGATAACTTCTTGTTTTTTTTCATCTGATAGCGTACAACTATCAACGATGCATGTGATCATCAAAAAAACAATCAGTTGATTTACTATTTTCATTTTCTATTAATCTGATTTGGAATTAGCAGAGTTTAATCTGGTATGAAATTACAGAATTGTGGGAATAAAATTCGTGTAATGAATTGAATCCTATCATTTTTTTGTCTTATAAATCCTGGTCATTACATTTCCCCTCTTCATTAAAGTATGGTAAAACCGAGGGCTTCAAAATTTCAATAAGCTACTCATCCGTATAATTTACCACCCACTCATCGCCTTCCAAAATTACTCAGTCGAAATTTATGCCCGTTTAAACTACAGGAATTGGAAGAAGCGTTTAGAAACTATATGTTTATACTTATGAAATATAGTATCCTCTTCCTCTGCTTGCTGGCTTTTGAATCCGCAATTGGCCAAACGACAACTCCAGCCATTTCCCAACCTGCCATGCTAAAGCCGCAGTTTGAAACGGCAGATGCAAATTCTACACTTCGTCAGCGTTTCCAGATCATGAAGTTCAAATCACAATCCTACAACGACTATAAAGTCATAAAAGAGACTGTGCTGGACGGTATTTGGAAAATTACAACAGATTCGATCAATGCAAATAAAAGTACATTGCGGGAGGCAAGATCAAAAATCACTTCCCTTGAAACGGAATTAAAGAATACTCAATCGGCCTATAAGAAGCGAGAAGCTGCTGTAGCTGAGATAACATATGATGGTACACATATCTCAGTACTGGGCATTCCTTTTGAAAAGATAACATTCATTACAATCGTTACAGTAGTTGTAATTGCGCTTGTTGTGCTTCTCGTAGTTGTAATGGGTAGATTAAAATCCCTTCATGGTTCAATCAAAGAAAAGGAAGAAGCTGTCAATACAACGACACTAGAGTTTGAAGATTACAAGCGAAAAGCTCTGGAACGGCAGACAAAGCTTTCCCGTGAACTGCAAAACGAGAGAAATAAACTGACGGATATCAAGAGGAGCTGAGAATTGAGGAGCTGAGAATAATCTCGCTCTATTGCGTAGCTAAAATTTTAAATTAGCTTGAAAGTTTTGTTCCTCTCCTTACATTAATATAACAAGAGAATAGCCTATAAATATCTTCAGTTCAGATTATTTATGTTTGTTTTGCCAGGCGGAAATTCGCGTGGCAACGTTCTCTCGTATATTCATATAGAAGAAATTCATATCTGCGATGTGCCATCTCTTTTTGTGAAGAAAGAACCGACCTTTAACATGAGGCTTGTTTATCCAAAGCATTCCTTCATGATTTTGAGCGTCCACTAATTCAGGTGCAAATGTGAAATGCAGTGCAACGCCCCCGTGATTTAATTCTTTTGAAGCAAAGTCATTTCCTGAATTCCATAGTAGTGGATTGGTGGATTGTGAGCCTCTGAAATATTTTTCATAATCATCGGGATAATAATCTCTCGCATACGTATTCCAAGATGCCCATGTTCCAAGATCATCTTGTTTTTCTGTGGTATTGATTGACGAAAATGCGTTTGGTCGTATCGCACGCCCAATAAGATATGCCTCGATCAATTGTTTTTGTAAATCCTTTCCGTTAAAGTAATCCTTGAGAAGTCGCTCTCCATGATAACTTCCCTGACTATGCGATGCAATAATTATTGGCCGGCCGTTGTTATAATTCTTTAAATAATATTCGAATGCAGAACGCACGTCATTATACGCAAGCTCAAGTGCTTGTTCACCATTTTTTGGGTCTTTTGAATAGAATGCATACAGATTTGCCTGTCTGTAATATGGAGAATAAATCCGGCAGGAGCCATTAAAAATGCTCGCCTGATTTAAAATTGCTATTGTTTGTGTTTTGCTATTCAGTTCATGATCATTAACATCTGCATTCCATGCGTATTGATTTTTCGGCTTGTAGGTATACGTCGTGGGATAAATAAAGAATACGTCAGCAATAGCAGATCGCTGGTCATCGTGCAAATTTGATTTTAAAGGAACACTATCAGCAGCATCTTTTTTATCAGGAAGTGATGCCCAGTTTTCTTTTTTGCTGTAATCTGGTGCGGCAGGCGATGGTGTAGAAGTAAAGGACTCCTTTATTTCAAAAATTCCTTTACAGGAACCTGATAGAGCAGCCAGTATGAGATAGAAAAAAGCCTTTTGCATTGCTACATAATTTTGTGAAAGATAATAAAAACAGAAGTGCCGTACGGTAGCGATTCAAGAATGCAGGTGCGTGAAGTTTTCGGATCACGTCCTAACTTTTCTGTGAATTCTTATCCAGATTTTCATACTGCAATTACTTATTTTCTGCTGATAAACCATGCCCAATATATCAGCACAAATTGAAAGGAAAGTCTCACCATCGCCGCGTTATGGCTTCCGACAGCCGGATTGTCGCGGGTAATGTCCCAGATGTGAACAGGCAGGAATAAGCACATAAGAATAACAATCCCAAACGCAAAATAGGATCGATAGCGTGGAATTAGAACTCCAATACCCAATATAATTTCCAGTATGCCTACGCTATAGTTGACTGGAAGTTTTGGGAGATAATCTGGTATTAATTTATCATAGAACTCAGGGCTAATAAAATGATTTATGCCTGCAATGATCAAAAGGGCCCCAAACAGAATTGTAAATACAAGTCGTATCAATTTCATACTTCCTGCTAGTTGTTCAAATTCTGTGGATGCGTCAAATCATCAAGTTTAATTGAGTCATCTTTAATTAATAACTGCTCAATATCTCCATTTTCTGTCAGCATAATCGCAAGGCTTCGAGTAGCAGGGAACTGGGCAAACGTTATCAGCATGATGGATGTAAATGGGACTGATAGAAGCATTCCGAGCAATCCCCAAACAGCGCCCCAGAAAGCGAGAGCAATCAGAACAACTAATGGACTTAGGTTTAGCGACTTGCCCATTACCTTTGGTTCGATGTAATTTCCGATAATAATGTGAATTGCTTCAATGCCTGAAAAGATCCAGACAAAAGGCCAGAATGATCCGAATTGTAATACGGAAAATAATGCCGGTAATAATGTTGAAATTAATGATCCGACATAAGGAATAAAATTAAATGCAAAGATCAGCATGGCCCAAAGGAATGCATAGTCTACACCAACAATCCACATAACACTATATCCTAATACCGCGACTGCAAAGCTCACATACGTTTTTACAAGCATGTATTTATTCAATGAATGATAGATCTGAGTGAACAGATATGACATCTTTTCTGCCTGCCCCGGTGAATTGAATACAAGAGACATTTTTTTTACAAAAGAATTTTCTTCTACCAGTAGGAAGATGGTATATATAAGAACAAGGAAAAGATTTCCAACAAGGCTGGAGGTTGATGTTACAAAATCTTTAAGGAAGCCTTCGATATTAAGTTCGCTGATTTTAGAATCTATGTTTTCCGAGATATTAGGCATATGGATCATTGCGCCCAGCTTAACGATCATTCCATTTAACGTTGCGAGGTAGGTTGGATAATTTGAAATGATCTGATTGACATTTGCTACTAAAATTCGGATTGAGCCTTCGAGTACACCTACGGTTATCAACAAAGCAATTATTCTTCTTATCCAGGGGTGCAACGGTTTATTTCTGAATTTAATTTTCTCAATTAATCCATTGAATGCTTTAATGAAGTACCACAACAAAACTCCAAGTGCAAGCGGTTTAAGTAATTCCTTGAAAAATATCAGCATAAAAATAACTATGCCGACAAGCAACGATCCGCAAAGTGCTTTAAAAAGTATTGATTCGGTAAAACGGGTTTCGGTCATATTGATCGGTAAAACCCAAATTTAGAGAAAACATGCTGAAGTAATGCGTTCAGACTCCTCGAATGTGTCGGACATTAAAAACTTAACTCACCTGTTAACACGAACAGACGTCCGACCTAAAATAATTCTTTTGCTAATCATGGGTGTGCCTTCAATATATATAGTTGATTCTCCAAGTGCGTTGATGCGCACGGCTTCAGAAGCATATACACTGATTTTTCCTTCGCCATAAATTCGCGTTGATGCGATTTCGCTTTTAAAGCCGCGTGTATCTACTTTGTTTTCTCCGAATAATCTGTACGTCTGATGGTCAGTAGATCCAGCCAGGATTTTAAAATCATTTTGTCCGAACAGTGTTGCTTTGAATTTTGTCGTGATAACAGAGGCGAGATGGATTTCATTTTCTCCGTATGCTTTCACCTTAAATTTCTGTGCAGTGATCATGCTATCGCAGCGAATCTCACCTTCGCCACGAATCTCGATTGACTTTAGATCGGTGTAGGTCACGTATGCTGTGATGGATGATCCTTCGTAGATGCCGTGCTTATTTGAATTATTATTGATAGTGATGTTTCGCACCTGACGTTCTGTAATACGCGCATGATCGAGATATATCCGCAACTTATTTCCCTTGACGATTACATTGACTTTATTTTTAGGAATGTCGTTGTAAATCATGCGTATCGATTCCTTGTCTCCTTTTTGGAGAATAATACTGACGCGTGGCGATACAACAATTTTATTAAAATGAGAAAGGGATTCTGATCCACTCATCTCCTGGCCGGCCACATTAAAAGCCATAAAGCTCACAGCGACAAATAGCAGTGTTTCGAGGGTGCTTTTCATGATTTTAGTCTGTTTCGTTTCCATTAAGGCAACTAACAGGCATTCTACCCCTAGTCAGAAGATAAAAATTTTAAACACTCTCTTCTCAATGAATCCATGGGATTATTCAACGCGGCTTTGAATAATTGCGGATCATCAGAAATACGTTAAATAGCTATTTGAAGTCTAGCCAATTATCAGTACAAAATAAAACACCTTAATTATTTAGAAATTGTGATTTTCATCGAAGTGAATAGCCGGGATTGCGCGAAGGTGCAAAAGCGATCAATTTCAGAAACTCTATTTGTATAGATCTTTGTACGTAAGTTTTGTAATGGATTTCTGCTTCGTCTCAATGATGTTCAGGTGCATCAAGAGTGCAATTGCTAGCAGTGAAAAAAATATAATATAGCATGCACTGAAAATTATTGGCTTGTAGGTGAACGTGCCACCGTATGAAAATACATCATAGGTAAAAATGAATACACCTAGCAGAACGGAAGCCGTAATATAATTAGCACCCGAACGCTGGTTAATCCATCCCCAAAGAACTACGAATACAGCATAGACAAGAAGGACTACGGCGAACGAAAGATAAAGTGTTAGCCAGTGGGTGAAGAAAATAGGCTCCGCAAATGTGGTAAAACTGATGAATAAAATATTTGCTCCAACAATTATAAACTTAACTATTTTATTTTCTTCCTTCGGAAAAAGCCGGCTCACAAAAAGTATGGCCCATATCATTGTTAAGAAGAGAGTGATGTATTCGATCTTTACCATGATCGTCCAGTCGAAATCGGGAACATAGTGGATAAATAAGTAGAGGTTCGAAAAATTAACTCGTATGGCCCAGGTTAAGCAAAGGAGTGCAAAGTACATTATGATCCTTTTCCTTTTTCCAAAAAAGTAGATCGTACTAAAGAGTATGAAGATTGCCACGAGTGTTGCTGATTCAGCAATTCCACCTATGATTGAAATTTTTCGGCTATGTTTAAATAATTCAGCTGATCCCAGGTAGATGGGACCTATAGCTCCCCCTTTGTAGTGATCAAAATTTGATATTTGAAGAACGATTTTTATGGTATCATACGTATTTTCAAACGTTACTGTCTGAGGCAGCCATTGAGGTACGGATTCTGATTTTGATGTGCCAACTTTTCCATTGGATGCTATAAGGATATTATTTACCCATATCGAATAGCTTGAATAAAGTTGAGGGATTTCCAGGGCAAGTGATTTGGCGTCCTTTGGTGCAACAATAAATAACGCATACGTTGCATATCCCATTCCACTTTCCGGCTTGCGCATTTCATTCCACAATCTCGGGAAATACGCAAAACTTTTTCCTGACTCGAGAATATCAGGTGGAGAAATCAGTTGATTTTCGAAGTAATACCAATCACCCTTAAGTGCTACGCGCGTATCGTTTAAGTTCACATTTTGTAAATCAAGAATGCCATTTCTTATCTCAGGATCCCCAAAAACCAATTGGGATGTCATCAAAAAAGCAGCGAATGAGATAAATGATTTTAGCGTAAGCATTGGGAATTTAACAATCGGGGAGCGAATATATGTCGATGCGTAGCCAAAAGCAATATGCGTGCGAATAAAGGATTACTCGTTCCTCAATGATTTAGTGGGATTGCTTAGAGCGGCGCGAAAGGCCTGCGCACTTACAATAATCAGTGTAAGAGTTAGTGCAAAAAATCCAACAGCTGGTAAAATCCACCATTGTATGGATATGTGGTATGGATATCGTTCCAGAATTGTGGTTGAAGTCATTAATGCGAGCGGTGCTGAAATTGTAAACGCGATGAGTACCAATCTCGAAAAATCTTTTGTGATGAGCATCACAATGCTTGTTGCGGTGGCGCCCATGATTTTCCGGATGCCAATCTCTTTGGTTCGTTGCTCCGCTGTGAAAGCTGCGAGTCCGAAGAGTCCGAGGCATGTTATAATTATTGCCAATGATGCAAAAATTACCGCAAGTCTGCTGATGAGGTTTATCGCCGAGAATTTTGTTTCAAATTCCGTGTCTGCAAACCTGTAATCAAACGGGTAGGAGGGATTAAATTTTTTAAAAGCAGATTCAACAAGAGCTATTGATGCTGCTAAATCCTCGGTGCGTTCTAATTTTACAGCAATTGTGCTGCTCCATGTGGGGCTGAATATCATAATCAAAGGTGCAATTGGTTCATCCGGTGATGCCATAATAACATCTTCGGTAACGCCAATTACAGAAAATTCCTGGTCCCACATTTTGAGTTTTTCACCTATTACATTATTACGTCCGAGAAGTTCCATCGCTGATTTATTAATAACTGCAGCACTTGAATCACTTTTAAACTCAGGAGAAAAATCACGCCCTTCAAGTATTTTGATTCCCATTGTTCTTGCATAGTCATATTCGGTGGCGACAACTGTAAAGTTTATTGGCGGGCCATCGGGCATACCGTTCCATGCAACAGTGTTTGTTGCAAAAATTCTTGTGACCGGGGCATTTGATTTTGTCACCGACTTCACTACCCCTGTTCGAATCAATTCATCTTTCACTGTTTTGAAACTGGTTTCCAATTCATTGTTGGTCCAGATGAGTAACAGATTTTCTTTGTCATAACCGATCTCGCGGTCTTTTACATGTTGTATTTGCATGTAAATAACAATTGTACTTATGATAAGAAGGATTGAAAATCCAAATTGCAAGGTCACTAATACTTTTCGTGGGGCACTTGCTCCTTTGCCAACCTGCACTTTTCCTTTTAGTACTTTTATTGGCTGGAAAGAAGATAAATAAAAAGCTGGATAGCTTCCTGCTACGAACCCAGTAACAAGAACAATAAGTATTGCAATTAGCCACAGCCATTCATTGGAATAGTCAATGAATAATTTTTTATTGACTAATGTATTATAGAAAGGTAATGAAAGCTCTACGATCAGTAATCCTAAAAAGAAAGCTATCAGTGTAATGAGGATAGACTCTCCAAGAAATTGGAAGATCAATTCTTTTCTCCCTGAACCGACACTTTTTCGGATGCCAACTTCGCGGGCCCTGCTTTCGGATCGTGCAGTGGAGAGGTTCATGAAATTGATGCAGGCTATTACCAATACGAAGATTGCTATAATTGAGAATAGCTGAACATATTCGATTGTTCCACCTGCGGCCTTTCCATTTTCAAACGTTGTGTATAATCTCCATTGACTCATTGGATGGAGAAATAGCTGAGCCGTTTTGGCATCTTTACGGTTGTCTTTGACAAGATCTTTGATGCTGTTATTAACGTCATTCACGTCGCTTCCGGGTTGTAGCTCGACAAAGATTTGAAATGTGTTATTCTCCCAACTGTCTCTGATACGCTTTACCCAGGGCTGAGTGGCTTCATAGAATGCAAAGGGCAAAAGATAATCAAATCGAAAAGTGGATTGCAGGGGTAGATCATGAATTACTCCAGTTACTTTCATTTCGAGATCGTTATCAACTTTTATTAATTGGCTCATCGGATCTTTGTCGCCAAAGAGAGATTTTGCAGTTGATTCACTAATTACAATTGATCTTGGGTCGTTAAGCGCTGTTTCAGCATCTCCCTTTATTAAGTTGAAGCTGAACATTTTTAGAAAATCTTCACTTACTGATATTCCCATTTTACTGATCTTATTATCACCTGCTACAAGAAGATTTGCTTCTCCCCAGTTTGTCATTGCCGTATGCTTAATCTGGCTGGATTTATTTTTTATAGCATCTTTTGTGGCCCATGGTAAAGCACTGCCTGTACCAATTCCATTTGCGAATTCCGAGTTCATCTCAACCTGATACAGATGATCATACTTTTTGTGGAACTTGTTGTACGAAAGTTCATCTCCAACCCAAAGGAAAATAAGTACCGCACATGCAATGCCTATTGTAAGTCCGGTAATATTAATGAACGAATAGATTGGATTCTTCATCAGGTTTCGCACAGCAATCTTGAGATAATTGGAGAACATAAGCCTAAGTTTTGGAAGATGTATTCCAAATCTTCGGCCAGGAAGGAAACCTTTAATTATTGATTTTTGAAAGGGTTTTTGAATTTAAAGAGATCGGTTATGAGCATTAGCGTCCGCAAGCGGACGCTGTCTGCCTGGGTGGAAGCTTACTCAGATCTCAACGATCTCACTGGATTTGATCTCGCAGCCTTGACTGATTCAAAACTTACCGTTAACCATGCGATCCCGATCGAAACAAACCCGGCAAGTAATATCACAATGAATGATACATCTACCCGGTAGGCATAATTTTCAAGCCAACGATGCATTGCATAATATCCGGCCGGAGCGGCTATAATGAATGAAATGAATACAAGCTTTAAAAAATCTTTAGAGAGCATTGATGATAGTTGTAATACAGTTGCGCCCATTACTTTCCGTATACCGATTTCTTTCGTACGCTGTTCAGTTGTGTAGGCAGCAAGAGCGTAAAGGCCAAGGCATGCAATAAATATTGCCAGACCAGCAAAAATAAAAATTAACGCTGCGAGTTGTTCTTCAGAGTTATACAGTGACTGCATGTATTGATCAAGAAATGTAAATTCAAATGCACTTGGTATGATTTTCTTAAACTCACCTTCAATCTGCGCTATCGTTTCTTTAAAATTAGTTGACTGAATATTTATAAGTAGAACTGCATAACCTTCTGCGTTCGCATTATGAAAAGCATATGGTGAAATTGGTTCACGAAGTGTTGTAAAATGAAAATCTTCTGTAACTCCCACGATCTCAACCATTCCAAATCCATTTATCTTAATCATGCGGTTGACTGATTCTTCCGGGGTGAGGCCAAGATAATCAGTAGCATTTTTATTCAGAACTACCTGTATGGTTGTGTCTTTTGGGTCTTTTAATAATGGAAGTGTTTTTCCTGCGAGTAATTTTATTCCAAGGGCAGTGAGTACTTCGGGAGTAGCGCGAACTGTTGAGATACGTTGACCGCCTTCAGCTCCGTTGAGGGGAGGAAGCGTTCTGCCGCTGGCACCCATTCCAGGGTAAGATTGTGATCTCGCAACACTTTTCACCGAAGCAAGTCCTTCTAAAACTGATTTAAAAGAATTGATCTGATCTCTGCTTTCAGCGCCATCGGTAGAAATTGCAATTACCTGTTCCGGATTAAATCCCAATTCTTTTGATCTTATATAATCAAGTTGCTGATAAAGAATAAGTGTACAAATAATAAGTATGATTGAAACAGAAAACTGAACAATAACCAGAATTTTTCTTAATGATGAATTACCACCATGCCCGGAAGGTGAACCTTTTAGAACTTGCTTTGGAGAAAAAGACGAAAGGTAAAGTGCCGGATAAAATCCCGCGAGAAGAGTAAGCACAATCCATATAATACTGAATGCGCCCCAGAATAAAGGCAGAGTAATAAAATGTGTATTAATATTTTTACCAGCGATTGAGTTAAAAAAAGGAAGAGCCAAAATAACGAGCTGGATACTTATGATCATGGCAAGTAAAACAAAGATGCTTGTTTCAAGATAAAATTTCCAGGCTAGTTGCTGACTCGTTGCACCAAGTGTTTTGTTGATTCCAATCTCTTTAAATCTCCTTTGGGATTGCGCTGTTGAAAGATTCATATAATTAACAGCTGCTATAAGAATTATTATAAAGCCTAATCCGATCAGGATATTTAACTGGTTAAGATCTCCTTTTACTCCACCCATACTTTCCTGAACATCGGTATACTGTAAATGAATATCTTTAAGGGGGTGAATTTCCAGCGTAAACCATCGATTATCTTTCTCCGGAATGTTTCGTAGAAGCGATTCTGCAATTTTCTTCTCAACAACGGATGCTTGCACGTTTTCATGGAGAAGCAGGTATGTTTCAAAGCTCGCATTTCCCCATGATAAACTCCGGTCGCCCCAGGTTCCTATAAAAGATGCAATCACTGGAAACTGAAATCTTGAATTTGCTTTGGGATTTTCAAATACACCCGTTACTTCAAAATCCAGTGTATCCTTATCTATTCGAAGACTTCTTCCGATTACATCAAGTGAACCAAAATATTTTATTGCCGCTGCTTCTGATAATGTTACGGTATGTGGACGTGAGAGTGCGTTGGATGCGTTGCCACGAACAAATGGAATGGTAAAAACATTAAAAATTCCGGAGTCTGCCCAAACCAATCTCTTTTCAGTTGACTTGATATTTTCTGAGGAAACGAAAGCCTTGCCTGTGAAATTATTAGGAAGAATTCGGATTGCCTTTTCAATCTCAGGTATTTCTTTCGCGAACGTAATGGCGGCATGGTTTGGAACGCTGTTCCATTTATTAACTTCTCCAGCAAATTCGGCGGAAATAGTTACTTGATAGATTCTATCACCTTTTTTATGATAACGATCAAAAGAAAACTCTTCAACCACGTAAAGACCAATCATTACAAAGCAAGCCAGGCCTATGGAGAGACCTGAAAGATTGATAATACTGAATGTTTTATTTTTTATGAGGCTTCGTAAAATGACCTTGAAGTAGTTGCTGAGCATGTGGGTAATTTAGTCTTAGACTGTTATGAAAGCAAAGTAGTTGCACTTTTTTGATAGAAATTCCACAGATATCTGATCCTGGCTTGTCGAGCTTAAAAGGCGTCAGTCACCTGTGCGGGTTATTCGTTCTTTAAAGAATTTACGGGATTTGTCAATGCTGCTTTTATAGATTCAAAACTCACCGTTATCAATGCGATAAATAAAGCAGTGCTGCCGGCGGTCATAAAAATCATTGGATCGATAGGAGTTTTATAAGCAAAACCTGTCAGCCATTGATGCATCGTATACCATGAAAGCGGAACAGAAATTACGAATGCTATCAATACGAGTTTGATAAATTCCCCCGACATGAGTGAAACAACCTGCTTCACACTTGCCCCCATCACTTTGCGAACACCAATTTCCTTGAATCTTCTTTCAGCCATGTAAGAGGATAATCCATAAAGTCCAAGACAGGAAATAAGCATTGCAATAAGTGTGAAGCTTGTAATGATGCTCGATACTTTCCTGTCATCATTATACTGTTGCTGAATAGAGTCATCTAAAAAGGTGAATTCAAAGGGGGTATTCTCTGCCAGACTTTTCCATTTTTTTTCAATTATATCAATTGTCTTTTGGAAATTCTCAGTATCAACGTCAAGTGTGATAAAGGAATAGTCTTCTGCTGTTTCGGCGAGTTCGAACAGCAAAGGTTCAATTTCGTCCTTAAGTCCTGTCTGATGGAAATCCTCTACGACGCCGATAATTTCGTACGATGATTTCTGGCCATCCCATTCATTATTGATCATTTCTCCTATGATCTCCTCTGGCGTAAATCCAAGTTTCTTTGCAGCAGTGCGGTTGAGAATATATTTGTTCTGACTCTCAGACTTTCTGTTTTCAGTAAAATGACGGCCTCCAAGAAGCTTAATTCCCATGAGCTCAAGGTATCCTACATCAATGTTGTCTCTGTGGATATCAACAGCCGTCTCCATATTGCCGCCTTTCGGATAGTAGAATCCATCGCCGAATACTTCACTTCCCGGTACATAATCCGCACCAGCAACTTTTTTGATACTGCTCTCATTTTGAAGTTCTCTTTTTAATGGCTCATATATTTTTCTTGCCGCAACGGTGCGCAAGGGTAATACAATTTTTGCATGCGAATCAAATCCAAGATCTTTTTCCTGCATGTAATTTAATTGATCAGATATGATAAGCATTACACAAACAAGTGTAATCGCGATCATAAACTGAAATACCACAAGTGACCTTCTTAACAGCCCGGATGAACTGCTGGTTTTAAATTTCCCTTTCAATACATCTGAAGGCTGGAACGATGATATGTAAAAGGCTGGGTAGCTTCCTGCAACGATACCGGTTACAACGGCTATTACTGCGAGTGCCAAAATAAAGAACTCAATATTTTCTGTATTGAATGAAATTATTTTTCCGGTAAGGTCATTAAAGAATGGAAGGCTTATCTGCACCATGATAACACTGAGCAAAAGAGATATAATGACGATAACCATTGCCTCACCCAATATTTGACCAACCAGCGAGCTTCTATATGCGCCCATCACTTTACGAATGCCGATTTCAGCTGCGCGCTTTGTAGCCTTTGCTGTTGACAGATTCATAAAATTGATACACGCAATCAGTAATATGAATACGGCTATTGATGCGATCACATACGTGTAGACGATTCTCGGTGATTGCCTAATATCAGAGCGAAGGTAAATGTCTTTTACTGGCTCAAGGGATAATGTCTTCTTGCGCCCCATCTCTTCTATTTCTTTTGCACCGTGCCGCATCAGCATCGCATTCATCTTTTTTATAACTTCCTTTTTATCGCTACCTGCCGCTAACTTCACATACGCAGGAACAAAATTCTCACCAGCCCATTGATTGGTATACTCCGGATCTGTTGTTAATTCTTTAGCAAAACCTTCGCTAGTTATTGATGTAAAGAAATTTGCCTTGATATGACTTTTCCCAATTTCCCTGAAAACGCCAGTGACCTTATAATTAATTGCATCGCCACCCTGGCTTATAGAAATAATTTTGTCAAGTGCTATGTTGTCGCCGAATATTTTATTGGAGAGGGCTTCGGAAATAACCACAGAGTTGGCTTCGACTAATGCCCGATTGGGATTCCCTTTAATTACATCGTATGTAAGAACTTCAAAAAGTGTGGAGTCAGCCATGAAGCCATCTGTTTCGTAAAAAAGCTTGTCTTCATATCTGATAAGATTTCTTGCTACGCCGGGAGGATTTAAAACACGAACAGCTGATTCTACTTCAGGAATTTCATCACGCATTGCCATTGCAATAGGTGGTGAGCACGTGGTCATTTTCAAGATATCCCCATTGGTCTCTAACGTGGTTACAACACGATAAAGATCATCGAGTCTGTTTTGATGCTTGTCGTAGCTCGCTTCGTCTTGTATGTATAATATCAGCAAAAGACAGCAGGCAACCCCAAGTGATAAGCCCAATATATTAATGAGCGAATAGATCTTATTCCTGGAAAGGTTTCGAAAAGCGATTTTCAGATAGTTGAATACCATAGACCCTGGTTTGGAACATACTTCCCAAATTAGTGCCACTACTAAAAGTGTTAAATTTAAGTTAATTGAGATGATTTTTGAATAACACTTTGAGCGCTATTGAACGATAACGTCCATAACCGGTCAATGCTGGTGATAGCGGAGTTCTTTTTCCCTTTCAGCTTCCTCTTTCTCTCGTTTGATCCTAACCTTGGCTACAGGGCCAACCATAATTGGAACAGTCTCAAGTTCAACGTTGGCAAGTTCAAGGCCATACATTTCTTCTGTAGAAAGACTATGACTCTTGATAAAACGATAGCCTTGAATGATAAGGTTGTCGAAAGAAGAAATCTCGCTGTCCACAGAGGCGAGTGAATGAAGCATAATAAATTTGAAATCGGCTGGCATACTATGCTTTTGCAACGATTCGTAGTGACTGATCAGATCGATCTCACCTGTCTCCGCCATGTCGTGCAATATTTTTGCGAATAAAAGATTCACACGGTGATCCGCTTTGAATCCTAATTTGATTCTGACGAAGAAACATTTCCGGGGAACAACCGTATCAACTGAATATTTTGAAGTATATGGACTATCGACCGTATCAATGTGAAGGAACCAATATACATCGGCGCGTTTCGGACGTTTTTTAAATATAGAATAGATAATGTTCGAATCAATGTAACGTTTACTATCGGCAACAGCCATGAAAACAAGATTCGTTGCTTCTTTTGGTATGGATGTATCTTTTTGGAGATCCTGTAAAAGTGGAACGTAATGTTTTAAGTCAACAAATTCTGTATGACGATCGCGAAGATTCCTTGCCTTCAACAAAATGAACATGATGAGAAAGAGGATAGAAGCGATGGCGAACGTAAACCATCCGCCATGTGGAAATTTATCCAGATTCGAAATGAGAAACATGAATTCAATGGAGAAGAACACAATTGCCATAGCCGATGAACGCAGTCGTGACTTCTTCACCATTGTGAAATAATACACAAGAAGTGTAGTGGTCATTAGCATATCAATTGTGATAGCCAGACCATACGCACCCTGCATGTGCACCGAACGTTGGAAATAAAGCACAACAAGAATAGTTCCACAGAGTAATACCCAATTGATAACAGGTAGATAGATCTGTCCCTTCATTTTGCTTGGATAACGAACTTTTGTGCTCGGCCAGAGTTTTAACTTCATGGCCTCGTTCACAAGTGTAAATGTTCCGGATATCAACGCCTGACTTGCAATGATCGCGGCGGCTGTTGCGATAACGATACTGAAAATTAATAATGATTCCGGTATGATAGAGAAAAATGGAATGCGATTATTGAGGTACGTTCCCTGTTGTGTAAGAAGCCATGATGCCTGACCAAAGTAGTTGAGTAGCAAGCATCCCAAAACAAATACCCATCCTACACGAATATTGCTTTTGCCACAGTGACCAAGATCCGAATACATCGCTTCAGCTCCGGTTGTACAAAGAAAGACTCCGCCCAAAATCCAGAAACCGCCCGGATAAAGTAGAAGTAATTTCGCAGCATACATTGGATTTACCGCTTTTAGTACCGTAGGATTTTGGAATAATTGGATTGCGCCGAATATACCAATGAAGATGAACCAGACTGTCATTATGGGACCGAAGATTTTTCCTACGACGTTGGTACCGAACTGCTGAAAGAAGAATAATAAAATGAGAATGCCGATTACGATTGGAACCGTTGGAATGCCTGGATAATCAATAGTAAGACCTTCTACTGCGGCGGAAATACTAAATGCCGGAGTAATAAAACCATCTGCGATGATGGCGGCGCAACCTATGATTGCCGGGAAGATTACCCAGCCGGCTTTATATTTTCTAACCAATGCATAAAGCGCAAAAATTCCACCTTCACCTTTGTTATCAGCGTTAAGCGCGAGATAAATGTATTTAATAGATGTAACAAGAATCAGTGTCCAGAATACACACGATGTTCCACCGATAACAAGTTCTTCGCTGATAACTTTTGAGTCGATGATTGCGCGGAACACATAAAGGGGAGACGTCCCAATATCTCCGTAGATAATTCCGAGTGAAATCAATATACCGGCGGCGGATAATTGATATTTGCTAAGATCTTTTGATCCGTCCATACTTTTTAGAGCTCCTCTTTCGGCTTACCAATGATCAGGCGATTACTTCGATCATAGGAAATATAACTCCACAACCAACTTATAAACGTAAGGACCTTATTTCTAAATCCTGTAATTGACATCAGGTGTACGAACATCCAGATATACCAGGCAATAAATCCTTGCGTCTTGAAAAGTTTTGTATCAACAACAGCTTTATTGCGGCCAACCGTTGCCATACTTCCTTTATCAAAATAATGAAACGGCTTCATTGGCTGTTTGTTTATAATTCGTCCAATGTTTTCAGCCACAAGCTTTCCTTGCTGTTGCGCGGGGGGTGCCATCTGAGGATGACCTTTCGGAAATTTAGGATCTCCGTCCATCAACGCTACATCACCGATCGCGAAGATATTTTCAAAGCCTTTCACACGATTAAATGCGTCAACATCCAATCTGTTCCCCCTTGTAACGTTCCCAGGTTTCAATCCTGCGATTGGATTTCCTGTAACACCGGCTGCCCAGATAAGCGTACGTGTAATAAGTTTTGTGCCATTGCTTAATATTGCTTCGTATCCATCATAGGATTTTACGGCGATATTCAGATGAACGTTAACTCCCATTTTTTGAAGAAATTCCAATGCCTTCGCAGAAGACTGTTCCGACATGCCATTTAAAAGTTTCTCATTCGATTCTATGATATGGATGTTCATCTGTGAAATGTCAAGCTCCTTATAATCTTTTGGGAATACATTTTTTTTGAGTTCGGAAAGAGCACCGGCTAACTCTACACCTGTTGGCCCACCACCAACAATAACATAATCCATAAGGCTGTTCACAATTTCCGGATCATCACTTAACAAAGCGTGCTCCATATTGCGTATCACTTTATTGCGCAATTGAATAGCATCCACAATTGTCTTCATTGACATTGCATTGCTTTCAATTTCTTTATTGCCAAAAAAATTTGTTGTGGCACCCGTAGCGATTACGAGATAATCATAATGTGCTACTCCGATGGAGGTTTCAATAAGATTTTCTTCAGGCTTTATATGGGTCACTTCTCCCAGACGGAAGTAAAAGTTGGGGCGGTAAGAAAAACGTTTGCGAAGTGGAAATACAATTGAGCTCGTTTCCAGTCCGGAGGTTGCCACCTGGTATAAAAGAGGCTGAAACGTATGATGGTTGTAGCGATCAAACATTACAATCTGTGCTTTCAGATGTTTTAAATTTTTGACCAGCTCAACTCCTCCGAATCCTCCGCCAATAACTATAATCCGGGGTTGACCCGAGTCAGCAATGCGGGTCTGATTGATGATTAATTTGGGCATGTAAGACGGATAAATCCTTGAAAACACAGGCAATTTACGCCATTAGCGAAGATTTTGTTGATTCAACTAAAAATAATTTGAGGGGGTGCTATTACTCGGTGTAAAGCAATGTATTTTTGCAGCCATCAAACCAAACTCTTATGAAGAAATTATTGATTGTTATTTCTATAGGCGCCCTTTTCGCTCGATGCGGCGGCGTTGAAAAAGAAAAAATGAAAATCCAGCTTGACTCGCTCCAGAATGAACTGGCGGTGAGCCAACAAATGAATCAGACGTTGGCTGAAGTAGGCACGCTGATGGATTCTATTGACGCAAGTCGCCAGGTATTGCGTGTGAATATGGTAGAAGGCACAACGTATGCAGCGTATACATCAAGAATGAAAGACCTTAACAACTATGTGAAGGAAACTCAATCTAAAATCGGCGATCTTGAAAAATCGCTGAAGAAGTCAAAAGCAAGTAACAATTCTTTTGCTGCCACGATCAAGAAATTGAAAGCTGATTTGGAAACAAAGAATGGCGAAATAGTTTCGTTACAACAGAAGGTTCAGGATCTTGGAACTCAGAATGACAACATGAAGATCACGATCGATCTTCAGGAAGCTGAACTGAATGATAAGACCTCCCAAATCGAAGCAAAAACTCAGGAACTTGCATTGATCGAAGCAAAAATTCAGGAGTTGATGATTCAAAGCAAGATGAGCGAAGCTGATTCATATTTTGCTCGTGGAGCTGCGGTAGAAGAAGCTGCGAACCGTACAAAACTTGCTCCGCGTAAAAAGAAAGATACATACAAAGAAGCTCTCGAACTTTATAAGAAAGCTCAATCATTGGGTAATGATAAGGCTCAGGCTAAAATTGATGCACTAACGAAGAGAATTGACTAAACTGTAGTCTGTCCCTTACCAAAAAGCCCTCTCCGAAATGTGGGGGCTTTTTTTATTGAATGTTCACATTACAAGTTGCAGGCTTGCTGTAATTCGTAGCCTTCACCAGGTAACATTGCGGTTAGAACCATTTCTTATATTTGAAATACCGGATCATCCCAAATACAATTATCGCCATAAAAATCATCACGCTTGGATATCCCCACGAAGATGATAATTCCGGCATATTATGAAAGTTCATTCCATAAATGCCCACTATGAAAGTTAACGGCATGAAAATAGTTGAGATGATCGTAAGGACTTTCATAACTTCATTCATCCGGGTATTCATGGTGTTAATATGAATATCCATGAGACTTGATGTGAGATCTTTGTACGTATCCAGTGAATCGATTAAATGAACAACATGATCATATACATCTGCAAAATATCGCTCCGTTTGTGGTTCAATAAATCCTGATTCATCTTTTATCAGCTTGCTTAATGCATCTCTAAGGGGATATAGTGCCTTGCGCAAATAAATGAGCTCTTTTTTTATTTTCTGGATCTTTTGAAATTCCTTATCCGTTGGGTTCTTGTAGATGTCGTCTTCAACAATTTCAATCTGCTGACCGACTTCGTCAAGGACGGTATAATAGTTATCAACTATAATATCGATCAGGCGATATAAGAGATAGTCAGCCTTTCGTGATCGCACACGACCCGATGCTTGTTTGATGCGTTCGCGGAATGGGCCAAAAAGATCACCTTCTTTTTCCTGGAAGGAAAGAAGAAAGTCCTTGCCTAAAACAAAGCTGATTTGTTCGTAATCAATCTTTCCATTTTTAATGCTGTGAAGCATCTTCATGGTAAAGAAAAGATGATCATCAAATTCTTCCGCTTTTGGTGTGTGATCACTGAGGATATCTTCAATCAGAAGGGAGTGGAGGCAGAAGTGAGCTCCAAGCTTTACGACAACCTCCTTGTCCTGAAGTCCATCTACATTGATCCAATTAACATCATTTATCTTGAAGCTGGCAAGCAAATCCTCAACACTTCGATCACTTTGCATCGCATACTCTTTTTCACTGTATTGAATCAGCTCCAAAACAGCGGGTCCGTGATGAACATGATGATGCCCTGCTTTCTTTTCTATTGCCAACGTTTTTTGCTTAGCCATTACAACGGATTATTTGGTTGATTTCTATAAGTGATCAAACGCATCGGAACAGCCATCTCAATTCCTTCTTTATCGAATCGCTCTTTAATTGATTTATAAATGTCTGTCTTTAATTCAAATCCTTCTGTAGGATTATTTGACCATGCGTACGCCCGAAGCTGAATGGCTACTTCGGTAAAACCCAGCACTCTCACCATAACCTGATGTTCCCCTTTTGATAATTCAATCTCAGTCCTGTTATCAATGCACAACGGATGTTTTGTGGCTTCCTCCTGAATAATTTTTTGTGCTGCACCAATATTTGATTCAAGAGAAATTCCCAATTCAACAAACACACAGATTTTTTCGTCAACAATAGTGGAGTTAAGAATAACCTCATTACTGATAACGGTATTTGGAATTACGATTCTCCTGTTTTCAAAATCTTTAATTACAACATGGCGTAATGTAATATCTTCAACGTCTCCTGTATAGAGTTGTCCGATTTTTATCCTGTCTCCAACACTGAATGGTTTGAAAATCACGAGGAATATTCCACTTATAATATTAGAGAATGCTTGTTGTGAGGCAAAACCGACAATAGCAGCTAGAATTCCTGCGCCGGTAAGGAGCGTGTCACCTAACATCCGCAGACTTGGAATGGAACGGAAAATGATTACAACTGCAATGAGGATGACTATGAAATCACTCGCATTCTTAAAGAAATTATAACGTGTATGATCTACTTTAAGCTTGTGAGCAGCAGCTTTAAAAAATCTTCCAACAACGAACCGTATAATTCTCCCAATCACAAGTGCAATTCCTAGCACAATGACTGCGAATATGAACTGTTCCCACCGACTATCGCTTATGTTCATGAAGCCCTAAAATAGTCATTAGTCGATTGCAACGACTCACATAACGTGTGTTTTTTTACGTTTTGATTTCCATGTCTACCTAACTATCCATTACAGGCTGTTATATTGCACGCTTATGTCCTTACGACTTGATGATATAAAAGCTCCGATTGCAAAGGAGATGGAGGAATTTGAACAGAAATTCCGTGCCTCCATGCATACAAAAGTGCTTTTATTGGATAAAATCATGCAATACATCGTAAAACGCAAGGGTAAACAAATGCGGCCGATGTTCATTTTTCTTAGCGCTGGCACGTGTGGACGAATAACAGAATCGACCTTTCGTGGGGCTTCCCTTATTGAATTACTTCACACGGCCACACTGGTGCATGACGATGTTGTCGATGATTCGAACTATCGGAGAGGTTTCTTTTCCATTAATGCACTGTGGAAGAATAAAATAGCAGTGCTGGTAGGAGATTTTTTGCTTTCCAGAGGATTGATGCTTTCTATTGAGCACAAAGAATTTGATTTGCTGAGCATCGTGAATAGTTCTGTCAATGAAATGGCGGAAGGAGAATTGCTACAAATGGAAAAGTCACGACAGCTGGACATAAGCGAGGAAATTTATTATCAGATCATTCGTCAAAAGACGGCATCTTTAATAGCTTCCTGTTGTGCCGTCGGAGCGAGCTCTGCTGGTGCAGATCCGGAGATCATCAAAAAGATGAAGGCTTTTGGTCAGCACATCGGTATGGCCTTTCAGATCAAAGACGATTTGTTTGATTACGGAGAAGATGAGATTGGAAAACCGCTTGGTATCGATATTAAGGAAAAGAAAATGACGCTTCCGTTGATCTATGCTCTTTCAAAAGCAAGCTGGCTTGAAAAAAGAAAGATCATCAGCATTGTTAAAAGCGAAAGTGATAAACCAAAGAAAGTAAAAGAAGTAATTGAGTTTGTAAAAAAATCAGGCGGTATTGAATATGCGAAAGCAGCAATGGATAAGTTCTATCATCAGGCCCTTGTACTGCTGAATGAATTCCCCGAATCGGTTTACAAAAAAGCTCTCGCGCAACTAGTTGAGTTTACGATTCAACGCGTCAAGTAATTTGAAATTCGAAAAACGAAATCTGACGATCGCTCCCCAACGAAGTAAACGCATTTTCAAATCAGTATTACGCTGCCTTCTCCCTCCCAGCTTCCAGTATCGCATAATTCTTCCAGGTTTGGAAAGTGTGAGGATCAAGCATCGTATCTGCTCGACCAGTATTCGTTGGCTTAAAGTTTCCTTCCAGTTCCCACCATTTCTTTGCATCTGCTTTTGCAGTATTTTTATCGACATCAAAATAGTTGATAATTGAATCTGAAATGATCCATGGTTTTTCAACGGAGGCATATTTTTCGAAGATCATCGAGCGCATCTGTGTGCCGCTTGTCTGATTCTTGAAATGAGAAATTGTATAGGACATTGTTTCCGGTTCCGTCATGATAAGGTTCCAGTATTTTTTGCTGGATACTATCTGTGATGTTGTAAGGAGATATCCGAAGCCCTTTTCAAGAGGTTCTTTCGTGATGCCGCATGAAGCGCGAAATTCTTTTTTCTTTTTGCCGAAGATTGAATCCAATAGGGCCATAGCAAAGATCCTGGTTAGTAATATTCCTTAAATACTCATCAGGGAGCAAATAGTTGCATCCCCATACCTTAATTTTTACAAAATGGTAGTAGAACAACGGATTTCGAGGGTCAATTGCAGTAAAGTGAAATACATATTCCCTCCGCTATTAAATTTCCATCCACTGCAAATGACGGTGATTAGGTGCTGATAATGCTGAAAAGGATGTAACAAATTGTCACGTTTCCAGGCTTTCATCACAGATTTTTTACCGATAACTGCAGGAAATACTTTCAACAGAAATCGCAATTTCACGTAAGCGGTGAAACTGATCAATCGAGTGATCAAAGTTGTTTATTCGTACCCTGTGGCTTCGTCGCAATCTTTTTTTGAACATACTTTTCATAGTTAGTAAAGAAGTGCTCCAACTGATCAACAGGAAGTCCTTTAGCAATGATCTTTTTCTTATCATCGAGAATGTAAAGTGAAGGGGTTGTCTCGGCGTAATAGAATTTATTGATTTGACCTACATAACTTCTTGGACCGTTAACAGTGATCCACTGCATTTTCATTTCTTTGATATAATTTCTCATCTTCAGCATCGACGTATCCTGACTTACAGCAAATACTTCAAGATTAAATTTAATTTTATCCTTATTATAGAAGTCAACTAATTTCGGTGACTCAGTCCTGCAATGTCCACAGTCGGGATCGAAAATGTAGAGTATTGTATATTTCTTTTTGATATCATACATCGACTTCTGCTGAAAATTAGCATCCTGCATGATAAGATTAGCTCCGGTTTTTCCAATAAGACTTACCCGAAGTTTATCAGCATATTCTTGTAGGCTTTTCTTTAAAGGAGCAGTTGCCCAGAAATCCTGGGAGCCCGATGCGTAATATTTATCGTATAGCCGTACGTAGACTTCATCAAGTCCCATAATGGCTGGGCTTCTGTATTTTACAATGCAACTATAGATAAGATATTTATAGGTTTCCTGGTTCGGCTTTGCTTTTTCAACAAGCCCATCGATAGCTTTCATGATGCTATCGGGAGATTGAACAAAAAGCTTATCAAGGTATTCACCAAGTTTTTCATAATACGAAGGTCTCGATAAACGAATGAGAGCGTCATCTGCGAGATTAAAATTATCGAAGAAATGCTGACGATAATAGCGTAGTGCGAAAGTTGAATCAATAGAACCGTTCGCCTTTTTTGGCGCCTCGGGAATGTCTATCTGCCTGATGATTTTTAAAATTCGGGCAGTAAGTGTCGTTGGATTTGATTCAATAATTTTATTTTGAGAGGCAATAGCCTTTTCGCTGATCTTTTTGAATGATTCACGCGCTTCTTTTTTCTGATCTTCTTTTAACGTGCTATCCCGAATGGTCTTCAAAAAAGGATCTGCCTCCAGGTGAAGTTCACTGCTGAATATCATATTGGCAAAGAAGAGCCTGTTGTCCTCATCGCCTGTAACTTTCATGTTCTTTAAATAATCTTCGGTAGAAGTCTCCATTAGGAAATGTTGCTTCTCACTCACTAAAAAATCGAAGATTTTTATTTTACCGAGGAAGAAGAAGTATACACCATGCGAAAGGCTTTCTTTTCCGGAAAAAGAGAATTCTCCCTGGCTATTAACCTTTGCTGTGTCAAGACGATAGGTTGTCTCTCCATAATAATACCCTAAATAAGCAGTTGTATCTTTCAGGCCTTTGATCTTAAAATCGATCTTATGACCTGGACCTGGTTGACCAAACGAATGAGCCGAAATAATGAGAAGTAATAGAGTTGTTAATTTATTCATAACGCAAAAGCTGGGTAAATTTCTTCAATTTTTTAATGATTGGCAATTAATGTTCCAGCTTTCAAACGTTATTATACTATAGATGAGTTCTTCTTCTTTTGCCTTATTTTGCGCCCACGAAGGATGTCACTAAAAATTTCAAATCTGAGCAAATATTATGGTCGGCAGAAAGCTGTTGATCAGATCTCCTTTTCGGTAAATGACGGTGAGATTGTCGGTTTCCTTGGTCCTAATGGTGCGGGAAAATCCACAACCATGAAAATAATTACTGGTTTTCTTCCTCCTTCCGAAGGTAGTGTTGAGATAATGGGAGAAAGTGTAACGGATTATCCAATGTCAGTGAAAAGGAATATTGGATATCTGCCGGAGCATAATCCACTTTATCTTGACATGTATGTTCATGAATTTCTCAGCTTCATGGCTGGCATTTATGGATTGAGCTTGTCCCGTAAAAAAGAAAGGGTTATTGAGATGATCACGTTGTGCGGTTTAGAAGATGAACAGAATAAAAGAATTGGAATGCTTTCAAAGGGATTCCGCCAACGGGTTGGACTTGCCCAGGCGCTCATTCATGATCCCAAAGTGCTGATACTCGATGAGCCAACTTCCGGTTTGGACCCAAATCAACTAATTGAAATAAGAAGACTTATCAAAAAAGTGAGCATGAGTAAAACTGTTCTGTTCTCATCCCATATTCTTCAGGAAGTAGAAGCATTGTGTGATAGGGTAGTAGTGATCAATAATGGAAAAATAGTTGCAGATGATCGTGTGGAAAATCTTTTGCATGGAGGTGATAATTTTTTTATTATAGAATTTGCGGATCCGGTTACAACTGAAGAACTAATGGGCGTAACCGATGTGGAACAAGTTCGTCAGATGGAAAAATTTCGTTTTCATGTTAAAGCAAAAGCAGGAGTTGATATCAGGCAAGCATTAGTAAAGTTTACTGTGGAAAAAAATCTTTCGCTGATCGAATTGAAGCAGGAAGAAAATTCTCTTGAGACAGTTTTCAGTCAACTCACTTTAGTTAAAAAGAAATAAACTCATGGTTCAAATCTTTCTTAAAGAGTTTAATGGTTTTCTCAATTCGCTCATTGCGTACATGGTGATGGGAGTATTCCTGATCATAATGGGCTTATTAATGTGGGTGTTTAAAGATACATCTGTGTTGAATTATGGCTACGCCGATATGAGTACGCTTTTTTCATTTGGACCCTATGTTTTAATTTTTCTTGTACCAGCAATTACTATGAGAAGTTTCGCTGAAGAAAAAAAGCTTGGAACCCTTGAATTATTAATGACAAAACCGTTAGCCGAGCGCGATATCGTGTTAGGAAAATTCTTTGCAGCATTCGTACTCGTTATAATCTCGTTAATTCCAACGTTGATTTATTATTTCACATTGTCCCATCTTGGAAATCCCGAAGGTAATATTGATACTTCTGGTGTAATGGGATCATTTATTGGAATGACGTTACTAGGCGGGATATTTTGCTCTATTGGAATTTTAGCTTCTTCAATCACTCCAAATCAAATTGTGTCTTTTATAATTGGTGCCTTTTTCTGCTATCTCTTTTATACTGGCATGGATTCGGCGGCAGCTTTATTCAATGATGGAGAAAACTCTTTACTTGTAAGACAATTTGGAATCGTTTACCACTACGAATCGCTAAGCAAAGGATTGATTGACAGTCGCGATCTTATCTACTTTTTTAGCGTTGCCTTCGTCATGCTTCTTTCTACAAAAACAGTTTTATCAAGCCGGTCATGGTAACGTGGGAAAATAAACGATTGGGTGATCTGCTTCTTCTCTCCAACGGACTGGTATTTGCGTTCGTTTTGTGTCAGCTAAGTTCATTTTACTTTTTCAGAATAGACTTAACGGAGGAGAAACGGTATACGATCAAGCAGCCAACAAAAGATCTTCTTAAAAATCTTGAAGAGGATGTATACATTGAGGTTTATCTTGAAGGTGATCTGAATGCGCCTTTCCGCAGGCTCAGAAAGGCAATAGAAGAAACATTGGAAGAATTCAGGATCTACTCGAATAACAAGGTTCATTTTACATTCAACGATCCAGCGAAAGCAGTCGGTCAAAATGCGCAGCGCGAGTTCATGGCTTTGCTTTCGGCAAAAGGTATTCAGCCAATGAATATCATTGATACCAAAGATGGTCAACGTTCTGAAAAACTAATATTTCCAGGAGCATTAATTTCATACGCTGGCGTGGAGAAAGGAGTTATGCTTCTGAAAGGGTCTCGCACGCAAGGCTCGGAAGAGGTTCTGAATCAGTCAATTGAAGGTCTTGAATTTGAACTTGCCAACGCGATTCAATCACTATCATCTGAAAACAGAAAGACGGTCGGATTTGTAAAAGGTCATGGAGAGCTGGACAGTGTTCAGACTGCTTCCCTGCGTAATAATTTGCTGGGATCGTATGATGTATTAAGTGCTGACTTGAAAAAAAACCCGTTGCCTTCCGAGTTTGATGTATTAATGATTGCAAAGCCAACTTCTCAGTTCTCTGATACAGACACCTATGCATTGGATCAATATGTATTAAAAGGAGGAAAAATACTTTTAGTGTTAGATCGGCTTGATGCATCAATGGATAGTGCCTCAACTGATAATTACTTTGCGTTTACGTATCCGGACGGACTTGATGACCTGTTATTTCATTATGGAGTACGTGTCAATCAAAACCTGATTCAGGACCGAGTTTCACTTCGCTATCCGATCGTAACGGGGGTATTGAACGGTAAACCTCAAATCACTCCGATTGAGTGGCCGTTCTTCCCTTTGGTAAATCATTATGCAGATCATCCGATAACCCGTCATCTTGATATGACCTCGCTGAAATTTGTCAGTAGCATTGATTCAGTAAAAGCAACTGGTATCAAGAAAACTCCACTGTTATTTTCATCAGAATATTCGCGCAGTCTTACTTCTCCTGTGAAAGTGAGTGTTGCAGATTTAAGAAAGGAAAAATCTGAAAGTTTTTCTCAAGGTCCGTTTGTATTAGCTTACTTACTGGAAGGAAAGTTTACTTCTATTTATAAGAACAGATTTTTACCAGACGGAGTAGATTCAACAGGATTTAAAAAAGATGGACTTGAATCTAAAATGATTGTTGTTGCAGATGGAGATATTGCACGTAATGAAATCAACTTACGAACTGGTCAACCCCAGCCTCTTGGTTATGATGCTTTCTCAAAACTCACATTTGCCAACCAGGAATTGCTAAGAAACATGATTGCATATCTTGCCGATGATTCGGGATTGATCAGCACCCGGAACAAAGAGGTTAAGATTCGTCCACTTAATAAAGAGAAGGTTAAGAATGAAAGAGCTTTATGGCAAGCAGTTAATTTAGTGTTGCCAATTATATTGATTTTGATCTTTGGCATTTTAAAAGCTTACACGAGAAAGCGTAAGTACGGAAATTTTGTTCCTGTAGTCCCTACTAAAGAAAAATCAAATGCAGCGTAAGCGTAATAAATTTCTAGCGCTGTCTTTCGTTTTATTAGCGGTTGCTTGTGCTGGGCTTTATGTTATCTCAATAGAAGATGTAAAGCCTGATATCAACCAGGACCTATTCAAGATTGACACTGATAAGATCGATCTTGTAATAATGCAATCCTTAAAAGGAAAAACTGAACTAAAATTTGAAAATAGTCAATGGAAAGTAAATGATAAATGGGTTGCTGATAATTCAATGATCAATGTGTTGTTTGCAACATTGAAACAGGTAGAACCACGCCGACCAGTTGCTTTGTCATTGAGAGATTCCGTTAAGATGTTGCTGGAGCAAAAAGGTACGAGAGTTTCTCTTTCGCAGGCAGGAGAGTCAAAAGGTGAATTTTATGTTGGTGGCAATTTTACAAAAACAGAAACATGGTTTATGAAAGTAGGTGATTCGCAACCATACACCATGATGATCCCTGGCTATCGGGTGTATATTGGAGGAATTCTTGAATTGGATGAAACCGGTTGGCGTAACAAAAGAATTTTTGAGTTTAACTGGAGGAACTTCCGGTCATTATCTTCAACGTATTTTAAAGATCCAAAGCAAAACTTCACAATAGAGATGAAGAACGGGATGTTTGCAGTGGCTGAAATTTCTTCTTCGGATACAACAAAAGTCAATAATTATCTTGATGCAATTTCTCTTCTTTTTGCTTCTAAATTTATTGCGCCAGGACGACCGCAAATGGATAGCCTCATCGCTGCCGGCCCAGGAGTGAAGATCGAAATCAAGGACATTGCCAATCGCTCTTTTACCCTTGACCTGTTCGCACCCCAACGTAAGAACTCAGAAGTCTATGCTCGCCTCGGTGATGGACAGATTGTTGCCCTCGAAAAAAAGGATGCTATGGAGATCGTAAGGACCAGATCATTTTTTATTCTTAAGCCTTGACCTTTTTTCCTGACTAATTTAGTCTTTTTATAGCCTTACACTGTTCTGAGTTAGCTTATCGCTTTTGGGTCTTACCTGTTAAAATTTCCCTTTCAGCACGAAGCGTTTTACATTTTAGGGAATTGATTTTCTTTATACCTTAGCAGTTTACAACCATAACCACTGAATTTACATGAAGTTCATCGTTAACTCCAGCTACCTGCTGAAGCAACTATCTTATATCAATGGGGTAATTACTACGAACCCTGTCGTGCCTATTCTTGAGAATTTCCTTTTTGAGATAGATAAGAGCCATCTTACCGTTACCGCTTCAGATTTGCAGACTTCCATGATCACTGAGATCAATGTGGAATCTAAAGAACGTGGAAATATTGCTGTGCCGGCCCGTATTCTTCTGGATACCCTTAAGAACCTTCCTGATCAGCCTGTTACATTTTCAATAGACGAATCAACATACAGCATTGAGATCAGCTCAGACAATGGTCGTTACAAGCTTTCAGGGGAGAATGCAACAGATTTTCCAAAAGTACCTTCTGTTAGCAACGACTTTTCAGCCCAGCTATCTTCTGAAGTGTTAGCCCGCGCTATTAATAATACCATCTTCGCAACAAGCAACGACGAGCTTCGTCCTGCAATGACGGGTGTGTATGTAAATCTTGGCGAAAAGAACACCACTTTCGTAGCAACGGACGGTCACCGTTTGGTGCGCTACCGCAGAACAGATGTAAAATCGGAAAGTGGTAATACGATCATCATTCCCCGAAAGGCTCTGAACTTACTAAAGTCAACGCTACCCTCTGAAAACACAGATGTAACGATCGACTTTAATACATCGAATGCATTTTTTAAATTTGGAAGTATTCGAATGATCTGCCGTTTGATTGACGAGCGTTTTCCTGATTATGAAAACGTTATTCCATCATCGAGCACAATTAAGATGGTAATCAGTCGTGTTGACTTTCTGAGCTCGCTCAAACGCATCTCCATCTACGCAAACAAGACAACGCACCAGGTTCGTTTGAAGATCACAGGGAGTCAGCTGCAAGTTTCTGCTGAAGATCTTGATTTCTCCAATGAAGCAAATGAGCGCTTATCATGTGAACATGAAGGTGAGGATATCGAGATCGGTTTCAACGCGCGTTTCATGATTGAAATGCTGAGTAATCTCGATACAGACCAAATTAAATTAAATATGTCAGCACCTAATAAAGCCGGTGTTATTCTTCCAGTAGAAAAGGATAAAGCAGAAGATATTCTCATGCTGGTAATGCCGGTAATGTTGAATCAATACGTATAGACTAAAATTAATGGATTGTAGGATTTATTGATCCGATAGACTTTATACCTAAACCTAAGTGAAATGAACTCTGCTCTGAAAAGAGTGGAGTTTTTTTTTGACTACGATCATACACTAGGATTTGTATCTCTTCCAGCTTACAGAGAAATCTTTGTATAACCAGGATCACGCTAATCCTGAAAATCCTGGTAAAAAAAAGAGCCACTCTAACATGGCTCTATCTATTAAATTATCTTGATCTCATTCCTCCGATTTCAACGTTGAGAAATCAAAGCTTGTCTCCAAAAACTTTGTCGTAAATTTCCCTGATCTGAATATCGCGTTGTCCATCAACGCTAAATGGAATGGGATGGTAGTTTTAATACCAACAATCACAAACTCGCTTAACGCGCGCTTCATACGTGTGATCACTTCTTCGCGAGACTGGCCTGTTGTAATCAACTTGGCAATCATCGAATCGTAGTTTGGTGGAATTGTGTAACCAGCATATACGTGACTGTCTACGCGTACGCCATGACCTCCCGGGAGATGCAGGCTAACAATTTTTCCTGGCGATGGACGGAAACCATTCGCCGGATCTTCCGCATTGATACGGCATTCCATTGCAAACAGGTTAGGGAAATAGTTACGACCAGAGATTGGAACACCGGCAGCAACCTTTATCTGTTCTTTAATAAGATCGTAGTCAGTAACCTCTTCTGTGATCGGGTGCTCAACCTGGATACGGGTGTTCATTTCCATGAAATAGAAATCACCATGCTTGTCAACAAGGAACTCAATCGTACCAACACCTTCGTAGTTGATCGCTTTTGCTCCTTTGATCGCTGCTTCACCCATGCGTTCGCGCAATTCCTGGCTAACAATAGGAGAGGGTGTTTCTTCTACAAGCTTCTGGTGTCTGCGCTGAATAGAGCAATCACGTTCTGATAAGTGACATGCTTTGCCATATTGATCGCCTACCAATTGTATTTCAATGTGGCGAGGCTCTTCAACAAATTTCTCAAGGTATAGTCCATCATTTCCGAAAGATGCAGCAGCTTCACGTTTGGCATCATCCCATGCTTTCTTGAATTCAGATTCTTCATTGATAATACGCATTCCTTTACCACCACCACCCGCAGTTGCTTTCACAATGACGGGATACTTGATCTCTTTGGCGATCTTTATACCTTCTTCGATAGAAGAAAGTAATCCATCTGACCCGGGAATTATAGGAACACCTGCTTTACGCATGGTGTCTTTCGCTGTTGCTTTGTCACCCATCAGGTTGATCATGGTAGGTGTTGGCCCGATGAACTTGATCCCGTATTCATGACAGATAGCAGAAAATTCTGCGCGCTCTGACAAGAATCCGTAACCAGGATGTATCGCATCGGCGTTGGTGATTTCCGCTGCAGAAATAATGCGCGGAATATTCAAATAGGAATCTTTGCTCGGTGGCGGTCCAATGCAGACAGCTTCATCCGCAAAGCGTACATGGAGACTTTCACGATCGGCAGTGGAGTAGACGGCTACAGTTTTGATGTCCATCTCTTTACATGTACGTATGATACGCAATGCAATTTCTCCACGGTTGGCTATTAATATTTTCTTAAACACGGTAGTTCAGTTTTGTTGGTAATAAAGTAGGTCGAAGTTCTTGCTTGCGCGTGACGTGCTCGTTTGCAGGAAACAACAGAGCTTAATCAGGCTCCACTACAAATAATACCTGATCATATTCAACAGGTGAAGAGTTTTCAATCATGGCCTTTACAACCGTTCCTGAAACTTCAGATTCTATCTCGTTGAAAAGTTTCATCGCTTCGATGATACACACCGTTTGCCCTTTTGTTACTTTATCACCAACAGAAATGAATGCCGGAATATCCGGGCTTGAGGAGCGATAGAATGTTCCGATCATAGGTGACTTAATATCAGTTGTATTTTTTCCGACCACTACCGGCTTCTCTGTTTTAGTAACAGGAGGTGCAGTTACGACATGTTGCTGAGTTGCTACTTGCTGCGGAGCTTGCTGCAATGTCATCATTGGTGTTGCAGAAGACTTCATCACCTTCTGGTCCGGTTCACGTTTTACGTGAAGCTTTAATTCCTTTGTTTCGATATTCACTTCATTCAATCCTGATTGGGAGATGAAGTCGATAAGATCACGTATTTCGCTTGTTTTCATTTCTTGGTTAGATTTTGGTCCTTCCGACTTGACTGCCGGAGATTTGGATTTGGCTTTTGATGCTTGGTCCTTGCTCATTGTATTACTTATTTAACACGTTCAATATATCCTCCTGACTGAGTTTCAATTTTAATATTGTCCCCAATATTGACAAACAATGGGACTTTTATTTCAGCGCCTGTATCAATGGTTGCGCTTTTCAATGTTCTGGTCGCTGTATCGCCTGCTACACCTGGCTCAGTATACGTAACCGTTACAACTACCTGGTTAGGAGCTTCTGCTGTAATGGCCGTTGTACCATTCTCAAAGGCGATCATTAAAGAAACTCCTTCTTTGATATATTTCACTGAGTCACCTAAAAGTGCTTTATCAACATATACCTGGTCGAATGTTTCATTATCCATACATACAAGGCTGTTACCATCATTGTAGAGGTATTGATAGTTTTTTGTTTCAACGCGTAATAATTCTACTGAATCTCCTGGACGAAAACGATTCTCAGCTATTTTTCCATTGCGAAGGTTACGCATCTTTACCTGATAGAAGGCACGAAGATTTCCTGGTGTTCTGTGCTGCAGTTCTTCCACCTGCATTATATCGCCATTGTAGCGGATGTAATTTCCTTTACTTAAATCTGAGATCGTAGCCATAAAAACGAGGATGTGAAGTTACTAATAATTAAATATTTACAAGCCTGAAAATAGGTCAATGGCTGTCGTAGGCCCATTTAACATAGATAGCTCCCCATGTGAATCCACCTCCAAAAGCCGCCAAAAGAAGATTATCTCCCTTCTTCAATTTCTTTTCATAGTCCCATAACAACAATGGAATTGTTCCGTCAGTGGTGTTGCCATATTTTGCAATGTTCATCATCACTTTATCTTCAGTGATTCCAACACGACCCGCTGTAGCATCGATGATTCTTTTGTTTGCCTGATGAGGTACTAACCAATCAATGTTTTCTGGTGTGAGATGATTGCGTTCGGCAACTTGCGCTGCAACTTCTGCCATATTGTTCACAGCAAATTTAAATACTGCTGATCCTTCCTGGTAAACATAATGCAACCGTTTATCGACAGACTCATGCGATGCGGGCATACGACTACCACCGGCTTTCATGTGAAGATACGTTTCCCCGGAGCCATCGCTCCTTAAGATCGAATCGATCACACCAACATCTTCAGTAGTTGGTTCTAGTAAAACACATGCAGCTCCGTCGCCAAAGATGATGCATGTACTGCGATCTGTATAATCGAGAATGGCAGACATTTTATCTCCGCCGATCACAATTACTTTTTTATACTTACCTGATTCGATAAAGCTTGTTCCAGTGCTAAGCCCAAAAAGAAAACCGGAACATGCGGCAGCAAGATCGTAGCTGAATGCATTCGTCGCCCCAACAGCCGTAGCAACAATATTTGCTGTGGCCGGGAAGGTCATATCTGCAGTGATCGTAGCAAAGATGATAAGGTCAATCTCTTTTGGATCGACCTTTGTCTTTGCCAATAACTCATTCACTGCTTCAATAGCCATTACTGAAACACCTTTATTTTCGCCCTTTAAAATTCTTCTTTCTTTTATTCCTGTTCGTGATGTGATCCACTCATCGTTGGTGTCCACCATTGTTTCCAATTCCTTGTTTGTAAGAATGTAGGGTGGTACATAACCGCCTACACCTGTAATCGCTGCTCGGATCTTATTCATAGTATATTTTAAAAACAAATGCCCGGCTGGTGTCCAGTCGGGCGTAGTCCTGCACTATCGTTTAAACTGACTTTTGAAATCAGTAAAAAGAATGTATTGATGACTAATCAAATGAAAAACAATCATACTTGCTTACGCCAGTACCTCTTTCTCCATTACAACGTTTCCCTTAAAATAAAGCTTTCCTTCGTGCCAGAAGGCGCGGTGTGGCAAATGATGTTCGCCAGTAGTAGCATCCACTGCAAATTGTTTTGCAACAGCTTTGTAATGAGTTCTTCTCTTGTCGCGACGGGTCTTCGAGGTTTTTCGTTTCGGATTTGGCATAACTGTTTATTTTAACTTTTTCAATTTTTCCCATCGTGGATCGATGGCATCTTCTTCTTTTTCACTTTCTGTTGTCGGAGTAGTGTATACCAAGTGTACGTCACTATCTTCCAAATTATCACTCTTGAAGGTGGGATGTAATTTCTTCATTGGAATTTCTACTCCAATAAGTTCATACATGTATTGTCCCACATCCAGCTGGGCCTGGTTACGTGTGATAAGCACGATCTCCTCACTCAATTCTTTTTCTTCTTCACCGTACTTGAAGATGATCTTCTTATCGATATCCATTGGAAAATCGAACGGTTCCAGGCTTCGATCACATATCAGATGGGCAATGCCAGTAATGTGAAAGTTGCCTTCAATCATCGTCTCGTGCTTATCCAGGGTAACAGAAGCTTTAAAATCTCCGCCTTCCAGCAACGCCTTACCGTATATACCAAAAAACTCATCACCAAAATCATATTCGAAACGGTGGACTTTTTGACTCAAACCAATAATGTTCACCTTAAAGTCTTGGGCCTTCATTACCTACAAAATAAGCGCGCAAATTTACCACGATTTTCCGGATTTGAGGGAGAATTTCTTGAATTGTGAGGTGGTTTTTTGACCAGGGTTATATTTTCTTGTTAATTAAGCACTATTGAGCACAATTTGAAGAATTTGAATTGAGAATTTGGCATCGCGTTTTTCATTACGCATTTAAGTAGCTATTCCAAGTTTTTTTGCTAAACCAAAAAATCTGCAAAAATCTCTTTTTTAAGCTGATCAAGTGGAATTTTTTCGAAATTCTCAACAAGAAAATCGACCACATTTTTTTTAAATCCCAGCTTTATAGCAATGTTTTTACTGAAAATGACTTCGCTCTCAAATACTTTTTGGTCTACAAAAATCAGTTGAATACAGCTTATAAGATAGTCCAGTTTTTGCCCTTGGCTAAGGGCACCCAATGTTTCTATGGGCTCCGGATTTTGAATAAGATCGGTTACATCAGGCTCAGGAAATTTCCGCTCCCGGGCTATCTGATAGATCATCTCCCGTTCGGTCTTTGCAAAGTGCTTGTCGGCTTCCGCCAACTGTATGAGAATGTTTAACTTTTTCTTGGTAACAATATCCATTGGGCAGGTCGGTACATTCCAAATCTAAACAATCCAAACTTTGAATGCTTACCGTTTGGATAAAATGACTGTATAATCGCTAAAGACTACTTGTTGTTTGATTGGCCCTGTTCTTAATAATATCTGTTGCCAGATATATGGCTTGTCGTAATGAACTTTCATCGGCAAGATTCTTACCCGAGATCGAATACGCTGTTCCGTGATCAGGTGAAGTTCTTACCGCAGGCAACCCAGCGGTGAAGTTGACACCATTTTCAAAATCAATGTACTTGAATGGAACCAGACCCTGATCATGATACATTGCTATAATGCCATCGTATTTTTTATGTTGTCCTGATCCAAAAAACCCATCGGCAGGGAAGGGACCAAACACTAACTTGCCTTTGCTTTTAAGATCATCGATCACTGGTTTTATCACGAGGTTTTCTTCATCACCGATCAAACCTTCATCGCCAGCATGCGGATTAAGACCAAGTACTGCTATTTTTGGTTTGCCTATTTGAAAATCCTTTTTAAGAGAAAGCTCCATCAATCGTATTTTCAGTTCTACTCTCTCTTTTGTAATGTGTCTTGCAACATCCTTAATTGGCAAATGTTCTGTCACTAACCCAACTTTTAGAGATTCGCCCACCATGAGCATAAGACTCTCTGTGGCTTCAAATGTTTGTGTTAAATATTCCGTATGTCCGCGAAATGGAAATTCCTCGCTATTGTAAATCGTATTTTTGTCAATTGGTGCTGTAACAAAGCCGTCAATCAGATTTTCTTTGATCTCTTCTACTGCTCTTTTTAAACTTAACAATGCTGCATGGCCACCTTCTTTAGATGGCTGTCCTGGTGTTATTCTGATTTCCTCTTCCCAGCAATTGACTACGTTAATCGACTTATGCATGAATTGTCCTTTCGTCTTCACAGTGGTGTAATTCAGGTCTTCAAGTCCCATCAATTTTCTGTAGTACGAAAGGACGCGAGTAGATCCATAAATGACGGGTGTAATCAAGCTAAGAATACGTGGATCCGACAAAGCTTTTATTACAACTTCAGGTCCGATTCCATTGATATCGCCAAGTGTAATTCCAATCCGTGGTTTAGTGAAATGAGTTGGAACAAAAGGTTGAGGTGTGTTCATGTTTTTTCAGAATGAATGCAAGTTAACGAAAAGTTACAGGAAGCAGGTTGCGTGAATACAAGTTGCAAGGATACAAGTTCCGGGAAGACAGGTTGTTCTCAATCGCTATCCCGAAACTTGCAACCTGTAACCTGCTGTGTAACTTGCAAACAGTAACCTGCAACTTGTACAATGTCCGTTCGTGCCAAAAAATTCTTAGGTCAGCATTTTCTTAACGATGTGAACATCGCTCAGCGGATCGTGGATTCATTGCAGCTTCCATCTGGCGTTGCTACGCAGGTACTTGAGATAGGACCGGGTACAGGAGTATTAACAAAAGGACTGCTCGAGCGAAAGGACGTTGATCTTAAAGTCATTGAAATAGATTTTGAATCAGTCTCTTATTTAAGAAAGAACTACAGGGGATTAAAGAACAGAATCATTGAAGGTGATTTTCTCGAAACAGACTTTAACACATTATTTCAAGGATCATTTAGTATTATAGGAAACTTCCCCTATAATATTTCTTCACAGATATTTTTCAACGTATTGGAACACCGGGATCAGGTTGATCAGGTAGTGTGCATGCTTCAAAAGGAAGTTGCCGATCGGATTGCATCAAAGCACGGCAATAAGGTCTATGGAATTTTAAGTGTGCTGCTTCAGGCTTATTATGATATTGAAAATTTATTTTCCGTATCTCCGGGCGTTTTCAGACCGCCACCAAAAGTAATGTCTGCAGTAATTCGTTTGAAGAGAAATCAACGGAAGAAATTAGATTGTGATGAAGTTCTTTTTAAACAGGTGGTAAAGCAGGGGTTTGGAAAGCGCAGGAAAACATTGCGTAACGCATTGAAAGAATTAAATTTGCCCGAATCGGTAAAGGCAATGGACATTATGAACAAGCGTGCCGAGCAATTGACAGTAGAGGATTTTGTTTTTTTGACACGTACTATTCAGCAAAGTGAAGGAGTTCATTCAATTTGAGTTGGCCAAAGAGTTTCGCGACCGCTTCCAGGAGGCATTGGACGTTCGTGATGCCGTATTCATTCGCGAAAGTCTTGAAGACATAAAACCTGCAGATATAACGGCTCTTTTATACGAGTTCAACGCAGTGGAGTCCAAGTATACCTTGGATCTCCTCCCCCTGGAAGTAAGGGCTCAGATCATCAATGACCTTGATTCCGATACACGGATCACTTTTCTAAAAAGCTATGAGCCAAAAGAAATTACTGAGATCATAAACTTACTTGATTCCGATGATGCTGCTGATATCCTGAATGAGATTCCAATTAAGACAAGTGAAGAGGTTATTGTAGGACTTGATCCTGAGCTTCGCTTACACTTAATGGATCTTTTGCGTTATGATGAAAACGTTGCCGGTGGATTGATGGCAAAAGAGTTGATCAAGGTGAGAAGCAATTGGTCAGTGGTGCAGTGTGTCGAGGAGATCCGCAAACAAGCTGAAAATGTTACGAAGTTTTACAACGTTTTTGTTGTAGACGAAAATGATAAGCTTCTTGGAAGAGTTGGTTTGCAAAATATAGTGATTGCAGATGCCCATAAGCTGGTGGCAGATATCTATGAAGAAGACATTGTTTCAGTTGAAACGTATTTGACTGACACGGAAGTAGCGGTCATTATGAAAAAATATGACCTGGAATCTGTCCCTGTTGTAAATGTTCAGGGACAGCTTGTTGGGAGAATTACAATTGATGATATCGTGGATGTGATCACAGAGCAGGCAGAAGAGGATCGTCAGTTGATGTCTGGTATTACAGAAGATGTTGAAGAAGATGATACGGTGTGGAAAAATACACGAGCACGACTGCCGTGGCTTCTAATTGGGATTTTTGGAGGGATGCTTTCTGCTCGTTTTATGGGATTATTCGAGCTGGAACTGGCGAGAGTTACAGCCATAGCATTTTTTGTCCCTCTTATTCAGGCAACGGGAGGGAATGTAGGAATTCAGTCGTCTTCTCTGGTTGTTCAAAGTTTGGCGAGTGCTGATTTTGTTGATGAAGGCTTGTGGCAACGATTGACGAAAGTATTATTCGTGGCTTTGCTGAATGGTGTTTTTTTGTCAGTCATTGTTTTTGGCGCTAATTGGCTATTATTCGGCAATCAACAGCTTTCATTGGTGGTTTCGATCGCATTGTTCAGTGTTGTGGTCTTTGCTTCGCTGGTTGGAACAATTACCCCATTGATCCTTAATAAATTCGGATTTAATCCTGCAGTGGCGTCCGGACCATTTATTACCACAATTAATGATTTATTGGGCCTTACGGTCTATTTTATCACTATTCAAATAATGCTGTAGACTTCTTCTGTTGGATGTAAGATTCTTTTAGAAATTACATCGAATTGAGTGGTTACTTCTTCTAACTTTGACCGAACCAAAAAAGACAATTTGAAATTTTTTACCAAGCCCTTCACCTGGAAAAATTTTAAAATCGATTTCAATGATCGTATGAATTACATCATTGAAAAGCCTTTATTAACGTCCCTGATCGTTCTGTTGGTGGTGACTATTCTTGTGGTTTCGTTAAGTTTTAAATATTACTTAAACGATTTTGAGAAATTCTGGGAGCAGGTACTTGTTGAAGCTCACGGGATGATCTTTGATATTGCTATCATCGGTATTTTACTTTTTTGGTTGAATCAAAATGGTGAGATACGTCAGCGAATTCGCACCTACAAAGATGAGATCGACGATTTTCGTTTGCTGGAATCAGATGAAGCAGCGTTCAGAATGGTGGGAAATATAAAGCGTCTCAATCGTCATAAGATCCACGAGATTAATCTGGTTAACTGTTATCTCGCAAGAACACATCTCAGTTATATCAATTTAAAGGGTTCTAACATGAACTCTGTTAATTTATCAAGTGCTTCTTTATTGGAGACTAATCTTGAGAATACACGACTTAATCAAACCAATTTTGAGAACGCAAACCTTAATCAAGCTAATTTAAAAGGGGCTTATGCAAGCGGTGCAAACTTTAAAGACGCCTTCCTGATAAAGACGCAATTTGAGAACTCATTTTTGATCAAAGCTAATTTTACCAATGCCTATCTTATGGAGGCAAATTTGCAAAATAGCTATCTGATGGGTGCTGACTTTGAAAATGCAAGCTTATACAAAGCTGACTTCCGTGGATCAAAGGGTCTTACAATTGAGCAATTGTCTAAAGCCAAAACTCTTTACCTGGCAAAGTTTGATGATGATCTACAGGCACAAGTGAAAGAATTGATGCCTGAATTGGCTGAAGCGTGACAGTGAGTTAACAGTTAAACGTTATCGTTGCGTTTGCACTTGTATTACAAAAATCCTTACATTTGACCTATAGAGCAACAACGGTTTCGGCAACGAAGCCGTTGTTGCTTTTTTGCACTCTGCTGATCAAGGTGCACTGGTTTGAGATCAATACAATAAACTATTTTTTATGGCAAAGAGTATATCCTATTATACAAAAGAAGGTTTGGAGAAGTTGACAACGGAACTTGCCATGCTAAAGACAAAAGGACGCTCCGATATCGCGAAGCAAATTGCCGAAGCGCGTGATAAAGGTGATCTGAGTGAGAACGCCGAATATGATGCAGCAAAAGATGCTCAAGGTCATCTTGAAGCAAAGATTGCCCAGTTAGGAGAAATAGTTTCGAACGCCCGCCTGATTGACGAGAGTAAGCTTGATACAGAGTCAGTTTCCATTCTTTCAAAGGTCACTATTAAGAATAAAAAGAACAATGCGTCAGTAACGTATATGCTTGTCTCTGAAGAAGAGGCTGACTTAAAGGCGGGAAAAATTTCAACACAATCACCCATTGGAAAAGGATTGTTAGGTAAAAAGAAAGGCGATTCGGCAAAGATCAAGACTCCGGCAGGCGAACTTGAATTTGAGATTACAAACATTGCTATTTGATAATGGCATCGATTTTCACACGAATTATCAACCGTGAGATACCTGCGCATATCGTGGCCGAAGATGATAACTACATTGCCTTTCTTGATATACTGCCGCTGATGAAGGGGCACACGCTGGTAGTTCCCAAAACAGAGATTGATTATATCTTTGATCTGGGCGAAAAAAAATTTACAGGGCTTCATCTTTTTTCCGCTACTGTCGCAAAGGCAATAAAGAAGGCCATTGATTGTAAAAGAGTGGCAGTAGCTGTCCTGGGAATGGAAGTCCCTCATGCTCATATCCACCTCATTCCAATGAATGTTATGAGCGATGCGAATTTTTCCAATCCGAAGCTCAAGCTTACTGAAGAGGAGCTTGCTGTCATAGCTCAGAAGATCCGTAAAGCATTTTAACATGATCGCTATTACCAGGCCTACATTATTGCTGAGTGAAGCGATATGCAGATCGAATATCAAACGCATTGCTGATAAAGCAAAGAAGTCAGGTGTTGCGTTCAGACCTCATTTCAAAACACATCAGTCGCATGAGATTGCCCGTTGGTACAGACCTGAAGGTGTTACGGCATGTACGGTATCTTCCGTGAAGATGGCGACGTACTTTGCTGAAGATGGCTGGAATGATATCACAATTGCTTTTCCATTGAACATTCGTGAGATCGGCGAGATCAATCGCCTTGGAAAGATTTGTACACTAAACCTACTTGCTGTTTCGGCGGAAGGAATAATGGAGCTGAGTAAAAAGTTAACCTCACCCATTCAGATTTTTATAGAAATAGATCCAGGTTATAATCGCACAGGCCTTAAACCAGGAGATCATAATGGTATTGATAAAATTATCGCTGCCATTGCATTAAACCATTTGCTGATATTTAAAGGATTTTTAAGTCATGCAGGGCACAGCTATAAAGCCCATACTAATTCAGAGATCATGAAAATTCATGATGATTCTATTGCCCTTATGAAGGTTTTGGGTGATCATTATCGCTCGTTGTTTCCTGATCTTGTTCTTTCTGTTGGCGATACACCCACCTGTTCTATTGCAGATAATTTTTCAGGTATAAATGAAATCAGGCCTGGTAATCTTGTTTTTTACGATCTGCAGCAAAGTAGTATTGGATCGTGTAAAAAAGATCAGATCGCGATAGCAATGGCTTGCCCGGTTGTTGCCTTTAACGAAGATAGAAATGAAGTTTTTGTGCATGGTGGCGGTGTTCATTTTGCAAAAGATTTTCTCATACGGGTGGATGGAGAAATTTCGTTTGGAGAGGTAATAAAGTTGAAGGATAATGGATGGGAATTAAACTCAACTTCAATGTTTGTGAAATCGTTGTCTCAGGAACATGGAGTTATTTCGGCGTCTGCTGATGATATTAAAAAACTAAAGATTGGTGATGTGATGGGGATTATTCCTGTGCATGCGTGCCTTACTGCGGATGCAATGGGGGAGTATATGACGCTTGATGGGGAGAGGATTCGGATGATGAGTAAGGTTTAGGTTATGAATTACTCGATCACCTGAATAAAAAGCTCCGCGGCATTTTTACCACAAAGACGGCTGAGCTATTCTTATGCTATTACTCAGAAACAATTAAGCTCACAAAGTCGCAGTTTAATTGTAGTATTAGACCGTGAGCTTCGCCCTCGAATATGTGTCTTAAACAAGTGAGAAACACGCAACGAAATCTAAATCCAAATCCAAAGCAATAAAATCTCAGCGAAACTCTGCGGTAAAATTCCACCAGATGGTCCTCTGTATAAATTATGTGCCTATTGGGTGAAAAAGATGCTAAAGCAACTTGATATCCACATTCAATGGATATCGCATCAGGTAGTCCAAAGCGTTTTGAACGGTCATCCCTTCGAAAAGAACTTTATAAAGCGTATCTGTAATTAATGGACGAACCTTGTAGTAGTCGCTGCATTTTTTTGCGATGCGGATTGTATTAACACCTTCAGCGACTTCTTCCATGTCTTCAAGTATGTCTCCCAGTTTTTCTCCTTTTGCAAGACGATATCCTACCGTATAATTCCGACTCATCGGGCTGTTGCATGTTGTGACTAAATCACCGATGCCGGCCACACCAAGAAATGTTTTTGTGTCCCCACCAAGAACGCCACCTAAGTAAACCATCTCCACCGCACCGCGACTGATCAGCAAGCCTTTTGCATTTTCACCATAACCCAATCCACTAAGTGCACCGGATGCTATCGCAATTATATTTTTTAAAACTCCCGCCATCTCAACTCCAACAAGATCATGGTTTTCATAAACCTGGAAACGACCATTTCTCAACAATCTTTTTCCAGTTTGAATTACCTCTTGAAAATGACTTGCAACAACAGTTGCTCCCGGCTGTCCCTGAGAAAGTTCTCTTGCGAGGTTTGGTCCACCAAGACATCCAACCCTTACGACCCTCGTTTCCTCCTGTATTACTTCACTCATCGTTCTTACTTGCTGACGATTTAAAGTCTTTACGGTTTCTATAGTTTCCCCTTTTGGAAGCTTGATATCAAATCCTTTCGTTCCGTGAATTAAAATATGATAGGGATGTAAAAATGGTGCAAGCTTTTGCATCATACTTCTGAAATGAGAAGAAGGAACAATGGGAAAGATCACGTCACATTGACTTGCCAAATATTCCATGTCGCTGGTTGGCAATACATTCTCATGGATTTTATGTCCCCGGTTTTCTTTACTGTCACGTATCTTTCTTACTACTTCTTCATCGCGGGCATAGAGAAGCACCTTTCGGTTCATAGCTATGATGTTTGCGATTACAGTACCGAAGTTACCTGCTCCGATTACACCTATTGGTTTATCAGATGAGCTTCTCAAGGTCATACCCCACAAGGCGATTGTGATAATAATATAGGACGTTAAGATCCTGTGTTACAATATTTCCTTTTTTATTCCTCAACAGAGGGCGTTTCAAATGGAATATACCGGCGTTATCAAGTCCACGTTTAATGACAATATCTGCCTCACCTTTGAGATGTGTAGCATAATAGACTTTTCCCTCGTCTTTAAGTCGATAGATTTCCTTACGAACCTTTTTGAATACTTCTTTGAATTCCTCGTAGGGTATTTGGAGATCTTCTTCCGGCAGACGCAGGAATCCAAATAGGTCCAGCTTCGGATATTTGCGTTGCCACATCTCAAACGCTATGAAGGCAACTAGGTGGCTCGCGAATACTCTGTTGATTCTGTGATATTCACTTACAATTCTCGAAGACAACATGCGTGTATATTCATTTTCACGCTGCTTATCAATAGTAACCTCACCATTCGTCATGAAGTACTCACGTGGGTTGAGTATCTGACCATTGGCATCAAGGCTATTGCCGTCATCATCTACATAGTTGCCCATTACATCAAGTCCAGATCCGATCGATACAGAAATACTGGAACCTTTTGTAAAGAACTTGAATAAGAACTTGATTAACTGAAAGCTGCCGTAGTTATCTTGCTCTGCAAAATACCGGTCCTGACCTTTTACCTGCAGATAATCTTCGATTAGCTCAGGAGCTTCCAGTACAAAGTGATAATTTATTGTAACCGGAATAACAAAGATTTTCTTTGCATCCGGCGCATTGTCAACATACAAATTTCGTTGTGCTTCAACAGTTGTACTAAGTAATCCAAGCTTCAATTGTTTTTCGATTAGACCAGAACGTGATCTCGTGCCTCCAGGGAAGAATAAACTATGCGCACCTTTTTGAAGGGCGAGATTAGAATACATCTTTAATGTTTCCAGATACGGGAGATTTTTCTTTCTGCGATCTACTTTATAAGCGCCAAGGCTATTCATAAAGTATGCAAAGATCTTGATGTTGAAGAGATTTAACCCCGCACCGTATAAAAATGCTGGTAATCCCAACGAATGTATGACCCATCCAATAAGAATGCTGTCAAGGTTGCTAAAGTGGGTGGGAACCATTACTACAGTTCCTTGCTTTGCCAGCTTGCGAAGCATCTTTACCTTACCGACGATGTGGATCTTATCTCTTAAGGTGTATTGATTTCTAAAGTAAGCACCGAATTTTTTTACACGTGCTCCGTTGAGCAATCGGCTAAACCAAAATTTCAGAGCTCCTCGTGCGAACTTATACGATCCCGGTTTAAATGTTCCTGCTATTTCATTGGCATAACGACTTACAATTGCAAAAAGAATTTCATCCTCTTTTTTACCGGCTTCTTCAACCGTTTTATTGGTGAGATCAACCAACTCATTTTTGACATTCAACCAAAACTTTGAGTCGTCCTTTGGATCAACTCTCCAGCGATTACGTTTTATCCTGTTTTGTTCCCTGAAAACGGTTGATTCCAGCTCGTCAATGAGTTGTTTTCGGGAAGGGCGGGTTATGCGGATTTGTTCTATTGCCTTTCGGGTAACCTCTGCCAGAAATTCCTTCCTGTTTTTGCTGAGCTGATATACAGGCCAATCTGAAATCCCATCTAAAATGGGTTCATACCCAACATTTTTATTCTTCTTTTCGACTAAAATCTCCGCCATAGCTATAGACTGGGGGCCAAAGTTAAGAACTTTGCGAACATTCAGACCTTACTCATGGCATCATTCAGTGCCTGATTCATGGAATTGAACTGTATCAGGGCAGACTGAATAAATTCTTCTGACACAACTAACTTGATTTCATCCTCTGAAGATATGTCGTATTCCTGAATCTTGAACGTTTGCTCAAACGGACCTTGCTCAAGCTTTATCAAATACCGATTGTTCCAGTGAAAAAGAGTGATCTTACATTGTGGATGAGATATTTCTCCTATAACGCGCATGAAGCAAGATAATAGGTTGATGATCAATAAATAAATCCGGCAACACGAATAGTGCTGTCGGATTTTGAAAGATAGATGAATTTTATTTGATCGCTAGAACTTAAATACTTGGCCGTTATGTTTTTTCTCTACAATTAAAAAAGCTTTTTTATCATTAATTGATTTGCCATCCATAATGACATCCACCGTCTTTTGATCAGCCAAATACAATCTGGTCCCTTCCTGGTAGGTTAATTCTTTTGTGCCCAAAGGCCAAAGAAAAAAGCCTTGTGTACCATTTCCGGTTTCCGACGGCGCATAAGAAATCACGGTAAGTTTTCTCGGTAGCAATGACCCGTTCTTAAATCGTAAGGTGACCAATGATTTGGTTTGCTGAGAAAAAGTAAATGAAAGTACCAGGGAGAATAACAAGCTTACAAATATTATTTTTTTCATTTTGGTGCTGTTTAAATTCTTCTATTGATTTTTGTATCCCATCGAAAGATCGGTATCTCCCTTTACAAGGAGTTGAACAGTGGCCTTGTCTGCTGCCTTATTGGTGATAACAAGGGCACAGTCTTTTTCTACCATAATACTCACCGTCTGGCCGCGCTTAATGGATTCAAAAGAATGACTTCCTCCCGAAATGGGTGCACGATGGACTTCAACATCTTCCGGTGATATGTTTTTTAACCTTACACTGAAAGCTTCGTGTCTGTTATTACCCAGTACGAAGCTGTCGTTAGCCTTGATATAGGTGGTAGAGGTCAGGCTAGTGCAGCTTGCCAGTGTGAGCCCCATGAGGACAATTGCGGTTAGGATTTTCATATTCATAATTGTTTTAATTTTTTGATTTGCACGGCAAGATTGCCCCCAGGGATGCCTCATTTAGTCTCAAAATCCTATTTGAGACGATAAAAAGAGGTGTCAGATTATTTGAGACTTTGTATTCTGATTTTCCAGCCACTCCCGTGGGGTGACGCCGGTGACTTTTTTAAAAGACCGGTTGAAGGTTGCCTTGGAATTAAAACCACAATCCAACCCAACACCGAGAAGGGTTTTCGTCTTATGCTCGTCATTGTTCAGGCGTAGGCATATTTCCTTTACGCGGTATTCGTTTATGAAATCATTAAAGTTTTTACCCATCCCGGCATTGATGGTCTGGGAAACTAATGGCGTTGGAAGTTCCGTTTGCTGGGATAACTGACTCAATGTTAATTCCGGATCAAGGTAAGGTTTAACAGCAACCATGTGCTGCATAATTTTTTGTTTTATAATGACTCTGCCATCGCGTGATTTATTTTCATCATATTTAATTTCTTCGGGCCTAACATCCTTAAATACAATATCCGTACGTTGCGAATAGGTGAAGCCGGCGATGCTCAGGAAATAAAGTAGAATGGCTCGGATGAAATAATCCCAGTACCTCACGCCATACCCGAACTCCACGATCAATGAGGTAAGGCTGAATGCCCATTCGATAGTACAGACTGCCGCGAGAATGATTAAAAAATTTCGCAACCAGGTCAATGAAACGAGTGGCAAGTTGGAAAACGCAGAGGGTATCCATTTTAGATATTTCTGATAATGTTGTATCGATGCCATCAAATAATACGTAAGGACGAGGAGGTCAAGTGTACCCTCTGTATAGAAGTAGTAATAATTGTTGAGATGTTGGATTATCTCAATTTTTCTTTCTACGCCGAGCACCCAAATGGTCAGATGAAAGGTAAAGTAAATCATCGCGGGAATGAAGTGAAACCACTCCTTTCTTCTGAACCGATAGGCGTTATTAGTAATGGATTTTACATACAGATAGGCTAATGGTGCGAAAAGGAAATTATTGCCAAATGGAAAGAACGTCAATCGTTGACCCTGATACCAGTTCATCCATCCCGCGATGTGTTCACTTAACGTGGCGGCAAGAGCGATTAGAAATAATGCCAACAGCCGATCTGAAAGCCTGTGATTACGCCAGCTCCGCCAGACTAATAGAAGAGAAAAAATAGTCGCCTGAATGGCGGCTACGACAAGGAAAAAAGATCGGATATCTACTTGCAGGTTCATCAAAGCCGTGTAGCCCAATATAACACGATTTATTAAACACAAAGGAATGCATTTGGTTTAATAACCCAGCGCCGTAAAAAAAATGGCTATGGAATACATACAACCTGAGGATCCTATTATTATAAATCTCTTCCTGTTTGAGATCTGAAAAAAATTGTGAGTGCGAAGTCACTTATCCTACACTAACCCCAGCGGCGCAAAGCTCTGATGTATAATCCTGGTATCACTTGTTCCCAGCCAATTCTTTAATAAAGTGGAATACACCTGTCTGAAATCAATCTCATAGATGAGATCGCCGTTATCAAGTTTCGTAAGGTCCGGCGTTTGGTTATAAAACCCGGGTCTCTTTAGTTTTCCGCCAACAAGAAATAAATTATTGGCAGTACCATGATCTGTTCCGCCGCTTGCATTCTCTTCCACACGTCTTCCGAATTCAGAGAATGTCATAATAAGCGACCGATCA
>Ga0123336_10000074_pt1 | contig 98211 bp, 78 predicted proteins | sample SSSSmetaG_FD_96466 | JGI IMG/M metagenome (GOLD analysis project Ga0123336, IMG submission 96466) | Glacier valley bacterial and archeal communities from Borup Fiord, Nunavut, Canada, to study Microbial Dark Matter (Phase II) - ​SSSS metaG | ecosystem: Environmental > Aquatic > Freshwater > Ice...
CAGCAGCAGCGCCAGCTGCTTGGCCCGCGCCACGCCCAGCACCCCCGGAAACGTGCGGGTGCCAGCCCGCCGGTCGCGCCCGTAGTCGCGGATGTCGAACACGATGGTGAGGGCCAGCACCAGCAAAAACCGCTGGCCCAGCAGGCCCGCCCCGGCGGCCAGCGGCCGCTGCCGCAGCAGCAGCAGCGGCAGGCCCGCCGTCACCAGCGTCCACACCCCGGCAATGAGGAAGCCCTTGAGCAGCGGCACTTCGCGCAAGGCCCGGGCCTGCCCGCCCCAGCGCCCCAGCGGCCACGAGTAGAGCAGCGCCAGCGCCGCCAGCGGCCCCAGCAGCGGCCAATAGCGCCACCACTCATCGAAAAAAAACAAGCTGCCCGCCGCCCCGGCCGCCGCCCCGGCCAAGCCGAGCAGCAGCCGGCGGTGGCGCTGCTGCCAGGCCTTGCGGGCCGAAGTGCCGGCCGGCTCGCGGTGCTTGAAAGGCAGGGCGGCGTCGAGGTTGTACACCAGCAGGGTGGCGGCCAGCACCAGCGCCACCAGCCGGTAGCCGGCCGCGCCCAGCGGCGGCCACTGGTGCAGGGTGGCCGCCGTTTGGGCCGCCGCGGCCGCCGCCAGCCACGCGCTGCTGTAGAGCAGGGCGTCGAGCAGGCGCTGGCCCAGGGGCGGGCGCGCGGCGGGAACGGGTGAAAGCGAACGGGGCACGGACAAAATTAGTGTCGCCCGCGCGCTGCGAACGGCCGGGGTCCGCCTGGCAAAAAATGCCCTTGCTCCGTCGAGCAGAGGCGCTTCCCCCGCATTCTCGCCACCGGCTATTTGCGGTCGCCGAAGGTGGTTTCGTAGAGCTTGATGCTGTCGTTGATGATGCGGTAGGCGTCTTCCTTGCCCATGAACCGCTCCACGGTCACGTGCTTGTCGTGCTCCAGGGCCTTGTAGTCCTCGAAGAAGCGCTGCATCTCGAGCAGCGTGTGCGGGGGCAGGTCGGTGATGTCGTTGTAGTGGTTCACCGAAATGTCGTGGGCGGCCACGGCGATGATTTTATCGTCCTCCTCGTCCTGGTCCACCATCTGCATCACGCCGATGACCTTGGCCTCGACGAGGCACATGGGCACAATGTCGACCGAGCAGAGCACCAGGATGTCGAGCGGGTCCTTGTCGTCGCAATACGTTTGGGGGATGAAGCCGTAGGCCGCCGGGTAGTGCACGGCCGAGAACAGCACGCGGTCGAGCTTGAGCAGGCCGCTCTCTTTGTCGAGTTCGTACTTGCCCTTGCTGCCCTTGGGAATTTCGATGATGGACTGGACGACTTCGGGGTTGTGGTCGCCGCGCGACACGTCGTGCCAGGGATTGAAATGGGTGTTGGTCATGATGAGTTAGGTGATTGGAGTACGCAGAACGAAAAGCTCCCCGCCTTTTTTAAGGAGGGGATGTTCGAGCCGTAGGCTCGGACGGGGGTGGTGAATTCGTTGCACGACACCCGAACAAGGCAGGCGTTTATCGTTCGGGCACCGTGCAACGACTTCACCGCCCTAATTTTAGCTTTGCTAAGATGTCCCCCTCCTTGAAGAAGGAGGGGAGTTGGACCGCCACCGGCCCTCAGCGCAGCACCTCCGCCAACGGAACCCCGCTGCACGCGCTGGGTTCCTGGATGTGCAGCATCCGGGCCAGCGTGGCGGCGATGTCCACCACCCGGGCCGGGGCCGCCGACTCGCCGTGCTTTACGTGCCAGCCCCAGAAAAGGAGGGGCACGTGGGTGTCGTACTGCCAACTCACGCCGTGGGTGGTGCCTTTCAGAATGGGGTAGGCGTAGGCTTCGAGCCAGCCGGGCAGCAACACCGCCAGCACGTCGCCGGAACGGGGGGCGTAGAAGCCGTTTTCCTGGAACATGCCGGGGCCTTCGCTCCAGTGGGTGCTTTGCAGGTCGGTGGCGGTGCGGGCCTGGGCCACGCCGGGCAGCGCGCGCAGAATGCCGGCCACCTCCTCCTGGGTGCGGGCCAGGTCCAGGCCTTTCTGGGCCAGCAGCGGACGGTTGAGGTACACCTGCAGGTTTTCGAAGTCGAGCACCCAGGCGCCGGGGCCGTGGCGGCGCACCAAAGCGCGCTGCACCGAGTCGCGCATCAGGGCCGTGCCCACGCCGCCGGCCGGCAGCTGGTGCGCCTGCAAAAAGCCCACGGCGTGGGCCGCGCCGTGGTCGGCGGTGAGGAACACCAGGGCGTTGCCCTTGCCCACGGCCCGGTCGATTTCGGTCAGCAGGCGGGCCAGGTCGCGGTCGAGGCGCAGGTAGGTGTCCTCGGTTTCCACGGCGTTGGCCCCGAACTGGTGGCCCACGTAGTCGGTGCAGGAAAAGCTCACGGCCAGCATATCGGGGATGCCCGGGCGCTGGCCCAGCTGCTCGGCGCGCAGGGCTTCGAGGGCAAAGTCGGCCGTGAGGCTGTTGCCGAAGGGTGTGCTGCGGAGCAGGTCCAAGTTTTGGGGCGTGGTCTGGGGCTGGATTTCGCCGGCGGCTTTCTCCAGCGACTTCACGGCCGCCACCGGGGCCCCGCTCAGCTGGGGCAGGTTGTGCGGAAAGGCGGGCGTGGCCTCGCCCTTGAACGTGTTTTCCCAGGGCACGTCGTCGGGCGAGCTCTCGGTGTACTCGGCCAGGGGCAGCAGCGTTTCCCAGGGCTTGCTCAGGTACTGCGCGGGCAGCTTGCGGTCGTTGAATTTGGCCACCCAGCCGGGCAGCTGCTTCAGGTAGAAGGTGCTGGTGATGAAGGCCCCGTTCTCGCCGTCGTACCAGTACGCGGCGTTGGCGCCGTTGCCAGCCGGCAGGATGCTGCCCCGGTCCTTCATGCTCAAGCCGATGACCTTGCTCTGAAAATTGGTGGCCAGCCGCAGCTCGTCGCCGATGGTGGTGCTCAGCAGGTGGCGCGGGCTCTGCTGGCCGGCCACCAGGGTGCCGCCCACGGGCTGCACGGTTTTGTCCTCGGTCACGTACGTCCCCTTGCCTTCCTCGCGCACCCACCAGTTGTTGCCGATGATGCCGTTGGCCGAGGGCGTGGCCCCGGTGTAGATGCAGGCGTGGCCCGGCCCGGTGTAGGTGGGCACGTAGGTGTAGTGGGTGTTTTCGAAGCTGAAGCCCTGCTTCAACAGGCGCTTGAAACCGTTGTCGCCGAACTTGGCCCAGTAGCGGTAGAGGTAGTCGTAGCGCATTTGGTCGACCACGATGCCCACCACCAGCTTGGGACGGGGCAGGGGGTGGCCGGGTTTCTGGGCGAAGGCCGGTGCGGCCAGCAGGGCGGCCAGGGCCAGGGCAAGTATCTTTCTCAAGCGAAAACGGGTAAGGGAAACCGGCCGCAAAGATACCCCGCTTCGCCAGGCACCGCTCACTCCACCTTGAGCGTGCGGGCCACGCGCTGTTCGCCGGCCTGCACCACCACCCGGTACAGCCCCGGCGCCTTCCCCAGCAGCGGCACCTCGGCCGTGCCGCCGGGTTCCAGCAGGCTCACGGGCTGCGCAAACACCACGGTGCCCTGCGCGTCGAGGAGCGTGACGGTGGCGCGGGTTTCGCCGGGCACCGCCGGCACCTGCACCGTGGCCCGGATGTGGGCGGGGTTGGGAAACACGCTCAGGTCGGCGAGCACCGCCTGCCCCTGGGCACGCGCCCCCGGCGCGGCGAGCGTGACAACGGCCAAGCCCAGCAGCAGGCCCCAGCGGGACGGATTGAACACGGCATGTGGCATGGCGAACGAAAAAGAAGGCTGGTTGTGCCGTTGACCGCACGGATAATTCGGCGGCGTCCGCCCGGCGCCGGCCGCACAAAAAAGGCCCGCTTCTAACGGAAGCGGGCCAGTCAAATTGTATGAGCGAAAAAATTACCCCGCCGCCAGCGCCTCGGCGCCGCCCACGATTTCGAGAATCTCGGTCGTGATGGCCGCCTGCCGCGTCCGGTTGTACGTCAGCTTGAGGGCCTTGAGCAGCTCGCCGGCGTTGTCGGTGGCTTTGTCCATCGCCGTCATGCGGGCGCCGTGCTCCGAGGCGTTGCTTTCGAGCACCGCCTTGTAGAGCTGAATTTTCAGCGACTGCGGAATCAGGGTGCGCACGATTTCCTCTTTGTTCGGCTCGAACAGGTAGTCCACATTGGCCACGGGCGTGGCCGACACGGGCGCCGCCACCGGCACCAGCGGCAGCAGCTGCTCAACGCGAATAATCTGCGTGGCCACGTTCTTGAACTCGTTGTACACCATCACCACCTCGTCGTAGGTGCCGTTCCGGAAACCGTCCATCGCCACCTCCGCCGCTTCGCGCACCGTCTCGAACGACAGCTTGGCGAATACATGAGTGAAGTTGCCCACGATGTTGCCCTTGCGGGTGTAGTAGTCGTGCGCCTTCTTGCCGATGGCCAGGAACGAGAGGTTGGCCGCCGGCAGGTTGGCGTAACGCTCGGCAATGGCCGCGTTCACGCCCTTGAACACGTTCGAGTTGAACGCGCCCGCCAAGCCCCGGTCCGAGGTGATGGCAATCACCAGCACCTTGCGCACCTCGCGGGCCACGCCGTACTCGCTGTTGACATCGGCATCGGCCGTGCGCGTCAGGTTGGCCAGAATGGTGTTCAGGCGCTGGGCATAGGGCCGCATCCGGACGATGTTGTCCTGGGCCCGGCGCAGCTTGGCCGCCGCCACCATTTTCATGGCTTTGGTAATCTGCTGCGTGCTGCTTACCGACTGAATGCGGTTGCGGACTTCTTTAAGGTTGGCCATTCTTTTAGAATTAAGAATGAGGAATGAAGAATGAGAAATTACAGCTACCGATTCAGAAGCATCAATTCCTCATTCTTCATTCCTCATTCTTCATTAATAACTTACTTCGCCGCGTAGTTCGCCGCCACGTCCTTGGCCACCTCGCGGATGGCCTTCGTGGCGCTGTCCTCCAGCTTACCGGCTTTCAGGGCCTTCAGCACGTCGGGGTAGCGCGAGTTCATGGTTTGGCCAAACTCCTTTTCGAACTCCCGCACCCGGTTCACGGGCACGGTGTCGAGCAGGCCGTTGGTCGACGCGTAGATGATGGCCACTTGGTCTTCCACCTTCACGGGCGAGAACTGGGGCTGCTTCAGGATTTCGAGGTTGCGCCGGCCGCGCTCGATGGTGAGCTTGGTCGAGGCGTCAAGGTCGGAACCGAACTTGGCGAAGGCTTCCAGTTCGCGGAACTGGGCTTGGTCCAGTTTCAAGGTGCCAGCCACTTTTTTCATCGACTTAATCTGGGCGTTACCCCCCACGCGGGACACCGAAATACCCACGTTGATGGCCGGCCGCACCCCCGAGTTGAACAAGTTCGTCTCAAGGAAAATCTGGCCGTCGGTGATGGAAATCACGTTGGTCGGGATGTAGGCCGACACGTCGCCGGCTTGCGTCTCAATCAGCGGCAGCGCCGTCAGCGAACCGCCGCCCTTCACCAGGTGCTTGATGCTGTCGGGCAAATCGTTCATGTTCCGCGCAATTTCGTCCGAAGCGTTGATTTTGGCGGCCCGCTCCAGCAAGCGGCTGTGCAGGTAGAACACGTCGCCGGGGTACGCCTCGCGGCCGGGCGGACGGCGGAGCAGCAACGACACCTCGCGGTAAGCCACGGCCTGCTTGCTCAAGTCGTCGTAAACCACCAGCGCCGGACGGCCCGTGTCGCGGAAAAATTCGCCGATGGCGGCGCCGGTGAAGGGGGCGTAAAACTGCAGCGGCGCCGGGTCAGCGGCCGGCGCGGCTACCACCACGGTGTAGTCCATGGCCCCGCCTTTGGTCAGCGACTGCACCACCTGGGCGACGGTCGACGCCTTCTGGCCGATGGCGACGTAGATGCAGAACACGGGCTCGCCGCGGTCGAAAAATTCGCGCTGGTTCAGGATGGTGTCGATGGCCACGGCCGACTTGCCGGTCTGGCGGTCACCGATAATCAACTCGCGCTGGCCCCGGCCAATCGGAATCATGGCGTCAATCGACTTGATGCCGGTCTGCATCGGCTCGGTCACCGGCTGGCGGAAAATTACGCCGGGCGCCTTGCGCTCAAGGGGCATTTCGTACAGCTCGCCGGTGATGGGGCCGCGGCCGTCAATCGGCTTGCCAAGGGTGTTCACCACGCGGCCCACGATGCCTTCGCCCACCTGGATGGAGGCAATCTTGCGGGTGCGCTTCACCGTGGCGCCTTCCCGGATTTCCGAGTAGTCGCCGAGCAGCACGGCGCCCACGTTGTCTTCTTCAAGGTTGAGAACGAGGCCTTGCAGGCCGTTCTCGAACTCAATCAGCTCGCCGGCCTGGGCCTTGCTCAGGCCGTAGATGCGGGCCACGCCGTCGCCGACCTGCAACACGGTGCCGACTTCTTCCAGCTCGGCTTCGGACTTGAAATTGGACAGCTGCTGCCGCAGGATTGCGGATACTTCGTCGGGGCGTACTTCAGCCATTGTTTGGGGGATAAGGTATATGGAACAAGGGACAAGATGCGAGGGAGTTGGGAACGTATTCCCTATTCCTTTTTCCCGGTACCCTACTGTTTTTGTTGTTAAGTATTTTCTTGCAGCGAGGTGCGCATCTTCCGGAGGCTGGTGCGCACCGAATCGTCAATCTGGTTGTCGCCCACCCGCAGCACGAAGCCGCCGATGAGTTCCGGGTCCACCTTCTCAGTGAGCTTCACCTGCTTGAGGCCAGTTTGCTCGATGACCAGCTTCTCCAGCTCCGCGCGCAGCTCGGGCGTGAGCGGCGTGGCCGAGGTCACCTGGGCCATTTGGATGCCTTGCAGGGCGTTGTACTGCACCTGAAACTCGGTGCCCATGCCTTCCAGCGCCGACTCCCGGTTTTTCTGGGTGAGGATGGTGAAAAAACGCATGGTCACGTCCGACACCTTGCCACCGAAAATGGCGGTGAGGATGGCCAGCTTCTTGTCGTGCTTCACAATCGGGTTGCGCAGCAACAGCCGCAGCTCGCGGCTTTCGGCCATGGTCTTGCTCAGCAGGTCCATGTCCGCTTTCACGCTATCCAGCGTGCCCATCTCCTTGCCCAAGTCGAGGAGCGACTTGGCGTAGCGGGCCGCTACTCGTTGGTCAGCCATTGGTTTATTGTTTTGTCATCCTGAGCGCAGCGAAGGACCTTATCACGTCCGCGCCGCAGAAAGTAGTAAATCTGACGAAAGCAGCGGTGATAAGATGCTCCCTTCGTCAGCATGACAGACGCTAATTCAATTTTACGTCTTTCAAATAAGAATCCACCAGCTGCGTTTGGGCAGCGGGCTCGGCCAGCTCGCGGCGCAGGATGCGCTCGGCGATGTCGACCGACAGCCGGGCGGCGGTGTTCTTTACCTCGGCCAGGGCGGCGTTCTTTTCGGTTTGGATGGCTTCGCGGGCTTGCTGCGTGATGCGGTTGGCTTCTTCCACGGCTTTGGCCTTTTCCGTTTCGCGGAATTGGTTGACCATCACGGTAGCTTCCTGCATCATGCGGTCGCGCTCCTGGCGGGCTTCGAGCAGCAACTTTTCGTTGCCCGCTTTCAACTGCTGCATCTCAATTTTGGCCTGGTCGGCCATGCGCAGGGCGCTTTCAATGCTGTCCTCGCGCTCGCGCAACGAAGCCATAATGGGCTTCCAGGCGAACTTGGTGAGGATGAACAGGAGGAGTAGGAACAGGACCGTCTGCCAGAACAGCAGGCCCAATTGGGGGGTAATTAAGTCCATGATTAGTAGTAAGTATTGAGTAACAAGTAATAAGTATGCAGCAGTCAGAAAACAATTGCGGTCTGAGTACTCGATACTTAATACTGGATACTAAAAGAAAAGCAGCCCGCGCCGCGCCGCGAGGGGCGGACGCGCCAGCGGGCTGCCGAACTTGTAGCGGCTACTTCTACAGCTTGAAGCTCACCAGCAGGCAGACCACCACCGCGAACAAGGCCAAGCCTTCGATAAGAGCGGCGGCAATCAGCATCACCGTCTGGATTTTACCCGAAGCATCGGGCTGACGGCCGATGGCATCCATGGCCGAACCACCGATGCGGCCGATGCCGACACCGGCACCCAGGGCCACCAGACCAGCACCAATACAGGCGCCCATTACAGCGAGGTTGTTACCGTTGCCGGCTACTGCGGCCACGGCCTGCAAAAACAAAGAGAGAAGCATAAAACTTGAAAAAAGAAAAAAGAAAAAATTGAAAATCAGCTAGACCACGACTGGGGGGAGGAGCGCCGCGGGTTTGCAGGAAAAAGACTTTTAGTAGCGAGTATTGAGTACTCAGTAGTGAGATGGACTCGTTCTCGATACTCGATACTATCTACTCAATACTAGTGCGTTGCGTGGGTCGATTCGGAACCGTCGTCGTAGCCCATCTGGAAGTCGGCATCGTGGTGCTCTTCTACCGCGCCGCCGATGTACATGGCCGACAGCAGCGTGAAGATGTAGGCCTGCAACAGCGCCACCAGCAACTCCAGCATGCTGATAAACAAGCCGAAGGCCAGCGACAGCGGACTAACCGCCACCGACTTGAACAAGAAAATCAAGCTGATAAAACTCAGGATGATGATGTGGCCGGCCGTGATGTTGGCAAACAGTCGAACCATCAGGGAAATCGGCTTGATGAAGATGCCCACGATTTCGACCGGCACGATGATGGGCAGCAGCCACAGCGGCACGCCCGGCGGGCGGAAGATGTGGCCCCAGTAGTACTTGTTGGAGCTGAACAGCGTGATGAGCAGCGTAGCCAGGGCCAGCATGGCCGTCACGGTGATGTTGCCGCTCAGGTTGGCCGCCCCGGGCGTGAGGCCCAGCAGGTTGTTGAACCAGATGAAGAAAAAGATGGTGAGCAAATACGGCATGTAGCGCTCGTACTTCGGGCCGATGCTTTTCTTGGCCACCTCGTCGCGAATGAACAGGACGATGGGCTCCAGCATGGACTGGATGCCCTTGGGGGCGCTACCGTGGCGCTTGGTGTAGCCGCTGGCCACGGCCCGGAAAATCAGAATCAGCACCAAGCAGCTCAGGATGAGCGAGGCCACGTTTTTGGTGATGGAAAAGTCGTAGACCTTGCTGCCGTCCTCGGCGACGAGGTGGCCTTCTTCAATCTTTAGGCCGTTGTGGGTGCCGTTGGCCGCGTGGTGGAACTGGCTGGAGGAGAACACCGACAGGCCTTTGGCGGGCTGGTAGGTGATGATGGGCAGCGGCAGGGTGACGTGGGTGCCGGTGTGCTCGTCGCCGAGCGTGGCGAAGTGCCATTCGTGCTCATCGGCCACATGCTCCATGATTACTTTGCCCGGGTCGAAATTTTCCGACTTGGCGCCTTGAGCCGCCCCCGTTTCGGGCTCGGCTGCGAATGAAGGCAGGGTGAAGAGAAAACAGAGGGCGAGCAGTAAATGCTTCATTCAGTCGGACTTAGGGGCGGCGAGGGCGAAAGGAGCCAGGGAGCCGATTACCCTGATTTTGAAAACGGGCGCAAGTTACTAAGAATAGCCCAAATTTCAAACCCAGCATACAAAAAGTACAGGATAAAGAAGGCAATGAGCAGGCTCACGGTGCCTTGGTTGCGGCCCCCGTCGGCCCGGTACAAGTAGATGCCCAGCACCAGGATGGCTCCTAGGAAGCGTACTACTACGCCACCGAAATAGGCAGCAATAAAATAGTCCTGCTTCACGGCCGTGACGCGGGCCGTGAGGTAATAGGTGCCGCCCGTGAGGGCCGCCAGCAGCAAGAGGACGCGCCCAGCGTAGGGGTGGACGATGCGCGGCCCAAACTGCGCGCTCAGCAGGAAGATGACGGCGGCCAAGCCCAGGGTAAACAAAGCCAAGTGCAGCAGGAACCGGGGCATCGGGATTTACTTCGTCAGCGAGCGAATGACTTGGTACAGGGCCACGAACAGACCCAGCACCATGAGACCTACTGTGTAGTAGGGCGTTTTGTTCTGGTAGTGCCCGTCGAGCCAACTGCCGGCCCAGGCGCTGCCGCCGATGATGGCCAGCATGGTGAAGGCAATGCCGGAGTACTTGGCCACGTTGCTGGCCTGGTCGGCAGAGGTTTCGGGCTTGGGCGGTTCGGGGTTCATGGGGTGGGGCTGGCGAAGCGGTTCGACGGCGGCAAGGTAGCGGGCAAACGGGCGCCAACCGAACCGACAACGCGGCGGGTGGCGCCGGGCGAAATGAAAAAACGTAATTTTACCGCTTGCTCACCGTTAGCGGTGCTGACGCGTGCGAACATTTTGGGTTGCTGCGCACGTTGCGTGGGCGGCGGCTGGCCTTCACTCCTTTCCTTGCCTTTGACACACCATCTGCTACACCACCGCTGGGCCGCGCTGCTCGTCTTCCTGCTGGGGCTGGGGGCGGCGGGGTGCGCGTCGGACAAAAACCTGGTGGCGCACGCGTTCAACAACGTGGCGGCCCGCGACAACGCCTATTTCCTGGCGCGGGAGAAGCTTCGCGCCACGGAGGACAAGCTCTACGCCGGCCGCATCAACGACTACAACCAGACTTTGCCGCTGTTTCCGACGCTGGACAGCGGCACGGTGCGCGCCAGCCGAGCCGACCTGAACGACATCATCAAAAAGGCATCGATGCCGATTCAGCACCGGCCGGGCTCCGACTGGACCGACGACGCCTACGTGCTGGTGGGCTGGGCCCGGTTTTACCAGATGCAGTTCGACGACGCGGCGCTGACGTTTAAGTACGTGAACTCGACCAGCAAGGACCCCAACACCCAGCACGAGGCCCTGATTGGGCTGATGCGGACCTTCGTGGCCACCAAGGAATTTGACAACGCCAAGGCTGTTTCCGATTTGCTGGACAAAGAAACCGGCTTGCCGCAGGACGCCCGCCAGCTGTTTCTGACCCGGGCCGACTACTACATCCGCACCGATGAGCCGGCCAAGGCCATTCCGCAGCTGGAAAAGGCCATTCCGCTGATTGAGTTCAAGAACGAACGGTCGCGCACGCGCTACGCGCTGGCGCAGCTGTACCAGGACGCCGGTGACAACAAAAAGGCCTACGGCCAGCTCAATCAAATCCTGGCCCGCAACCCGCCCTATGAGCTCGATTTTCAGGCCAAGCTGATGCTGGGGCAGGTGTCGGACCTGAACCAGCAGGACCGCACCCGGCTCGACAAGTATTTCGCCGGCTTGCTGAAAGACCCGAAGAACAAGGACTACCGCGACAAGATTTACTACGAAATGGCGCGGCTGAACTACCGCGAGCAGCACTACCCGGAGGCGCTGCAGCTGCTGCGGCAATCCATCAAAGCCACCACCACCAGCCGCATCCAAAAGAGCTACACCTACCTGCTGGCCGGCCGCATCTACTACGAAAACCTCCAGAAATACCGCTTGGCTGCCGCGTACTACGACAGCACGGTGCAGAGCCTGCCCAAGGACGCCAAGACCTACGCGGCCATCAAGGAGCGCAGCGAAATCCTGACGGAGTTTGCCAAGCAGTACACCATCGTCGAGACGCAGGACAGCCTGCAGGGCCTGGCCCGGCTGCCCAAGGAGGCCCTCGACCAGCGACTGGGCGTGTACGCCGATGCCGAGCTGGCCGCCAAGGCCAAGGCCGCGGCCCGGTTCGCTGCGCAACAGCAAGTGGCCGCGCGGGCCGCCGAGTTTGCCGGCCGGCCCCAGAGCAGTGCGCCCAGTTCGCTGCCCGGCGGCGCCGCGGTGCCCGACCTCGCCGCCTTCGACCCCACGGCCCCCGCCACGGGCAGCAAGTGGTACTTCGACAACCCCGCCACCCTGGGCACGGCCCGGGCCGATTTTATTCGAAAGTGGGGCGACCGGCGCCTGCAGGACAACTGGCGCACCGTGCGGCAGGGCAGCGCCCCCGCGCCCGGCGCCCTGGCCAACGGCACCGCGCCCGCGTCGCTCATCAACGACAGCGAGACCCGGGCAAGCAGCGGCAAGCCCGACTCGGCCGCGGCCCGGGCGGCCAGCCCCGAAGCCGTGAAGCAGGCGCTGGTGGCGCTCTACCGCAAGTCCCTCCCGCTCACCCCCGAGCAGTTGGCGGCCTCGGACGCGCTGGTGGAAGCCGCGCTGTACGAACTGGCCGGCATCTACAAAGAGCAGTTGAAGGAACGGGAGAAAGGGTACGAAACCTACGACCGCCAAGTGACCCGCTACGCCCGCGGCGAACACGCGCCCGATGCCTATTACCTGCTCTACCTCTACTACAAAGACAAGCCCGACGCGGCCCGCACGGCGCAGTACGCCGCGGCACTGCAACGCGAGTTTCCGAACTCTACTTACGCCAAGCTGATTAACGACCCACTGTACCGCGAGCACGAGCGCGCCCTGCACCTGGCCGTGGCCAGCCGCCTCGATTCGGCCTTCACGTACTACAAAGACCAAGCGTTTCGCAAAGCCACGGCGGTGCTGGCCCGCACCGAGAAGCAGTACCCGAAGAGTGACCTCAGCGACCGGGTGGCCTACCTGAAAACACTGCTCATCATCCGCACGCAACCGCCGCTTACGGCGCGCTCGTCGGTAGAGAAGTTCTACAAAGACTACCCCGATAGCCCCTTGGTGCCGCAGGCCCAGGCCTTGGCCAACACCTACAAATCGCAGCAAAACGGCCTGATAGCCGGCGCCCTGGCCTCGACGGAAAAACCCGTGGTGTCGCTGTTTCGCCCGGGCGAAGTGGACAACCGGATGCGCATCTTTTACCGCGAGGACGAAACCCCCGCCAAGGCGCTGAACCCCAGCGGCGCCATGCCCGCCGATAAAAAGGGACCGCCGCCCGCGGCTCCCGCCGCCGCCAAACCCGAAGCGGCGCCGGCGGGCTCGGCCGGTCCGGCCCCGGCCAAGGGAAGTGCTGCGGTGCCCGCACCCACTGCGCCGACGCCGGCTGCCGCTACGCCCGCGCCGGCTTCCCCCGCGCCTGCGAGCCCGGCGGCGAGCCCAGGCGGTGGGTCGGTGCCGGCTGGGGCAGCCCCGGGGCCCGGGGCGAATGGCGCCGGGGCCAGCACGGCTTCGTCGGCGCCGGCCACGGCCTACGCCACGCAGCTGAGCGGGGCGCACGCCGTGGTGCTGGTGTTCCCCAAGGCCTCCCCGGCGGCCACGGACCTGGCGGCTCAGCTGACGACGTACAACAACCGGTTCTTTCGGGCTGATAACCTGCAAGTGCAGGCCCAGCCGCTGGGCGCCGAGCAGGACTTGCTCGTCGTGCGGGCCCTGCCGGGCGCCAAGGTGGCCCAGAGCTACGCCACCAAGCTGCGCGGGCCGCAGTCGCCGCTGGCCCGTTTGCGCGGGGCCGGTTACCAGGCGGTGGTCATTAGCCTCGGGAACCTGACCCTGCTGCAAGCCACCGGCGATTTGGCGGGGTATTTGGCTTTTTACCAGCGCGTGTACAAATGAGTGTTGAGTGTTGAGTATCGAATTATGAGTTATGGGTTGGCAGTCGGACCTTTGCCGTAGACGGGTTTGCTTGATGCTTTAGCTCTTAACTCCTACCTTTTAATTCCTGGCTCACCCAATGCCGACTTCTTCTCCTGCCCGTCGTTCCAAGCCCTTGCCGTCGAAACCGGCGCGCCCCGGCCGGTTCGCGGCCTTTGTGCGCACCATGTGGCTGCTGTTTGGGGCGGGCGTGCTGGGGCTGGGCTTGTTCGTGGCGGCCGTGAGCGGCAACTTTCTGAACCTGTTCGGGCGGATGCCCAACCTGAAGACCTTGGAGAACCCGCGCAGCGAGCTGGCCTCGGAAATCTACTCGGCCGACGGGGTGCTGCTGGGCAAGTACTTCCGCGAAAACCGCACCCCCGTTGAATACAAAGACCTGCCGCAGAACGTCATCGACGCCCTGATTGCCACCGAAGACGTGCGCTTCGAGCAGCATTCGGGCATCGACATGAAAAGCATTTTCCGGGCGGTGGCGGGCGTGGCCACGTTCACGCACGGCGGCGGCGGCTCCACCCTCACCCAGCAAGTGGCCAAGGTGCTGTTCAAAACCCGCAACGACCTCAACGACGGCTCGCTGAACGGCACCGGCAAGCTGGGCCTGCTCATCACCAAGGCCAAGGAATGGATTCTGGCCATCCGGCTGGAGCGCAACTACACCAAGCGCGAAATCCTGCGCATGTACCTCAACACGGTGGACTACGGCTCGAACTCGTTCGGCATCAACGTGGCCGCCAAAACCTTCTTCAACAAAGCCCCCCGCGCCCTCACCACCCCCGAGGCCGCCACGCTGGTGGGTCTGGTGAACGCGCCTTCGCGCTTCAACCCCGCCGCCCACCCGCTGCGCTCGAAGCTGCGCCGCAACTGGGTGCTGCGCCAGATGGCCAAGTCCCACTACATCAGCGCCGCCGAGCTCACCGCCGACACGGCCAAGGCCATCGTGTTGCACTACTCGGTGGAAAACCCCAACAAGGGCCTGGCGCCCTATTTCCGGGCCGAGGTGGTGAAGTCGCTGGTGGCCTGGGCCAAGGAAACCGACCACGACCTCTACGCCGACGGCCTGAAAATCTACACCACCATCGACTCGCGGATGCAGCAGTACGCCGAGCGGTCGGTGGCCGAACACCTGGCCCTGCAGCAGAAGTGGTTCACGGCCCACTGGAAGGGCCAGCTGCCTTGGCGCGACGAGTCCGGCCGGGTCATTCCCAACTTCCTGAACATCGCCATGCGCCGCACCCAGCGCTACAAGTCGCTGATGGCGCAGTACGACGGCAACCGCGACTCGGTGAACTACTACCTGCATAAGAAGTACCGGATGCCCGTGTTCACCTGGCAGGGCGAACGGGAAATGCTCATGTCGCCGCTCGACTCGCTGGCCTATTACAAGCGCTACCTGCAGGCCGGCTTCATGGCCATGAACCCGCTCAACGGCCAGATTAAGGCCTGGGTGGGCGGGGCCAACTACAAGTTCTTCAAGTTCGACCACGTGCGCCAGGGCAAGCGCCAGCCGGGCTCGGCATTCAAGCCCATTGTGTACACCGCGGCCATCGACCAGGGCTACTCGCCGTGCTTCCCACGGCCCGACGTGGCCACCACCTTTCCCGCCGTGGCGGGCCGGGCGCCCTACACGCCCAACAACTTCGAGGGCGGGTTTTCGGGCCGGGTGTTCACGCTGCGCCAGGCCCTGGCCCGCTCCATGAACTCCATTACGGCCTGGCTGGTGATGAAGCTCACGCCCGAAACCATCGTGGGCTACGCCAAGCGCATGGGCATTACTTCGCCCATCGACGCGGTGCCGGCCATCGGGTTCGGGGCGTCGGACTGCAACATTTACGAGCTGTGCGGGGCCTACGCCACCTTCGTGAACAAGGGCGTGTGGACGGCCCCGATGATGGTGACCCGCATCGAGGACAAAAATGGCAACGTGCTGCGCGAATTCGTGCCCCAGACCAAGGAAGTGCTCAACGAGGAAGTGGCCTACCTGATGACGTACATGCTGCAGGCCAGCACCACCGAGCCCGGCGGCACCAGCACCATCCTGCACACGGGCTTCAAGTTTCCGTACGAAATCGGGGCCAAAACCGGCACCACGTCCAACTACTCCGACGCCTGGTTCATGGGCATCACCCCCGACCTGGTCTGCGGCATGTGGATAGGCGGCGAGGACCGCAGCATCCATTTCCGCACCGGCGCCTACGGGCAAGGGGCCCGGCTGGCCCTGCCGCTCTACGGCCTGTTCATGCAGAAAGTGTACGCCGATAAAGCCCTCGGCATCAACACCGGCCCCTTCCCCAAGCCCACGGCTCCGCTCACCATCGAAACCGACTGCGCGAAGTACTACGGCGGCCAGCGCGACACCATTCCCGACGCGCAGAAGCTGCACGTACCCGACGCCGGGGAGCTGGATGACAAGGACATCTAACCCGCGGATTGTCGCCGGGGCACCGCGGTACCGCTGGTCTTTTCGGCGAGCCGGCCCAGCCGCCGCTTTTTAAGAAATGACCGGCGACTTTTGCTGGTCATTTTTTGTTATCGAATCCGCTGCGTCGGTTCCGAAGGGCCGTATTTTCTTCCCGACTACCTCACGCACCGCCTCTCCCTTCCAACGCGCCAATCGAATCAGCGTAATCACGGTTAATCAGCGACAATCTGCGATTTATGGCAGCCAACGAGCACCTGCAAGCCCAAATTAGCGCCCTGCCCCACAAGCCCGGCGTATATAAGTACTTCGACGACGCGGGCATCATCTACGTGGGCAAGGCCATCGACCTGCGCAAGCGCGTGAGCAGCTACTTCACCAAGCAGGACCACAACAAGAAAACCCAGCAGCTGGTCCGCAACATCAAACGCCTCGAATTCACCATCGTCGATTCGGAGTCCGACGCGTTTCTGCTCGAAAACAACCTCATCAAGCAGCACCAGCCCAAGTACAACATCCTGCTGAAGGACGGCAAAACCTACCCCTACCTCTGCCTCACCAACGAGCGGTTTCCGCGGCTTCTCCCCACCCGCAACAAAATTAACGACGGCTCGCGCTACTACGGCCCCTACGCCAACGGCACGGCCCTGAACCTGCTCCTGGAGCTCATCCGGGCGCTCTACCCGCTGCGCACCTGCAACTTCAACCTGAGCCCCGCCAACGTGGCCGCCGGCAAGTTCAAGGTGTGCCTGGAGTACCACCTCGGCAACTGCAAGGGCCCCTGCGAAAACCACGAAGACGAAGCGGCCTACAACGACTACATCCAGCAAATCCGCAACATCCTAAACGGCGACCTGCGCGTGCCCAAGCAGTACTTCCGCGACCAGATGGCCGCCGCCGCCCAAGACCTGCAGTACGAGCTGGCCCACCGCTTCAAGGTGAAGCTCGACAAGATTGAGGCGTTCCAGGTGAAGAGCACCATCGTTTCGGCCACACTCACCAACATCGACGTGTTTGCCATCGCCAGCAACGAAAAGTCGGCCTTCATCACCTACCTCAAGGTGATGAACGGCAGCATCATCCTCACCCAGTCGCTGGAAGTCACCAAAAAGCTGGACGAGGAAGACGCCGAAATTCTGGCCCCGCTCGTCATGCAGCTGCGCCAGGAATTCGAAAGCGAGTCGCGCGAAATCCTGGCCAACGTGCCCCTGGAGTTGCCCCTGCCCGGCGTCGCGGTTTCGGTGCCGCAGATTGGCGACAAGCGCAAGCTGCTCGAACTGGCCCTGAAAAACGTGCTCTACGCCCGCAAGGAGAAGGAAAGCATGAACGACCGCAGCAAAGACCTCAACGAGGTGCGCATCATGGAAACCATCAAGAAGGACCTGCGCCTCACCGAGCTGCCCAAGCACATCGAGTGCTTCGACAACTCCAATTTCCAGGGCGACAACCCGGTGGCGGCCATGGTGTGCTTCCGCAACGCCAAGCCCAGCAAAAAGGACTACCGCCACTACCACATCAAAACCGTCATCGGGCCCAACGACTTCGATTCGATGTACGAAGTCGTGTCGCGTCGCTACCGCCGGCTCGTCGACGAAGGCGCCAGCCTCCCCCAGCTCGTCATCGTCGACGGCGGCAAGGGCCAGCTCAGCATGGCCGTCAAGGCCCTGAAAGACCTCAACCTGTGGGGCCAGATTCCGGTCATCGGCATCGCCAAGCGCCTCGAAGAAATCTACGTCCCCAACGACCCGCTGCCGCTATACATCGACAAAAAAAGCGAATCGCTGCGCCTCTTCCAGCGCATGCGCGACGAGGTGCACCGCTTCGGCATCACCTTCCACCTCTCGCGCCGCGACGCCGCCACCCTCAAAACCGAGCTTACCGACGTCAAGGGCCTCGGCCCCGTCACCGCCGACAAACTGCTCAACAAGTTCAAGTCCCTCAAGAAAATTCGCGAGCTAACCGAAGCCGAGCTCATCGCCGAAGTCGGCAAGGCCAAAACCAAAGTCCTCCAGCACCATTTCGCTCAGAACGAAGCCCCCGCCCACCCCATGCCGGCAAAGCAGCTTCCTGCCTAAATAAAGGGGCAGAACACAAAAAGGCCCCCGCATCATGGCGGGGGCCTTTTTGTGTTCTGCCAATCCGTCGGTTACAGCGTCCGCGAGTTAGAAACTCCACAGGTTGTACTCGTACTCAATCAGGTCGGCGGCCGTCTGCTGGGCGGCTAATATGCCTTGTTGGGCACCGCCGTAGATGTCATCGAGGCGGCTATCGCCGGCGTTCGATACTTTGGTGATGTAGGAATTGAACAGCCACAGTTCAAACGCATCCGCCAGGTTCTTGTGTTGCGCGTCGTTCTCAGCGTTGAACCAGATAGCGTTCTGCGGATTGTTGCGGAACACCTTTACCAGGTCGCTGTACTTGAACGTGCCAATGGGCTTCTCGATACCCGAAATGTTCGAGGGCAGCGTAGAGGGCACCAGCAGGGTAATGGATTTGATGTCGTGGTACATTCTCGACCGCTTCTTGTCGAAAATCATGTCCTCTTTCAGTTCCATTTCATACAAGTCCTTGTAGCGGTACTCGTTGCCCACCGGCGCGGCTTTTGGCGCAACCACCGCGGGGGCAGCGGCCACCATAATCACCTTACCTTTTTTGTCTTTCATCGGCTTGCCGGCCGCGTCGAGCTTGGGTACTTTTTTCACGGCTGCTTTCGCGCCTTTCTTGGGAGCCGGGGCGCCCCAGCCGTCGTCGCTTCCGCCACCCAAATCCTTCTCGCTGAAACCAGCAGCCTTTTCTTCGGCGCTTAGCTCCACTTTCTGGTCGGCATACGACATGTTGCCGGACACCTCCTGCGGATTAAACGTGGAAGTGAGCGAGTCGTTCTTGTACGCTTGCAACTCACCGCGCTTCACGGCCTCGATGATGACGCGGCTGATTTCTTTGCCCTCCGAAAACATCGGCTTGTTCTGCTTCTCGCGCAGGTCGACCTGCCGCCAGATGCTCTTGCGAAACATTTGGTCCGAAAGCGGAATCGGCCGGCGCGAACCGGTGCTGTTCGCCGTAGTGGCCTGCTCTTGAGCAGCAGCGGTGAATGACAACGTCAAGCCAGCCGCAAGTACGGCCAAAGTGTGAATAGATTTCATAACGGGCAAAAGCAAATTGGCTTTAAGATAGTTCGGTAACGCGGCGAAGCCGTAATTATTACAATAGGGGTACGTTAAACTGCTTTGAAACATTCACGGGCTCAACATTGCCTTGGAAGTTTTGGCGCTGTACCTCTTTAACCTCCACGTAGATACGGTCACCTTCGCGGTAGGCATTCACTACATCGCTGAGGTTGGCCTCGGGGCCGCTGATGGTTCTCGTCGGGATGGCGGGACGCTTGCCGCGCACCAGCGTCACCTCGTAGCGCGACACCCGGTAACGGGCATCATCCGGCAGGAAAGTAGCAAAGCCGGCATCTGGAATGGCCTTCAGCACCATCGAGCGCACGGCCGTACCAGGCGTGCCCTGTTTTTCGTTGGCCTCCCGGCCGCCCACGAAGCACTTGATTTCGGGCTTGGGAATAGGGCGTACCTGAAAGGTTTGCGAACCGATGGCGTTGCCGCCGCTGCTCACGTTCAGGGTCACTTCCTTGGAATTTGGCACGAGCGTTACATCGCCCAGCTTAGCGCCTTGCAGCACCGAAGCTCCCGACGCCGAGAAACCCGGCTTGTACTGGGCACCCAAAGCCGGCACCGACACGTTCAGCTTGTTGCCGCACTTGAAGTAGAGCGCCTGTACCGAGGCCGACTGAATCTGCATCACCGGCTTGGTGATAGTGTAAGGCACTTTCACGGTAAATGTGGTATCGCGGCCGCTCTGGTTGAAACGGATGGTGCCGTTCCACGAAGATTTGGCGTTGCCTGAAGCATCGAAGCCACCCGGGCGGGCCGTAAATTCTACTTTACCATGACCATCGGGACCCACTGACAGCGGCGAGCCATTCAACGTCATACTCGGGTGAATGCTCGACGCTGCCGCGGTCAAGAATAGCTCGGCTTTGTACTTCGTACCCGCCGCCACCGTATTCGACTCAGCGCTGGCGAAGGCCCCAATCTTATCGAACACAATGGTTTTGGCACCTACTTTTTGGGCCTGGGCCGACAAAGCTTCCGACTCATATTTCAGCACTTCCGTTTCCTTCTGCGAAATAGTAGCCAACGCCGCCACTACGGGCGTGTTCTCAAAGTTGAGCTCCGCGAAGTTTTTATTCTTCTGCGACTTTTCGGTTACGCGTTTATCCTCCTTGGCATCAATGGCCAAGGCCGTCGCCTCGGGCACAAACTGCTTGATGTAGTCCGAGTACTCGTTCAGCTTCGGCTTGAGCCCGGTGTAGGCAATGCCATTGCGCTTGCCGCCCAGCATGGTAATGGCCACCTTGTCCTCGCCGCTTAGGTTCGTCATTTCCGGGCCGGTGTTTTCGGTCGCCTTCAACAGCTTCTGCCGAACGTCGCGCAGATAAGTAATGACGTCTTTCGTCTTGGCCCGAATTTCCTCGCTTTGCTTAAGCACCGCTAAGTCCCGTGCTTGGTTTTGGTTTTTCTTCACCGCCGCCTCAATGCCTTTAACCGTGCCATCGGCTGCTACCGAGGTTTTGTCGTTGACACCCAACAGGCTGTCATCGATAAATTTAAACTTGAGCAAGATTGCCGAGTTTACTTGGAGCGCCAGAAGGGCCGTTAGCACGAGGTACATCATGCCAATCATCTTCTGCCGCGGGGTTTCTTTTCCGCCTGCCATTGTCTGTTTCCGCTAAAATTGGGTGGAGAACTGCGTTGCTGCCGCTTGGCGAATTAGGCCTGGGCCGGCGCCCGCATGGCGTTCAGCATGTTGCCGTACACCCGGTTGAGCGAAGTCAGGTTGCTGGTCAGGCTCGCAACTTGCTGCTGGAAGCTCTCGGTGTCTTTGCCCGCCTGGGTCATGTTGTCCATGGCCTTGCTGAGCGTGCCATAGAACTGATTCATGGATTTCAGGTGCGTGTTGGCATCCTGCAACTCCATTTCGTACACGGCATTCAGCGCGCCCAGGTTCTTGGTCACGTTCTGTACCTGCATGTGGTACTCTTTGGCATCGGAAGTAGCGTTCGACATGGCCGAAATGGCTTCCACCGTATTGCCGTAAGCCACGTTGATTTTGTCGAGCGAATCAGCCGCCGAGCGCACCTTCTTGGTGTATTCGTCGGTCACGTTAGCCGCTTCGCCGAGTTGCGACATTTGCGAAGTGGTGGTGCTCAAGCGGTTCAGGCCTTGGCCCAGGGTAGAGAGTGCCTCCGGGGTCACGTTGGCATTCTTCAACATATCGTCCAGCTTCATGGTCAAGCCTTTGCCGCTAGTGTCAAAGCTGTTGCTGCCCGTCGAAGGGTCGTAGCCTTCGCTTAGCTCGGGGTAAACCAACTCCCAGTTGTGGTCTTTGTATTGCGGCTGGAAGGCACTTAAAAAGAAGATGACAGCCTCGGTACCCAGGCCCACCATCAGCATAATGTCTGCGCCAGCAAAGTGCTCAATTTTGAACAAAGCACCTACGATTACGACTGCTGCACCGATGCCGTAAATTTTGGGCATTACGGTATCGAAAAAAACATTGCCTTTAGCTGCCATGAGATATTAGAATTGAAAGAGTTTGAAAGAAGGTGTCGAAGGAGGAAGGTGGAGGTAGTTGAGGGCGTTGGCCGTTTAAAACCTAGTTGAGCGAGCTGTTGGAGCCCATGCCGATTTGAATCATCGAGCAGCGGAAGCCAATGTACGAGCGGGCCGAATCCTGGTATTCAAAGTTGCGGGTCCCCGTTTCGAGGAAGTAGGCAATGTCCTTCCACGAGCCCCCCCGCACCACCTTGCGGGGCTCGTTGTCGTCCGGGTTGGTGGGGTTCAGGTCCCACACCACCGGCACCGACGCTTCCATGTAAGCATCGTCGCACCATTCGGCCACGTTGCCGGCCATGTCATAGAGGCCGAAATCATTGGGAAAGAACGAGCCGACCTCCGAAGTGTAGGCGAAGCCATCGGACGCGTAGTCGCCGCGGCCGGGCTTGAAGTTGGCGAGCATGCAGCCCTTGCTGTTGCGCAGGTAGGGGCCGCCCCACGGGTAGGTAGCCAAATCGCGGCCGCCACGAGCGGCGTATTCCCACTCGGCTTCGGAAGGCAAACGGAAGTTGGGGTCGTTGGCGTAGCCGGACTCTTCGCGGGCTGCGTTGCGGAACTTGGTGCGCCAGTTGCAGAAGTATTTGGCCGCAAACCAGTCAACACCCACCACCGGGTAATCGTCGAAAGCGGGGTGGGTGTAGTAGTACTCCAGCAGGGGGTCGCCCATGTGGTAGGTGAAATCACGCACCCACACCGTGGTATCGGGGTACAACTCCGTCATTACGTACTCTTCACCCAACACATCCAGCGAGTCCTGCTTGATGGCATCGACGAACTGGCGGTACTCATTGTTCGTAATTTCCGTCTCGTCCATGTAAAAGCCGGCGATAGTCACCTGCTTGTTCATGTTCACCATGGAAGCCGAAATATCCTGGTCGGTTTGGCCCATGTGAAAGGTGCCGCCCGGACAAGGAACCATGCCAAAAGGTACTTCCTGAGGGTTGAAAATGGGACGGTCCTCGGAACCAATCAGGTCACCCTTAGGGCCTTTGCCAAATCCACATCCACCTAATAATGCTCCGGAGATAGCGAAAAGGGATACTGCTAGAAGCTTGTTCATGAGAGTTAGAAAATCTGTTTTAATTGCCTATACCGCTAAAGTACATTTGAATGAGCTGGCAAATCTACACTTTTTTAGGATGTGGTGCAATACCCGACGTTTCCCATAAGCGGCCAATTCACACGAAAACACGTTGAATACCGCAATTGGCTCGATTAACCCGCCAAATGGAATAATTAGTTAGCTAAAATTTATCCTAACTTAATAGGATAATAGCAACTTATAAGGCAGCACTGAAAAATAGGAGAATTAGAAGCTGTAGCGCGGTGTGCGAATGGCGGGCCGAGTGACAAGCCCCGGCTTAGGCAACCGGTAGGAGAGCATAATTTCGTGTGAGCTGAATGCCCGGGCATCTTGGTTGAAGGCAATGAAGTCGAAAGCATAACCGACCCGGATGGCGTTGTCCTTAGCAAATGCCAGGCCTAAAAGACCCGAAACGGATTCTTCGTGACGATAGTTAGCTCCTACCCAGTACTTGTCGTCGATAGTAGCCCGTACACCGCCTTCGAATGAATAGTTCTTGGCGTTGTCGAACTTGCTGCTGCTTGAGAAATTGCCCGGCAGCACGGCCTTCACCAGCACCATCGGGGTGACGACAACGGATGAGGAAGCGTCGATATTGTACCCCGCTGTGAAATAGGCGTGATTTTCTCCCAAATATTTGCTGGCTATCCCCGATTTTCTGCCCGTGACGGGGTCAACAGTTCCGGAACTTTTGAAGGTGTATTCCGAACGCAGCAAGTTGTTGATGCTGATTCCGGCATAAAATTTTGGGGCCTCGTACCAGATGCCGGCGCCGGCGTCAAACTTGTTGTCCGAAGCGTCGCTGGGGATGTTTACGTCATACGGGTCGATGGCGATGTAAGTACCTTTGCTCAGGTACGTGTAAATGCCTTGAACCCCAAATCCTAACTTTCCGGAACCCAGCTTGACATGCTGCGAATACGAGAGGGCAGCATTGGTCATTTTGGATTGCCCCACTTGGTCGTAGTACACCGCAATGCCCACTCCGCCGCTCACGGCGAGAATAGGCAATGACGCCGTAATCATTCCCGTGCGCGGGGACCCGGCGTTGCCATCAAACGTTCCGTTGTAGTTCAGGTACTGGTAGCGACCTATGAGGTTTACTTCGCCTTGGCCTTTGATGCCCGCGTAGGCAGGGTTCAACGACATTCCGTTGAGGCCGTAGTGGGTGAACTGCGGTTGCTGCTGCGCCAGCGCCGAGCCAGCCGCAGCCGTGAGCAACAGGGTCGCGAGTAACGTTCCTTTCATAAAAGGCGGGGTGGTGGGGTGGAAGAACGGAAGGGGGTGGGCGCGCAGAGGAGAATAGCTTCCAAATGTAGCAGAAAAACACTACGCAAAAAATTCGGCCAAAAAAACCCAGCGCAGGTAAAATTGCGCTGGGTTTTTTGACGAGGGAAGATTAAGCGTTAGGCCTTACGGCTTTGGAACTGGCCTTACCGGCCTCGGGCTGGACGTGGTGGCGGATGTAAGCCTCGATGGCCCCGGTCATTGAAGGCGCGTTGGGATGCGGGGCTTCGATGTCGAGGACAAGCCCAGCGTCGAGCACGGCTTTGGCGGTGGTGGGGCCAAAAGCAGCAATGCGGGTACCGTCCTGCACGAAGTCGGGAAAGTTGATGAACAGCGAACTGATGCCGGACGGGCTAAAAAAGGCAATGCAGTCGTACTTCACTTCGGCCAGGTCGGACAGGTCGCTGGCCACGGTGCGGTAGATGACCGCCTCCGAAAATTTGAGGTTATTGGCCCGCATAAACACGGGCAAATCATCCTTGCGAATGTCTGAGCACGGGTACAGAAATTTCTCGCCCTTGTGCTTTTTGATGACGTCGAACAGGTCGGCTGCCGTCCGCTCGCCCACAAACAACTTGCGTTTGCGCAACACGATATACTTCTGGAGGTAGTTGGCCGTTTGCTCGGAAATACAGAAGTACTTCATCTCGGCTGGCATTTCCAGCTTAGCCTCCTGGCAAATGCGGAAGAAATGGTCAACGGCATTCCGGCTCGTGAAAATGACGGCCGTGAACTCCAGAATATTTATTTTCTCGCGCCGAAAGTCCTTGTAGGACACGGGCTGCACGTCGATAAACTCCCGGAAATCAACCTGAATGCCGTATTTCTCAGCAATGGAGAAGTAAGGGGAAACGTCGTTGGTAGGCTTGGGCTGGGTAACCAGGATGCTACTGATGCGCTTAGCATGCCGGCCTGTGCCCGGCTTGTCTGCACTCTCGGCCATACAGGAAAAAAAGTAATGCTAGGACAATAGGAAGAGGGAAATGGGCTAATGCAGAACAATGGAAGGGCGAGCGTAAAGTGCCCCAATTAGAACGTAAAGACAATAAGCTTAAGTAAAACCAACAAAGGCAGAACTTCAGTGGCGCAAAGGTAGGCAAACAAATGCAGATTCAGCAGCGAGGCCTGGCGGTGCAAGGTGCGGCCCACACGCAACACCGTGCCCACCAGCACCAAGGCGATGACAGCGCTAGCGGCGCCCGCCACGGTGCGCGGCATGTGGGCGTTGAGGCTGAGGTAAAGCAACAAGACCAGGGGCAAGAAAAGCCCCGCCAAGAGTGTGGTGCGCAGAAATTCCCGATACTGCAAGTTGATGAGGGATTGCAGGCCGAAGATGTAGGCCATGAGGGCAACGAACACATACTTCCCGAACACAAACGTGGTGATGATGGCCGTATAAAACAGCACCCGGGCCACGATGGCCGTTTCGGGAACGTCGAAGAAGCGGCGCAGCAAGGGCAGGCTCTGCAAGTCGGTGTGGATGGCCGTGAGCAGCAAGGCAAAGGAGATGGCAAACAGCAACACCAACAGCAAGTTGAGCAAAGAAAAAGCAGGTTTGGTGAGAAAGGCCTGCTGGTCGCCTCCGTTGCCAAACAACTCTTCGACCTGAAAAATACGGGCCAAGCCGGGCTGGTAGGTGGTGCGCACCGCGCCGTAGCTCAGGCCCAGCAGCAGCAGAAAGCCCAAGTAAACGTTTTGTCCCTGCGGGGCCGGCACCCGGGGCAGCGCCGCCGAAGCCACGGGCCGGCCGGGCAATGTACTAACGGACGGCGTGCCCGAAAACGACGTCAAAACTGGCGAGCCGTCGGGCTGCCACACGGCCAGCAGGTGCTGGCCCGCCGGCAGTTGGGCCGGCAGCAGGCGCGCCAAGTCGAGCGAATAGGTGGTGCTGCTGCGGGCACTGAAAACGAGTTGATTGTCGAGAAACAGGCTCAGCCCGGGCCGGGCCGCGAACGACAGAGGAAATGGCTGGTTGTGCCCCACGCGCACCCACTGGTAGTACACATGGGCCGGCTGATGATAGCCGGGCAGGTAAAAAATGAGGCGATTGCGGGGAGCATCGTGGATGAGCCAGTCGGCCGACAGGGCGGTGGGCGTCGCGGGCGGCAGTTGGCGGTATTCGCTGGCGTGCCCAACGTGGGCCGCCAGGACCAGCAACAGGCCCTGGGCAAACAGCAAGGCCCGACGCAGCAAACCCGGAGCTTCCATGACGGGCTTAGTTGCTGCTCTCGGAAGGGAAGAGCTGACGGCGGGAAATCCGGCTTTGGTACACGCCGAAGAAAACGCTTAGCAGCGCCGAAAAGCCGGCCAGGGAAACAATCAGGACCGTATTACCCAACGAGGCAAACCGGATGACGAACAAGATAACCAACACGTTGAGCAGCCCCAGCAGCAGCACCGTGCTGATTTGGGAGAACCCCATGGCCAAAATGCGGTGGTGAATGTGGTTCTTGTCGGGAGCGAAGGGCGAACGACCGGCCACCATCCGCAACGAAAACACCCGCAGCGTATCGAAAAGCGGAACAAAAAGGATGCCCACCGCCACCGACGGGGCCGACGTCGCGAACGGCTGGCCCACCCGCAGGCCCATTTCGATGAACTGGATGGCCAGCACCGACACGATGAAGCCGCAAACCAACGAACCCGTGTCGCCCATAAAAATGGATGCCCGGTGAAAATTATAACGCAAAAACCCGAGCAACCCACCTATCAAGCAGATGGCCACGTAAGCGTAATTGCCGTAGCTGGCCCCGCCGAAAGCAAAGAAGTAGTAGCCAAACGTGCCACAGATTATCAGCACAATGGTGCCGGCCAGCCCGTCGAGGCCGTCGATGAGGTTGATGGCGTTGGTGATGCCCACGATGACGGCCAGCGTGAAAGCGTAGCTCACCCCCACCGGCAGCGTGCCCATGCCCAAAATGCCCTGAAAGCTGGTGATGCGCACGTCGGCCATTATCATCACAATGCCAGTGGCCAGCAGCTGCCCGACGAATTTCTTCGCCACCGACATCCCGACCAGGTCGTCTTTCAGGCCCACAAAAAACAGGATGATGCAACCGGCCAGCAGCTCCTTCGCGCCGTTTTGCAGGGGGGCAAAGATGGTGAGGGCCGACATGAAACCGGCAAATATGGCCACGCCGCCCAAACGCGGGGTTAGCGACTGGTGCACGGTGCGCCCGTTGGGCGTGTCGAGCATGTTTTTGAGGTGGGCTATGTGGGTGATGGACGGCACGGCAAACAACGACACCAGCAACGCCCACATCCAAGACAAGCCCAGGGGAATATCAAAATGATTCATAAAGGGTGAACTAAAAAACACGGCACCAACGGGTTTGCGTGGCTAACCGGCAACCAAACGCTAGCTGTGCAGCACGCCCAACCGGTTGAGCAGGCCGATGTGCGTGAAATTATCGGGCACGATGGAATCGGGCACGAAGATGAATTTTTTGTCGAAAATCTGGGCCCCGCGGTAGTAGCTCACCCAGTATTGGTTATTGAGATGAAACAGGCCGGCCTCGATGGGCTCGACGGGCACGGCCGTGCGGGGCGGCACTTCCTCGAACAGATAGCGCATGGTGGAGGTGCGCACTTTTTCCCCGTCCTCCTGCTGGCCAAATCCGTTGGCGTTGACGATGACGTTGCGCAAGGGAAAGGTGTTGTGGTTCAACAAATACACTTGCCAGATGGCGCGGCCGTCCGGCGCCAGGGCGGCCTCGTCGGGAATGACGGCCACGGAGACGCCTTCCACAGGGTCGAAGGAAATGTCTTGTTTCACGGCATCAACTCTTTAAGCAGTTTATACAAAGCACCGGCGTTGGGGTTCACGCCGGCCGCGGAGCCGGAACCGGGACGGCGCCGAACAAGACGGCGAAATGGGGCAGCAGCCGCTCCTGCACCTCGGCCACCGAGACGGACGCGCCACTTCCCAATTCTTGTGCCAGGGAGGTTACCGCTTTGTCGGTGATGCCGCACGGCACGATGTGGCCGAAATACGAAAGGGCGGGGTTTACGTTGAGGGCGAAGCCGTGCAGCGTCACCCAGCGGCTGCACTTCACGCCAAGGGCGCAGATTTTGCGCGGGTTGGGGGCGCCCTCTTCCCAGTCGAGCCACACGCCGGTGAGCCCGGCAATGCGGCCCGCGGGCAGGCCGTACCCGGCCAGGGTGCGGATGACGGCCTCCTCCAGCGTGCGCAGGTACCAGTGGATGTCGGGCCGGAAATTGTCGAGGTCGAGAATGGGGTAGCCCACCAGTTGGCCGGGGCCGTGGTAGGTTATATCGCCCCCGCGGTTGATGCGGTGGAAGCTGGCGCCGTGCGCGGCTAGGGCGGCCTCGTTCAGCAGCAGGTGCTCGGCCTTACCGCTTTTGCCCAAGGTGTAGGTGTGCGGGTGCTCGCAGAGCAGCAAGTGGTTGGGCGTGGGCGCGGCGGCATCGCCTGCGGCTTCGGCCGCCCGGTTTTGGGTTTTGAGGGCGAGCGTGGCCGCCATCAGCTCTTCCTGCAACGCCCACGTCGGCCCGTACTCCACCAAGCCCAGGCGCCGCACGAGCAGCGTCCGGTTGGGCGCGGCGGGGGCGCGGCCAGGCGGCGAGTGCGGGGGAAGCGGTGCGACGGAGGGAGTCATGTACAGGGGTTTGGGAAACGGGCCACAAAGGTACTGCCTACCGCAAGCTTCGGTGGGCGCGGCCATTGGGTTGCCTGGACCCTGGCAACTGGCCGCTTGCAGTAGCTTGCGGCTCCACCAGCAGCCCCGTACCCATGGCCCACGCCCCCCACGAACTTGGCCAAGCCGGCGAGGCCGCCGCGGCCGACTACTTCCGGGCCGGCGGCTACGACGTGCTGGCCCAAGGCTACCGCCACGGCCGGGCCGAAGTGGACCTGGTGGTGCGGCGCGGCACCGCGCTGCTGGTATTCGTCGAGGTAAAAACCCGCTCGTCGGGCCAGTTCGGGCCGCCCGAAACCTTCGTCTCGGCCCGCAAGAAGGAGTTGTTCCGGCTGGCCGCCACCCACCTGCAGGAGGAACTGGACTGGCGCGGCGACATCCGCTTCGACGTCGTGGCCCTGACGCTGCTCCGCCAGGGCTTCCGCCTCGAGCACTTCGAGGATGCGTTTTACTGACGGCCCCCTTTCGCCTAATTCCGGCGTTTGGGCTGCACCTTGGGGGCGGCCTTGGGTACGACGCGGGGCGTGGCGCCGGGGCGGCGCAGGCCGGGCCGGTCTTCGGCGTCGGGCTGGCCGCGCTTGTCGATGTTCTTCTCCTTGTCGTAGATGAGCACGGCGTTGCGGTTGTACTCGCGCACGAGCTCGGGCTCGGTTACTTCGGGGTCGTAGCCGGTTTCGGCGTACTGGTACTCGAAGCGGCGGCGGGCCCGGAAGCCCCAGTACTTGGTCCAGACGCCCACTTTGCGGCCGTTCTCGAACTCGCCGCGCCAGTCGGGCTGGCCGTTGACGAGGAACTTGGCGTAGTCGCCCTCCAGCTTGCCGTTCACGTAGGGCACCACTTCGTTGATGAGGCTGCGGTCTTCGCCGTAGTAGCTCACGTTGGCGTCGCGCGGGAAGCCCATTTCGTAGTGCACCTTGGTCAGGAGCCCGCCGTTTTTGTCAAACTTCTCCCAGCGCAGGTGCCGGGTGCCGAGGGCGTAATAGCCGGTTTCGAGCACCTTGTTGTTTTGCAGCTTTTTGTAGGGCCCGTGCATGATTTTGAGCGTGCCGGGGTCTTCCTCAATCGCGGCCAGCTTGAGGATTTTGTGCTTCTTGGTGTCGTAGTAGTAGTGGGCCGGCGCGTAAGCATTGACCTGCTTGGGGTACTTCAGGAAGTAGAAAATCTCAATAATCTGGTTGCGGCCCTTGGGCCCGCTCTTCACGTAGGCGCGCTTGATTTTCTCGCCCAGAAACACCTTTTTTTTCTTCTTGGGCTTGCGCTGGGCATCTTTTTCCGCGTCTTTGGCGGCGCGTTCCTGCGCCTTGGTCACCACCACCTTGCGGGCCGTGCTCAGCGAAGGCTTGCCGCGGAGCGAGTCGGCGGTGTGTGTGAGCGAGTCCGGCACCAGCACGGAGACGGACTGGTCGGGGGTGCTGTTGAAGGAGACGCTTTTGCGGGTGCAGGCCCACGGCAACAGCGTGAGCAGCAGCAACCCGTAGCCCAGAAAACGCCGCGGCCGCAGCCACAAGAAGGAAATACGCATGAATAGCACGGAGGATTTTCGCGGCATCAACGCAAAGGTAGCGCGGTTTGGTGCCCTCTTTGGTGAGGTGAGATGGTGAGATGGTGAGGTGGTGAGTTTGACGTGCAATCTGCACCAGTTGCGCAAGTGGCGCAGATTGCACGTCAAACTCACCACCTCACCACTTCACGCCTCACCGCTGACCTCCCGCGTAGCCAGGTCCAGCCGCTGGCCGGCCACCAGCACGTGCAGTTGCAGGCCGTGGCCGCTGATGACGTGGCCCTCGGGCAGGCCGGGCAGGTTGTTGTGGGTGGCGTGGGCGGCGTCGATGACGACGACGGCTTCGTCGCCGAATACCTCGGCGGGCTGCCCGGGGCGCACGAGCAGGCCGGTTTCTTCGCTGAGGCCCACGCCGAGCAGGGCGGGCTGGGCCAGCACGGCGTGCAACAGCCGCGGGTAGCGCCCGCGCTCGGCAAAGTGCTGGTCGAGCAGCACGCCGGGCAGCAAGCCCAGGCCCGGCTGCACCCCGATGCGGCCGCCGAGCAGGCTGCGCCAGCCGTGCCCGTCCACCAGCATGTACTCGGCCGCCGCCGAGGCGCCGGCGCTGGTGCCCGCCAGGATGAACCCGTCCTCGTCCCGGTACTTGCGCTTCAGCTCGGCCAGGAATTCCGTGCCCAGCAAGAAATCGGTGAGGCGCTCCTGGTCGCCGCCGCTCAGGAACACGAGCGCGGCGCGGCGCAGGCGCGTGAGGGTGGCCGGGTCGTCGGCCGGGTGGGTTTCGTCGACTTGCAGGTGGCGCACGTGGGGGCAGCCGAGCTGGTGCCAGGCGTGGGCGTAGGCGGCGGCGGTGCGGGCCGGCTGGCGGCGGGTGGCCGTGGTGAGCACCTCGATGGGCGCGTTGCGGTCGGGCAGCAGGCCGGCGAGCAGGGCCAGCAGGGGGTCGTCGTCGCCGCCGCCCAGCACGGCGAGGGTGCCGCGGGGCGCGGCGGTAGCAGCAGAATCGGATGGCATTGGCACGGGTTTGGGGCGGCAAGATGGGGCGGCGGGGCGGATTTGGCGCGAACCTATTTGTCATCCTCATCTGGCGTCCGCGCAGCGAAGGACCTTATCCCCGATGAGCAGTTGGCAGTATTCTCAAACGGTTTTAACCTGATAAGGTCCTTCGCTCTGCTCAGGATGACCGCAGAACCTTCTTTTCCCAGTAGTCATTTTCCATATACCGGCCACTTGGCGCTACTTTTGCACCGCCATTGCCCTCCCCAACCCCGCTTGCCTAGCGAAGCACCTCCCCCCTCCTCTTTTTCATGCAGCCGCAGACCGTGGAAACCATCACGTCCCTGATTCAGGAGGGCGAATTCTTCAAGCTCAAGCAGGTGCTTCGGGGCTTTCAGCCGTCGGAGCTGGTGGCGCTTATCGAGGAAGAGGAAGAACGAGAGCAGCTCATCATCTTCCGGCTGCTGCCGCTCAAGCTGGCCACCGAGGTGTTCGAATACCTTGATTTGGAGGTGCAGCGGCACTTTCTCGACAACCTGGCCCAGGACAAGATGGCCGACATTCTCAACGAGATGTCGCCCGACGACCGCACCACCCTGCTCGAGTTCCTGCCCGCCAACTTCGTGGCCGAGCTCGTGCAAAGCCTGAGCGAGGAAGAGCGCAAGGTGACGCTGCAGCTGCTGGGCTACCCCGAATACTCGGTGGGCCGCCTGATGACGCCCGACTACATCGCCATCCGCGAGCACTGGACGGTGCAGCAGGTGCTCGACTTCATCCGCCAGCACGGCGGGCAGTCCGAAACGCTGAGCATGCTGTACGTGACCGATGCGCAGGGCGTGCTGATTGACGACATCCGCATCCGGGAGTTTCTGCTGGCCGCGCCCGCGGCCCGGGTGCGCGACCTCATGGACCGCCGCTTCGTGCACCTCACCGCCAGCCAGGACCAGGAAGACGCCATCGACGTGTTCCGGCGCAACGACCGCAACGCCCTGCCCGTGGTAAGCGACCAAGGCATCCTGCTCGGCATCGTGACCATCGACGACATTCTCAGCATCCGCGAGCAGGAAGACACCGAGGACATGCAGAAGCTCGGCGGCTCCGAAGCCCTCGACGAGCCTTACCTGGCCACGCCCCTGCTGCGCATGGTGCAGAAGCGGGCCGGCTGGCTGGTGGTGCTGTTTTTGGGCGAATTGCTCACGGCCTCGGCCATGCAGTTCTTCGAGGGCGAGCTGCAGAAGGCCATCGTGCTGGTGCAGTTCATTCCGCTCATCATCAGCTCGGGCGGCAATTCGGGCTCGCAGGCCACCTCGCTCATCATCCGGGCCATGGCCCTGGGCGAGTTCACCATCGGCGAGTGGTGGCGGGTGCTGCGGCGCGAAATTGCCTCGGGGCTGGCGCTAGGCGTTATCCTGGGCGTCGTGGGCTTTTCACGCATCGCCATCTGGCAAAGCATCACGCCCATTTACGGCCCGCACTGGCTCATGGTGGCCCTCACCGTGGCCGTGGCGCTGGTGGGCATCGTGCTGTGGGGCTCGCTGGCTGGCTCCATGCTGCCGCTGCTTCTCAAGCGGCTGGGGCTGGACCCAGCCACGTCGTCGGCGCCCTTCGTGGCCACGCTCGTGGACGTGACGGGGCTGATTATCTACTTCACCGTGGCCCTGGTGATGCTGCACGGCACGCTGCTGTAGGGTACCGGCCGGGGGGCAACCCCGCCGCCACCCGTGGCGGGCGGCGGGGGCGCAGTGCCCGGCCCCATCGCCACAAGTGGCGGTGCCAATGCGCCCACCGGCTACGCGGCCCGGCACAGGTGGCGGGGTACCTCGGTACAGTGCCTGCGGCCATCGTCACCTGTGCCGCCCCCCCTGGGCACACTCCCCGACCGGCCCGGCACGGGTGGCGGGCCATGTAACTACACCGGACAAGCCCGTCACCGCGTGCGGCGGGCCATGCGGGCACATAGGGCAGGCCCACCGCCGCGTGCGGCGGGTGGCGTGGGCACACCGGGCAAGCCCGTTACCGCATGCGGCGGAGCGTTTAGCTACTCCAGCCGCCGCCGGTTGGCCTTCTTCTCCCCCTGAATTTTTTTGCCTTCCAGCCGCTTGCGCACGGCGCCTTTGCTGGGCTTGGTGGCCTTGCGGGGCTTGGGCCGACGCAGGCTGCGCAGCAGCAGCTCGTGGAAGCGGGCCAGCACGATTTCCTTGTTGCGCAGCTGGCTGCGGTCGTCCTGGGCGGTGAGCAGCAGCAGGCCGTCGGCCGTGAGCTGGCCGGCCAGCTTCTCCACAATCAGGGCCTTTTGCGTCTCGGTGAGCACCTGCGAGTCCAGCAGGTGCCAGCGCAGCTCCACCCGCGACTCCACCTTGTTCACGTTTTGCCCGCCCGGTCCGCTGGCCCGGCTGGTCTGGAAAGTGATTTCGGGCAGGAACGCGGCAGCGGGAGGGAGCATGGGGTTGAATGAGAAAAGGAGAATGAGGAATGAAGAATTGTGCAAACAGCCATTCTTCATTCCTCATTCTACTTTCCTCATTTAGTTAAAAGCATGGCGCCGTAGGAATAGCCGCCGCCAAACACGGTGACGATGATGTTGTCGCCGCCCTTGAGCTGTGCCCAGATTTCGGCCAGGCCGATGGCGGCGCCCGCGCAGCCGGTGTTGCCCAGGCGCTCAATGTTGCTCACCGCCTTGGCCGGGTCCAGCCCGAGCTGCTTCACCACGTTCTTGCTGATGCGCAGGTTGGCTTGGTGCGGAATGAGGTAGGTCAGGGCGTCGGTGCTCAGGCGGTGCCGGTCGAGCAGCGTCTGCGTCACGCGGGCCATGTAGGTGCACGCCTGCTGAAACACGTCGCGGCCGAAAGGCATCACAATGCCTTTCTCCACAGGCTTGAGGGTCACGGCTTCGTCGGCCTTGCCCACCGGCGCGGCCCCGCCGGTGATGACTTCGGCGATGTGCAGGTCTTCCGGGCCGAGGCGCTCCTTGCTGATGAGCAGGGCCGCCGCGCCGTCGCCCCATAGGTGGCCGGCCATGGTGTCTTCTTCGTTGTTGTAGGCCGTGTTGTGCTCGCTCACCACCACCAGGGCGCGGGCGGCCTTGCCCATGGCGAAGTAGCCTTCCACAATTTCCACCGCGTTGAGCAGCGACGAGCAGGCCGAGGAGATGCTCACCGTCGGGATGTCGTGCACGCCCAGGTCGCGCTGCACGGCGTGCGCGGCCGTGAAAATGGTGTCGTGCGGCGTGTAGGTGCCCACCACAATAAGGTCGACGGTAGCCGGGGCAAAAGCCGGCGCGGCGGCCAGCACGGCGCGGGCGGCGGCGATGGCCATGGTGTTGGCGTTTTCGCCGGGGGCCGCTTTGCGGCGCTCCTCGATGCCGGTGCGCTCAATTATCCAGTCAGACGAGAGGCCGTTGAGGCGCGTAAAATGTTCGTTCGTGACGACGGCCGCCGGCAGGTAAGCGGCCACGTGGTGCAAATACACAGGTCGGTGTTGGGGGAGGAATTCGTGAGCAAAGGTCAGCCCTACAGACGTAGAAAACCCCGCGCCGGTCATCAAAAGCCCGAATTATGCACCCGGCCGGGCCCGGCCCGCCAACCGGGCCACCTAGAAAACAACCGCGCCCAACCCCAGCACCAGCACCAGCGCGAACACCAGCACCAGCGAATAGCCGAACGCCAGCCCCACACTCTTGGCCAACGTTTTGAGCCAGCCTTGGGCATACACCCGCTTCAGCGCCAGCACCAGGTAAGCCACTCCGTAAACCAGCACCGCCGCCATTACAATGCCCCACACGTGCAGCCACCCCAACACCAGCGCCAGCGCCAGCAGCACCAGCGCGAAGCACTGCAAATGTACCGTAAAAATCAGGTGGCTGATGTAGTAGCGGTGCTGCCGGAAGTAGGCCAGCTTGAGCAACAGCGCCGCCAGCGGCATCAGCAAAAACAGCAGGATGGAAAAGCCCCGCAGCAGCTGATGCAATATCTCCTCCTTACTGGCCCCGTGCCAGCGCACGATGCGCTTGACGAGCAGCCGTTGCAGGTACGTGTTGGGCGCTTTTTGGCGGGCGATGATGGAATCGACCTGGGCGTCGGTTATTTCGGCGGGCAGGCGCTTGATGTCGGCCACGCTCATCTTCAGCGACGCGGTTTTGCCAAACTTCAGAAACTGAACGGTGTTCGGTTGTGCCCGCTCAAGGTTTGCCTGGAGGGAATCCGCCAGCGCTTTGGCCTGTGCTTTGTCCTTCGGCGCGTCGGCTTCGTCGGCATCCTTGCTGCCGATGTTGATGCTGAAGTTGTTGCCTTTCTTGAATTCGACCTTTGAAACCTGGTGCGCGGTGTCGACCGAAAGCAGCAGGAAGTACACGAAGCTCAGAAATACGTAGAGCCGCAGCGGCGGCACGTAGGGCACCCGCTGCCCGGCGAGGTAGCGGCGCGTGAGTTCGCCCGGCTTGAAGAGCAGCAGCCCGGCGGTGCGAAACACCTTGCCGTCGAAGTGAAACACGCCTTCGAGCAATTCCTCCACCACGTGCCCGAAGCCGATGATGACCGGGTGGTTTTGCTGGCCGCAGCGGGGGCAAAACTCGTCGGGCTCGCCGGCCCGAAAAGCGTAGTGGCAATTGGCGCAGGCGGGCAGCTTGGTGTGAGAATGGGGCATGGCGCAGTGAAAGCCCCGCAAATAAACGCAAGAGCCCCGGCTGCCAGCCGGCGCCGGGGCTTCTTGCACGGCTGGCATGGGCAGCCACCCCCTAAAACTCGACGTGCAGCCGCACGGCCACCACGTGCACCGGCCCGCTGCGGTCGCGGTTGTAGGCGGGGTTCAGCACCAACTGGTAGTCGGGGCTGAGGCTGGCGTGGTACTTGGGCACGGCGATGCTGTAGTACACCTCCCCGATGCGTTCGAGGCCGTAGTTCAGCGCGCCGTTGTCGGCCAGGTAGCCGGTGCCGGCGTTGTCGCCGATGATGAAGCCCCGGCCTCCGGCGGCCAAATAGGCCCGGTGTTCGGCACTGATGCCGTTCACCACCACGGCCACCCCCAGCCGGTCGTCGGGCCGGTGCCAGCGGGCGCCGGTGCTCACCGCGCCCAAGCTGGCGTTCTGGTCAATCTCGGTGAAGGCCCAGGTTTCGTTCTGCCCGTCGTTGTAGCTCACGCGGGCAAACAGGCCCACCGTTTCGGTGATTTCCTGCTCGGCGTTGAGGCCAAACCCGACCTTGGTGTGGCCGTCGCGGCGCACCGCCACGATATCGGGCTGGTTGCCGCCTGCCTGGGCCTGCCGCACCGCCGTGCGGTAGGTGCCCATCGGCGCCACGGTGCGGAACCCCAGCAGCCGCACGGTGCCGGAGTGGCCGGCCAGGTGGTAGGCCTTGGTCAGCTCCACGGTTTCGGAGTGGGCCTTGGCGTAGCGGTAGTCCAGCACCGGGCCGTTGGCGTAGGTCGGCACCAGCGTGGTAGCTATGCGCAGCGCAAAGTCGGGGGTCACGTATTCGGCCACGGCCCCCAGCGTGTAGCCGCGGGTGTTGGCCGGGTAGTCCCAGGCGCCGGTGCTCATCAGGCTCCAGTTCATGAACTGGGTGCGCGGGTTGTGCGAGTAGCTGTTTTGGTCGAAGTAGTCGGCAATGCTGATTTTGCCGGCCACCACGCCCAGGTACCGAGCGGGGCGCGGCCCCGCCAGTTGGTTCAGGTCGTCTTCGTCTGAAGCCGTTTCCCGGCCCAACGCCCAGCGCTGCTGCACAAACAGCCGGGCCAGGTACAGCGCCGGCTCCGTCGAGCCCACCCGAAAGGTTTCGCCGTTGAGCGCCCCGGCCACCCCCGACGCCGCCGACAAGCCGCTGCCCCCCGAAACTTCGGGGTTGCAAAACAGGGCGCCCCCACGCCACAGCCGTCGGCCAATAAAGAGCGTCGACGTGAGCGAGAGCTTGGCCTTTTCGCGCGATTGCAGGCTGAGCGGACTCAGCAAGCTGTCGGGCGTGGGCGAATCAAACTCGGCGTGCCACTGCTTGATAACGGTTTGCTGGAAGTGCAGGCTCCAGTTGCGCGGCCGCCCGGAGGCGCTCTCCGGCTGGCGGATGGGCTCTTGGGCCGGCGCCGCGGCGGGCGGGGTGGTGGGCACGGTGGTACCGGGCGGCGTGACTTGGGCGAACGCGAGGGTTGGCAAAGCCACCAACAAGGCAAGTAAGGTTAACCGCAAAATCAAAAGGAGTTAAAGAAATAGAAGCGTGTCGGGCATAAAACGAAGTGCCAACTCGCCACAAAGGACGGCATCGGTTCAATTGAGTGCACAAATGTACTAATTTTTAGACCAACCTAAAAATTAATTTAGACTAATTTAAAAATTCGGAGGCATTGCTTTAGCCCTCCCCAAGCGCTTTGCGGCCATCCCGGCTGAGGTATTGAAAGCCCCAACCCAGCAACTCGGCAAAGAATGGCCGCACGCGCTGCCCCAGTTCCGTGAGGCTGTAGTCGACGCGGGGCGGCACCGTTTGGTGCACCGTGCGGGCCACAATGCCATCGGCCTCCAGGTCACGCAGCTCCTGAATCAGCATTTTTTCGGTGATTTCGGGCATGAGGCGGCGTAGCTCACCGTAGCGCCGGGGCTCGTCGAGCAGATAGGAAAGAATCAGCAGCTTCCACTTGCCGCCCAGCACGTTGAGGGTGGTGCGCACGGGACACACCAAGTTTCCCTCGGGGCGGGCAGATTTCCAGATGGCTTCGGCATTCTGTTGTTTGGTGAGTTTCGACATATTTTATTAGACTGATTTTCAGCATTACTTTATTTAAAGTAGGCACCCTACATTTTAGTAGGTACTTGTGAAATGCGAAGTTAAGCAATAACCTTTGTCACACCGGCTGGCAACGCTGCCACGGATACATTTTTGCGCTCATGCCTAAGAAAATCACCGTTCTCGGCGCCACTGGCAACATTGGCACCGCCCTCGTTCACCACCTGCTCGGCCAGGGCCACCACGTCACGGCCGTGGCCCGGCCCAGTGCCCGCCTCGATGCGCTGGCCCAGGCCGGGGCCACCGCCCAAGCCGGCGACCTGCACGACGCGGCCTTCCTCACCGACGCCCTGCGCGGCGCCGAGGCGGCCTTCCTCATGATTCCGCCCAACATGGCCGCGCCCGACGTGCTGGCGCACTATCAGCGCATCGGCGAAGCCACGGCCCAAGCCGTGCGCGCCACCGGCCTGAAGCAGGCCGTGAACCTGAGCAGCAACGGCGCCGACCTGCCCGCCGGCACCGGCCCCATCTTGGGCGTGCACCACCAGGAAGCCCGCCTCAACGCCATCGAGGGCCTGGCCGTGGTGCACTTGCGCCCGGCCTACTTCATGGAAAACCTGCTCAGCAGCGTGGGCATGATTCAGCACATGGGCATCACCGGCGGGGCCATGCGGCCCGAATTGCCCCTGCCGATGGTGGCCACCAAAGACATTGCCGCCAAAGCTGCTGAGCTGCTCGCCGGCGACCGGCCGGCCGGCCATTCGGTGCTCAACCTGCTGGGCCCGCGCAACTACTCGCAGCAGGAGGCCACGGCCGCTATCGGCCAAGCCATTGGCCGGCCGGAGCTGCCCTACGTGCCTTTTTCTTACGACGACGCCCAAAAGGGCATGGTCGGCGCCGGCCTGAGCGAAGACATGGCCCGCCTCTACCTCGAAATGACCCGTAGTTTGAACGAGGAAAAACTCATGGTGCACGAAGTCCGCACGGCGGCCAGCACCACGCCCACCACGCTGGAGGAGTTCGTCCAAACGGTGTTTGCGCCCGTGTTCAAAGCGGCCACGGCGTAGGGCGCGGGGGTTGCCCTACTTTTGCCCGATGCCACTGCTTCACTTCTTCGACCAGGGCCAGGGCGCGCCGCTGGTCATCCTCCACGGCCTGTTCGGCACCCTCGACAACTGGCAAACCCTGGCCCGGCGCTGGGCCACCGAGGCCGGCCTGCGGGTGGTGAGCATGGACTTGCGCAACCACGGCCGTTCCTTTCACAGCCCCGAGCATTCCTACGCCCTGATGGCAGCCGACGTGCTGGCCCTGTTCGACCACCTCGGCCTGGGCCCCGACACCACCTTGCTGGGCCACAGCATGGGGGGCAAAGTGGCCATGCGCCTCGCCCTCGACCACCCCGGGCGGCTGGCCCGCCTGGTGGTGGTCGACATCGCCCCGCGCTTCTCCAACATGGCCCATCAGGACGACATCCTCGCCGGCCTGCACGCCCTGGATTTGGCCCACCTCGGTAGCCGGCAAGCAGCCGACGCCGTGCTGGCCCGCTACGTGGGCAATGCCGGCACCCGGCAGTTTCTGCTGAAAAACCTGTACCGACGCGACGACAACCGCTTTGCCTGGCGCATCAACCTCGACGTATTGGCCGCTCAACTGCCCGCCATCGGCGAGGCCACGGCCGGCGCCATCCCGTTTGCCAAGCCCGTGCTGTTCATCCGGGGCGGCAATTCCGACTACATCACGCCCGACGACAAGCTGCATGGCATTCCGGCTTTGTTCCCCAACTCGCAGGTGGCCACCGTGCTCGACGCCGGCCATTGGGTGCACGCCGAAAAGCCGGACGAAGTGTTTGGGCTAGTGCGGGCTTTTGTGGGAGCAAGCTAAGACGGCGGCCACCGCTGCTTTAAGGCTTGACGCGGGCTGCTGGCCCCTGACTGCGCCTACCTTTGCCGCCATGCCCGGAACCCTCTACCTCATTCCTACGCCTTTAGCGGAAGATACCGCCCCGCAGGTGCTGCCCCCGCAGGTGGTGGCCGCGGTGGCGGTCCTCCCTTATTTTCTGGTGGAGAATGCCCGCACGGCCCGTCGGTTCGTCAAAAGCGTGGCCCCGGGCCGGGTTATTGAGGCGCTTCGCTTCACGGTCATCGACAAGGACAGCCCCGACGCCGACGTGCGCGCAGCCCTGGCCCCGCTGCTGCAAGACGGCCTCGACGCCGGCGTGCTCAGCGAAGCCGGCTGCCCGGGCATCGCCGACCCCGGCGCCGCGTTGGTGCGCGAGGCCCACCGCCAGGGCATCCGGGTGGTGCCGCTCGTGGGCCCATCCTCCCTCCTGCTGGCCCTGATGGCCTCGGGATTGAACGGCCAACAGTTTGCTTTCCACGGCTACTTGCCCATCGAGAAAGCACCGCGCGTGGCCGCCATCAAAACCTTGGAGAAAGAGGCCCAACAGCGCCAGCAAGCCCAGCTTTTTATCGAAACCCCGTACCGCAACGGCGCGCTGCTGGCCAACCTGCTGGCCCACCTGCACCCCGGCACCCGCCTGTGCGTGGCGGCCGACGTCACCGGCGCCCACGAATTCATCCGCACGCTTCTCGTCAGTGACTGGCGCCGCCTGCCGGCCCCTGAACTGCACAAGATTCCGACCGTATTTGTGCTCGGAACGTGACGCTTGCGCTACCCTTGATGGGGGAGTGAATAATTGCGGTGGCACTGACGAAGCTTTCCTTCCGCGCTCTTTTAGCGCAGCATTGGTCAAGCCGCACTCAGCATTTCGCCGTGCTGGCTCATGTCGAGCCCAGCGGCTTCGTGACGAGCATTCACCCGAATGGGAATCAGCAGATTAGTGAGCTTGTACAACAGGAATGAGCCGCCAAACGTGAAGGCCCCGATAAAAACGAGCGCCGCCAAATGATGCCACAGCAGCGTGGCCGAGCCGGTAATCAGGCCGCCTTTTTGGGCAAACACCGCCGTTAAAATCATGCCCACGATGCCCCCCACACCGTGGCAGGGAAACACGTCGAGGGTATCGTCGAGGTTGGTGCGGTTTTTTAGTGCCACGGCGCCGGCACTGACTGCGGCCGCTGCCACCCCGATGAAAAGCGCCGGCCCGTAGCTGACGTAGCCCGCCGCCGGCGTGATGGCCACCAGGCCCACCACGGCACCCACGGCCGCGCCCACCGCCGAGGGCCGCTGCCCGCGCACGGCCTCAATCAGCATCCACGTCAGCATGGCCGCCGCCGAAGCCATGTGCGTGGTGAAGAAAGCCTGCACCGCCACCGTGTTGGCCCCCAGGGCCGAGCCGGCGTTAAAGCCAAACCAGCCAAACCACAGCAGCCCGGTGCCCAACAGCACAAACGGAATGTTGACGGGAACGTGCTGGTGGCCGGCTTTGTGCGTTTCACGGCGGCCCAATGCGAGTGCCCCCGCCAGCGCCGCAAACCCCGCCGAAATGTGCACCACCGTGCCACCCGCAAAGTCGAGCACGCCCCACTGAGCCAGGAAGCCGTCGGGGTGCCACGTCCAGTGCGCCAACGGGCAGTAGATGCACAGGCTAAAGAGGCACATGAACAACAGGTATCCCCAGAATCGAATCCGCTCGGCAAAGGCCCCGCTGATGAGCGCCGGCGTGATGATGGCAAATTTCAGTTGGAAAGCCGCGAAGAGCACCAGCGGCAGGTTGGGCGCCAGGCGCGGGTGGGGCGCCGTGCCCACGTGGTTGAACAGAAAGAAGGTGAGCGGATTACCAATAATGCCGTGAACGCTGTCGCCAAACGCCAGCGAGAACCCCACCACGTACCACAGCAGCGAAATCACGCCGAGCGCAATGAAGCTTTGCAGCATGGTGGAAATCACGCTGCGCTTGCTGACCATGCCGCCGTAAAAAAATGCCAGCCCCGGCACCATAAACAGTACCAACCCCGAAGCGGTGAGCATCCAGGCCAGGTCGCCGGTATTAAACGCGTTGGGCTGGGCATCGGGATGTTCCTGCGGCAACAGGGCCGCTACCAGCGCCAGCAACAACAGCAGAACGAGGCAAATCAGGGCAAAGCGTTGTTTGCGCACCATGTTGTTTACTTAGGCCTATTGGAAGCTAAATTACTAAAATTATTTAAGATGCCCTTATTTTTTAAGCATATTTTTCCATAAATTGATTATTTTGAAGATACCCCCTGTCAATTGCATGGCTTTTTTATTATTTCATTAAATCATCAATGCGTAGTGCAGCACTTTTGCCGACGCGGGATTTTAATATTGCGTCATTCTTCTCACGCGCGACGATGCCGCTTGTTTTGTCAAATTATATCTATATATTTAACAAAGTCTTTCATTTTTCCCCCGATTCTCATGCTGACGACGGCCACCAGTACCCGAGACGAAATCCGGCGCGTAAACGCCGCTTTCGAAGCCAACTTTGAGCGGGGCGATGCCGCGGCCATCGCCGGCCTGTATACCCGTGAAGGAGTTCTCCTGCCAACGGGCATGGAACCCATCCAGGGGTCGGCCGGCATTCAGGCTTTTTGGCAAGGTGCGCTGGATGCGGGCCTCAAACAGGTGAAGCTGAAAACCCGGGACGTGGAAGAGCTTGCCGATACCGCCATCGAGCTGGGCCAATACACGCTATTTGCGCCCGATGGCCAGCAAGCAGACCAAGGCAAATACCTGGTGGTTTGGAAAGAGCAGCAAGGGCAATGGAAGCTCCATCAGGATATTTGGAACAGCAGCGTCCCGGCGGCTCAGTGAGCCCAGCTACGTTCACGCAGTCCGCCTAAGCGCACAGTTGGTACACCACCAGGGCCGCCACGTAGGCCAAGCCGGTCATGTACACCAGTTGGCCCAAGGGCCACTTCCAGCTTTTGGTTTCGCGGTACGTCACCGCCAAGGTGCTCATGCACTGCATGGCAAACACGTAGAACACCAGCAATGAAAAAGCCCGGGCGGGCGTGAAAAAAGGCTGGCCGGCGGTGTCTTTCTCGGCCCGCAGCTTTTGCTGCACGGTGCCCAGGTCGGCGTCTTGCCCCACGCTGTAGATGGTGGAAATGGTGCCCACGAATACCTCCCGTGCCGCAAACGAGGTCAGCAGCGCAATGCCGATTTTCCAGTCGAACCCCAGCGGCCGGATGGCGGGCTCAATGGCCCGGCCAAAAGTGCCGGCGTAAGAGGTTTCGAGCCGGGCCGCGGCCACCCGGCGGCCCAGCTCCGGGGCGGGCCAGTGATGGGCCGGGGCCTGCTGGCGCACCTGCGCTTCGGCCGCGGCCTGGCGCTGGCCGGGGCCGTAGCTGGCCAGCACCCACAGCAGCACCGAGATGGCCACAATCACCTTGCCCGCCTGCCACACAAACGCCTGTACTTTTTGGTAAATGGTGAGCCCCACGTTTTTCCAGCGCGGCCATTTGTACACCGGAAACTCCATGATGAAGTAGCTGCGCTCGCGGGCCTTGAGCAGCTTCTTCATCACCCAGGCCGACGCCAACGCCGAGAATAGCCCCAGCAGGTACAGCCCCATCAGCGCCGCGCCGCGCAGGTTGAAAACGCCCGCCACGGCCCGGTCGGGCACCACCAGCGCCACCAGCACCGTGTACACCGGAATGCGCGCCGAGCACGACATCAGCGGCGTCACAAAAATGGTTATCATCCGGTCTTTCCAGCTCTCGATGGTGCGTGCCCCCATGATGGCCGGCACTGCGCAAGCCAACCCCGATATCAGCGGCACCACGCTTTTGCCGCTCAAACCAAATGGCCGCATCAGCTTGTCCATCATAAAGGTAACGCGGGCCATGTAGCCGGTTTCTTCCAGCACCGCCAAAAACCCGAAAAGCAGGGCAATCTGCGGAATAAACATCAGCACGCCGCCCAGCCCCGCCAGCACGCCCTCGGTGAGCAGCTGCACCAACGGCCCGTGGAAACGCGCCTGAATGCCCGCGCCCAGGGCCGAAATTCCTTGGTCTATCCAGTCCATCGGGTACTGCGCCCACGCAAAAATGGCCTGAAAGAGCGTGAACAAGATGGCCAAAAAAATGAGGTAACCGCCCACCCGATGGGTCAGCACCTTGTCGATGCGGTTGCTCACCGGCTCGCGCGTTTCGGTGCGCGTCACCGTCACGGTTTCGAGCAGAATGTCATTGATGCGGGCGTAGCGGCCAATGGTTTCGGCGGCTTGCTGAGCCGTTGAATTGAACCCGGCCTGCTGCGTGAGGTCTTGCAAATGCCCTCTGTCGTCAGTGCTCAGGAACCCAATTTGCCGGTACTGCTGGGCGTAATGCAGAGCCAGGTAGTCGTTGTGCAGGCCGAAATAATAGCGAATCTGCCGCACCAGCGGCAGCAATTCGTCGCTGGGCTCCCAGAAGCGAACCGGCGGCGCGGCCAGTCGCTGGGCCATCACAATTTTTAGGGCCGCTATTCCGATGCCCTTGCGGGCATTCATCGGGATGACGGGCACCCCCAACTCCCGCTCCAGGGCGGGCACGTCGATGCGCACGCCGTGGCGCTCGGCTACGTCCATCATGTTCAGGGCCAGCACGGCGGGCAGCCCCAAGTCGCCCAGTTGGGTGAACAGCAGCAAGCTGCGGCGTAGGTTGCTAGCGTCCACCGTCACCACCACAAAGTCGGGGTAGTTGGGCGCGGCCCGGTCGTATAGCAGGTCAGTGATGACTTTTTCGTCTAGGCTCTTCGGGTACAGCGAGTACGTGCCCGGCAGGTCGATAATTTCAGCGCGCTGGGCCGGGGTGAGCTGGGCAAAGCCCGATTTGCGGTCCACCGTCACCCCCGGAAAATTGCCCACCTTTTGGTTGAGCCCGGTGAGTTGGTTGAACAGGGAAGTTTTGCCGCTGTTCGGGTTGCCAATTAAAGCAATGCGCAACGGGCGGGGGCGGGCGTCGGGCATTGGTGGGCCCGGCACCCCCGGGCTCGTGGCCGTTGCAAGTGTGGGGGTCACTACCGCCATCCCGGGTACGCGCTTAGTCCTTCAGTAAAATAGTGGCCGCCTCGCTAGCCCGGACCGACAGCGTGTATTCTTCGTCGCCGAGCACCAGCATAAGCGGGTCGCCCAGCGGCGCCCGCCCGCTCAGCCGCACCGTCACGCCCGGCACGCAGCCCATCTCCAGCAGCTTGAGGGCCATTTCCGGGTCTTCCAGGCAGCAAATGGTCCCGGCTTCGCCAACGCGCAAGTCTTTGGCCGTGCGGCGGGCCGCCGGGCGGGGTAGAACATCAGGCGTAGCGCGACGGAAAAGGCCCACAGGAATTAACAAAGTTAAAGTGAAGTGCTTATTTAGAAAGAATACAAACAAAGGTACGCCGGCAAATGCTTCCCGTTGGTCGCACTTTTTTTCACAACTCAAAAATCTGCCTTCCGGGCAGGTTTCCCGGCATTCTTTTATGCATTGTTCTTTATCAAGATTGTATCTCCTAAAAATTTCTGATAACTTTCCCGCCCATAATTTGTAATTTTGTTCGCTCTACCTCGCTTACTATGTATACACGGTTACTTGCTATTGCACTATTGCTATTTGCTGCTGTAAATTCCGGATGGTCCCAGCAGGTACAAATCAAGGGTGTTATTGTGGATAAAGACACGAAGGAGCCCTTGCCCTTCTCCTCTATTGGTCTCAAAAACGAACAAATTGGCGCGCTTAGCAACGAGCACGGAATATTTATTGTGCCCGCGCCCACCAAAAATCCCACCGATTCGCTGGTGGTGGTGGCCCTGGGCTATGCCCGTCGGGCGGTGTTTGTGAAGCAGGGCGTTGCCCAGGCCAACCTGACCATTGAAGTACCCAAACGCGCTGTGGAGCTGAGCAACGTGGTGGTTAAGGCTGGTAAAATTAAAAACCTGGGACTCGGCGCCCGTTCCGACAACCCCGGCGAGGGCATGATACAAGGCCTGCCGGGCAGCCAGTACGCCTTTTTCGTAAAAAACGATAAAAACAAACGCTTGGGCAACGTGCGCACGGTGTCGTTCTACATCGGCGAGAACGGCTTCCCGCGCGAACCCTTCCGCGTGCGCATCTACAAGGCCGACGGCAACTACAACGCCCCCAACACCGATTTGCTGACGGAAAACGTGGTGGTGTCGGCACCGCAGGGCGGCCAATGGTACACCGTCGACCTAACGCCTTACAACATCGTGGCCCCGGAAGAAGGCTTCTTCGTGGCCATGGAATGGGTGGTGAGCGGCGACAAGTTTTTCGCCACCAACTTCATGGACGACTACACGCCCTACGGCCAGATTATGCGCCCCACCTTCGAGTTCAAGGAAAGCCGCACTTGGAATTATTCCATCGGCAAAGGCTGGAGCCTCATCACCGCCGCCAACGGCCAGGGCCTGCGCTACAACGCCATGATTAAGGCCGAGGTGGACATGATTAAGTGAGGTGCCGGCCCGCACGTGACCATCTAACTTACCGCACACTTTGCCGCGCCCGAGCTGAACTGCGGGCCAACCACCACTTGCCATGCGCCGGCTACTCGTCTTCTTTGTTTTTGCGCTGGGTGGGCCCTGCAGAGCTCAGCCTGCCGCGCCGCAAGTGGAAGGACTAACCCTGGGCTCTCGCGCAAGCAAGCCTTCCGAGGGATTAATTCAAGGCATGCCCGGTTCTCAGTACGCGCTTTTCGTACAGAGTAAGCGCCGTGCGACGCTCGGCACTATTCGGTCCGCGTCCTTTTTTATCGGGGAAAATGGGGTTCCCACGCACCCTTTTCACCTGCACCTCTACGCGGCCGGGGCGCAAGGGCAACCCGGCCTCGACTTGCTCGGCCAGGATATTGTCGTGGCCGCACCGCGGGGCAATCACTGGTTTACAATCGACTTGACAACCTATAAAATCCCGGCGCCCAGCGAAGGTTTCTTCGTGGCCATGGAATGGATTGCGGACAACGCCCAAGCGCCTGCCAATACCGCCCACGAAGGCCCTGAACCCGAAGCGCAAACCCTGCGGCCAACTTTCGAATTCAAAGAAAGCCTTACTTGGCCTTACGCAATGGGCGTAGGCTGGCAGCTGCTGACGCTGCAGGATTTTCAGGGCCAACATTTTAACGCCATGGCAAAGGCCGAAGTGGACAAAATTCGGTGAGCATTCGTCCCCTACGCTTTTTATCCGTTGCCAGCAGGCAAGCCAGCGCCCCGGAACGATTACGGCAGCAAAAGCCCCGTTTCCGTGAAGGGAGAACAGGGCTTTTTGCGTGGCCTGCCGCTGGCTGCGCCCGGCTTATTTTGGCTTGTTGACCGTCGTGGTGACGGGCATTTTTTTAGGCGGGCCCACGATAAACTCGCGAATGGCCTCTTCCGCAGCGGGCGAAAACACGGGGGTCATTTCGCCGTTCATCAGCAGCCACTCGGTTTTAGCGGGCTGAAAAAGGTGGTTGACGCCAGGCAGCCGCTTGGTGACGGTGGCGTGATTGACGCTTTTCAGCTCTTTTTCCAGCGCAGCCAAGTGCGTGTCGGCAGGCGCGTCGAGGTCGTCGGTTCCACTGAGCAAGAGCACCGGGCAATGCACCTGGTCCAGTTCAACAATCGGGTCAAAGGCAAGGAAATAATGGTGCCACGGCGTGAGCAGTTGGGCGGCTTGGGCCTGCGCAGCCTGCGGGTCAAGCCCGGGCTGGTCCTGGCGGAGCATGTTGCTGACGATGGCCCGGGCCTGCGGCGGACTGGTCTGCCGAATAATATCGTACATGGTGCGCCGGCGCTCGTAGGCGGCCTGGATGGCGACGGGGTCCATTTTCTGGGCCTTTTGTTGGGCCATCTGCTGCTGCAGCAGCGTTTGCTCGCCCGTGAGGCCGTAGCCGGCCAATGAGACCACGAAGGCCGGCGGCAAGGGCTGGCCGGCGGCCAGCAGGGCCACGTTGGCGCCTTCGCCGTGCCCCACCACCCCGATGCGGCCAATGTTGATTTCGAGACGGGCCCGCAGAAAATTCACCGCCGCCTGCACGTCACTCACCAGCGCGGCCGTGGTGGCCGTGGCGGTGCTCCCGCCCGACTGGCCGACCCCGCGGTCATCGTAGCGCAACACGGCCACGCCGCGGCGGGTGAGGTAGTCGGCTAAGGACCCCAGCAAGCGGTAGTTGCCCACGGTGCCGTCGCGGTCCTGCGCCCCCAGGTCGCTCACCAGCACCACCGCTGGGAAAGGCCCGCTGCCGGCCGGCACGGTGAGGGTGCCGGCGAACGTGAGCCGGGCGGTGGGGTTGCTGAACACCACGCTTTCCTCGCGGTAGGGCGGCGCTAGGCGGGTGGCCGGCCCGCTCAGGGTGGGCATGGGCGAGTAGCGTAGCAGCACCGCCGAGTGCACCCCGGCCTGGGTCCAGGTTCCGTTGAGTTCTTTTTTAACGGCGTCGAACCGGGCGGCGTAGCGGCTGCCAGCGGCCGGCATCCACAGCAGCACCGAATCGCCGCGCACGGTTACTTCGGTGGCCATGCGGTTTACTTTCTGAGCGGGCACGTCGAGCGCAGCAAAGTATTTGCCCCCTGCCAGCGGCACCACGCTGATGGTTAGGTCAAGCTGGCCACCCAGCACCGTCAGCTTGCCTTTCCACAGACCACCAAGCGGCAGCGGTTCCCCGGCCGGGGCGCGCGCTAAAACCGGGGCCGCCCCAGCATCGGTTCCCAGGAGTAATAGGAACACCAACAACCCTCGAATAGAAAAATTCATTTATTTAATTAAATCGGGTAGATGCGTAGACGCTGCAAGTTAAGCACTAACCTTAAAAGCCGAGCCCGCCGCCACCTGCTCACCTTTTGGCAAAGGACACGTAACTGCAATTTAGTCAATATTTTATATAAATTATTAGCATAATTTATATAAAATATTGACTAAAAATTATTAATATTGTGGACGCATACATCGCATTGGGGCCCCCACAGCTACGGACTAACAACCTGATTTATTTAGCAAGCAACGCATTCAAAAAGCAAAAGGCCCGTGCGATTGCACGGGCCTTTTGAGAAATAATCGCGGGGTGGGACCGCACATGAGCGCCGGGCGGCGTCCGAAACCGACTACTTGGCGCGCACGGCGATTTCAACCCGGCGGTTTTCTTGCCGGCCGATAGCCGTGGCATTCGACGCCGCGGGCATGGCTTCGCCCATGGGTTCCACGCTCACGCGCGAGGCATCAATGCTGCCCTTGGCCACCAGGTAGTTCTTCACGGCCTCGGCCCGGCGCGCGCTCAGGTCTCGATTGTAGCTTTTGTCGCCGCGCGAGTCGGCAAATCCCATCACCCGCACAGCCCCCTGGCCGTAGCGTTGGCCAATCGAGCCGGTGATTTGCTGCAGGGCCGCGGCCGCGCCGGGCTTGACGTCGGCCTTGTCGGTGTCAAACAACACCTTTTCGTCCACGCTGTAGATGTTGTAGGTGTTGTCGCCGCGCACGGATACGGACGGCAGGGTGATTTCCTTGAACTTCACGTCGGCCAGTTTGGCTTTCGTCATGTCCCAGGCGTTGTCGATGGCATTGCCGGCCGCACTGGCCGTGCTGCTGGCGGCTTCGCCCGCGGTTTTGCCGTCGCGGACCATCACGGCCGTGTCCTGGCCGGCTTCGCCGAGTTGGTCTTTGGTTTCGGAATGCTTGGTTTCGCAACCGCTCAGGAGCGCAACGGCAACGAAGAGGGTGAGGAATGTTTTGTGCATGGTTGTAAAAAAAGAGGAATGGATGGTCGTCCCGATACGGAAAACGCGTCGGCGTGTTAATTTTATTTTAGCAAAGTTCGAGGGGCCCGCCGCGGCTTTTCCGTCCAACGGAGCGTTGGGCCGTATTCTTGCCGCAACAAGCCGGGCTGTAAACAGGTGCTTCGAGAAAATAAATTTGCATTTAACAGTTTATTGGTTGCCCTCACGGGGTAGTCATAACGAAAGTGTGATTCAGAATTTGTAAATTTGCCAGACTACCATCCATTATATTATCTTTTGCGATGTTGAAACGCTTACCTTTTCTCGCTCTAGTCGTTCTGTTGCTCTTGCCGGCGCTGGGCCGGGCGCAGGAGAACCGCATCACGGGCCGCGTCGTGGATGCCAAAACCAAAGACCCCGTGCCGTTTGCTTCCATTGGCTTGCGCGAGGAAGGCACCGGCGCCCTGACCAACGAATACGGCTACTTTCAGTTGGCCGGTCTGGAAAAAACCAACGAGGACTCGCTGATTGTCATGACCTTGGGCTACGAGCGTAGCGCGGTATTCATCAAGCGCGGCAGCACCGAGGACCTCATCATCGAGCTAAAAAAGCGCGTGATTGAGTTGGGCAACGTGGTGGTGAAAGGCGGCAAGGTGAAAAACCTGGAACTGGGCTCGAAATCGAACAACCCGGGCGAAGGCATGATTCAGGGCCTGCCGGGCAGCCAGTACGCTTTCTTTGTGAAGAACGACAAACAGAAAAAGCTGGGCAACGTGCGCACGGTGTCGTTCTACATCGGCGAGAACGGCTTTCCGCGCGAGCCCTTCCGCGTGCGCATCTACAAGGCCGACGGCAACTACAACGCCCCCAATACCGACCTGCTGACGGAAAACGTGGTGGTGTCGGCATCGCGCGGCGGCGAGTGGTACACCATCGACCTGAGCACCTACAACATCCCGGCACCTGAGGAAGGCTTCTTCGTGGCCATGGAATGGATTGTGGGCGGCGACAAGTTCTACACCACCAACTTCATGGACAACTACACGCCCTACGGCCAGATTATGCGCCCCACCTTCGAGTACAAGGAAAGCCGCACCTGGAGCTACACCATTGGCAAGGGCTGGAACCTGCTGACGCTGGCCAACGGCCAGGGGCGGCGCTACAACGCCATGATTAAGGCCGAGGTGGACATGATTAAATAACCACCGATTGACGCGGATTAACCGTAATTTCGCTGATTAAAAAAGGCCCCGGCTCCGTAGAGTCAGGGCCTTTTTTTTTGCCGAATGCGCCGTTGTCGGCGCTTGGTCGAATTGCCAGTCGAGCCAGTCACTACCAGTGAGATTGCGGTTAACTCGCGTCAATCAGTGGTTATTTTTTGGCTTGGGCCACTATCCATTCACGAATGGTTTCCTGGGCTTCGGGCGAAAAATTGGGCTGGGGCTGGCCGTTGAGCACGGGCCACTTGGTGGGGTCGGGCTGGAAGAGGTGATTAACGCCGACTAGCTTCTTGACGGTCACGTTCTTGTTTAGCTTCAAACCGGCTTTTAGGGCGTTCTGGTTGGCATCGGCGTTGATGGTGAGGTCGGAGGTGCCGTTGAGCAGCAACACCGGACAGTTCACGGCCGTCAGTTTTTCGATGGGATTGAAGGCCAAGAAGTAGCGGTAGCGGGTGGAAGTCATCTCGGCCGCCCCGGACTGGGCCGTGGCATTGTCGATGGCGGAGTTGTTCTGCTTCAGCATGTTGGCCACAATGGCTTGGGCCTGGGCATTATCGGTGGTTTGGCGGATGATTTCGAGCATGGCCAACTGGCGCTTGGTAGCGGCCTCAATTTGGGCCGTTTCGGTGCCCAGGGTGCGCAGGGTGGTGGCCTGCTGCTGCACCACAATGTCGCGCCCGGGCAAGCCGTAGGCCGCCAGGGCCACCACAAAGGCGGGCGGCAAGGGCTGCGCGGCGGCCAGCAGGGCCACGTTGCCACCTTCGCCGTGGCCCACCAACCCCAAGTGAGCCAGGTCGATTTCGGGGCGGGTGCGCAGGTAGTTCAGGCCCGCTTGGGCGTCGCTGACTAGGTCAACGGTTGTCACGGCGGGGGTGCCGCCGGATTTGCCCGCCCCGCGGTCGTCGAAGCGCAGCACGGCCACGCCGCGGCGGGTGAGGTAGTCGGCCAGCAGGCCCAGGGGCGCAAAGTCGCCCACGGTGCCGTCGCGGTCCTGCGGGCCGGCGTCGCTGAGCAGCACCACGGCCGGAAACGGCCCCGGGCCGGCCGGGATGGTGAGCATGCCGCTCAGCCGGACGTTCACGCTCATGTTGCTAAAGTTGGCTTCTTCTTCGCGGTACGGCGGGGTAAGGCGCACATTCTTGGCATTCATGGCCGGCAGGGCACTGAAGGTGAGGACCATTGGCACTTTGAAGCCCGGCGACTGCCAGACGCCGCTCATCTGCTTGCCATCGGCCGAGACGCGGCCTACGAAGCGAGTGGCCGCCTCCTCGGCAAACAGGCGCACGGTGTCGCCCTTCACCTCGCTCTTCACGTTCATGTGGCTCACCTTCTGCAGGGGCACGTCGAGGGTGCAGAAATATTCGCCGCCGGTGAGTTTCACAAACCGGAAAATAACTTCGAGCTGCCCGCCGGGCACCTTCAACGGGCCTTTCCACAGCCCGTCGAGGGGCGGGGCATCGACCGTTGCGATAGCGGAAGTTGGCGGCACGCCGGCGCGCCCCGGAACAGCCGTCATGAGACCAATAACCAGAGCGCCGAATAGGCCAAATAAGCGGAACGTATGCGGTGTTCTCATATAAAGGAAAGGCATCAACCAGCCTGATTTAGCGCCTGCTTTCGGGAGGGACACGGGAGGCCGACTGTAAAGTAGCAAAATAAATACCTTGCCAACATTGGCCACCGGTGGTCCGGCCGCAAAAATTCTGTGTTGGACCGCCCCATTCCGGCGCCGCGCCGCCGCTTATTCGCTCACAAACACCCGCTTCACCCGCTCGCTCACATTGGTGAGCAGCTCGTATGCGATGGTGCCGATGCGGGCGGCCAGCGCGGGCAGCGGCAGCCCTTGGCCAAACACCAGGGCCACGTCGCCGGCCCGGGCGCGCGGAATGGCCGTGACGTCGACCATGCACATGTCCATGCACACCGCGCCCACCAGAGGCGCGGGCTGCCCGTGGATGAGCACGAGGCCCGCGCCGTTGCCAAAGCGCCGGTCGTAGCCGTCGGCGTAGCCGATGGCCAGGGTGGCAATGCGACGCTCGGTGGCCGCGGCGGCGCCGCGGCGGCCGTAGCCCACGGTGTGGCCGGCGGGCAGGGTTTTGATTTGGGAAATGGTGGTGCGCAGTTGGCTCACGGGGCGCAGCGCGGCGGCGTCGCGCCCGCTGGCGTCCACGCCGTAGAGGCCGATGCCGAGGCGCACCATGTCGAAGTGGGCATCGGGAAAGCGCAGGATGCCCGCCGAGTTGAGCGCGTGCTTGAGCACGGGGTGGCCCAGCGCCGCTTCGAGGCGGGCAGCCATGCGGCGGAAGGCCGTGAGCTGGCCCTGGGTGAAGGCGTCGTGCGCGGGCTCGTCGGCGGCGGCCAGGTGGGTCATCAGGCTGGCCACGGGCAGGTGGGCCGCGTGCTCGCGCAGCCGGGCTATCAGCGCCGGCAGGTCGGCTTCGTCGAAGCCGAGGCGGCGCATTCCGGTGTCCAGCTTGAGGTGAATTGGGGGAACGGGAAGCGGGGCGCAGGGCGCGGAAAGAGCCCCGGACTCCTCCGGAAGGGCCTTGCCAAAAGCGGCCAAGTACTCGTCCAGTAAATCGAGAGAGTAGATTTCCGGCTCCAAGCGGTATTGGCGCAGGGTGTCGAAGGAATCGGGGGCCGGGTTCATCACCATGATGGGCAGGCTGATGCCGGCCTCGCGCAGGGCCACGCCTTCGTCGGCGTAGGCCACGGCGAGGTAGTCGGCCCGCTGAAATTCGAGCAGGCTGGCCACTTCGTAGGAGCCCGCGCCGTAGGCAAAGGCCTTCACCATCACCATGAGCTTGGTGCCGGGGCCGAGCTGGCGGCGGTAGTGCTGCAGGTTGTGGGCCAGGGCATCGAGGTTGACTTCGAGCACCGTGCCGTGCTGCTGGGCCTGCAGGGCCGCCACCACGCGCTCGAACCCGAAGCGGCGGGCGCCCTTGACGAGGACGGTTTCGTGGGCGAAGCTGGCGGGGTCGAGCTGGGCGAGAAAAGCCTCGGTGCCGGGGTAGAATTCGGCGGCCACCGCTTCGTCGAAGAGGAAGCGGCATTGCGTTATCGCCGGCCCGATGCCCACCAGCCGCGTGACGCCGGCGGCGGGCAGCAGGGCCGCCACGCGGGCGTACAGCTCCTCGCCGGCCAGGCCCGATTCCAGCACGTCGCTCAGGATGAGGGTGCGGCGGCCGGGGCGGCTCTGCCGGCCCAGGGCATTGAGGGCGAGGGCCAGGCCGGCGAGGTCGTTGTTGTAAGCATCGTCGAGCAGGTAGCTGTTGTGGCGGCCCTGCTTCATTTCGAGGCGCATGGCCACGGGGTGCAGCCGGGCCAGGCGCCGCTGGATTTCGGCCGGCTCCGTGCCCCGGAACGAGAGGTAGCTCAGGCAGTGCAGCACGTTTTCGAGCGAGGGCTCGTCGGCGAAGGGCACGGTGTACGCCAGCTCCTGGCCGGCCCAGCGCACGCGCACGGCCGTGTGGCCGGGGGCGGCGTCGAGCACGCTCAGCACCTGCACGTCGGCCTCGGGGTGGCCCCGGCGCGACCACGTGAAGGCCGGGAGCCCGCGCCGGGCCACGGCCCGCTGCACCGGGGCGTGGTCGCAGCAGTAGAACAGGCGCTCGAACCCGGGGCCGTCGAACAGGCGCAGCTTCTCGTCCAGCTTCTGCGCCGGCGAAGCAAACCCGGCGTCGTGGGCCGTGCCGAGGGTGGTGAAAATGCCTTCGGTGGGCCGGATGACGGCCGCCAGCCGCGCCATCTCTCCCATTTCCGAAATGCCGGCCTCGAAAATGCCCAGCGTGTGCCGCGCCGGGTTCAGCTCCCACACGCTCAGCGGCACGCCCACCTGCGAATTGTAGGAGCGCGGCGAGCGGCAAATGTCCTCGTCCGGGCTCAGGAGCTGCGCCAGCCATTCCTTCACGATGGTTTTGCCGTTGGAGCCGGTGATGGCCAGCACGGGGCCCGCAAACGCGGCGCGGTGGGCAGCGGCCAGGGTTTGCAGCGCGGCCAGCGGGCTTTCCACGGCCACTACCCCGGCGCCGGCGTACGCCGCCAGGCCGCCGGGCAGGGCCGCGCCTTCTTCGACGATGAACAGGCGCACGCCCAGGGCGTACAACTCGGGCAGGTAGCGGTGGCCGTCGTGGCTGGGGCCGCGCAGGGCAAAAAAGAGAGCCCCGGCGGGCAGCCCCACCCGGCGGCTGTCGAGCAGCAGGTGGCGCACCTCGGCCGGGGCGGCGGCGGGGGCTTGCAGCAAGCGGCCGGCCAGCAGAGCCGGCAACGCGAGGAACTGGGGAAAAGGCATGGCGGGACAAAGGTCTGGCAAAAACCGACAGCTTGAAGCGGTTCCCCGGGGAGAAAACGAAGCGAGCCGCCGCACCGCTTCTTCAACGAATGCTATTTTGCGGGGCGCGCCCCGGCCGGCGGCCGCTCGAACGATGAACGAAGGAGCCTCGAACAAGCCGCGGAGGGACGCGCCGCAGGCAATCCGGGAATTATACCATCGGCTCGTAGCCGGGCGCCGGCGCCGCGCGAAACCTTTGCCCCGCGGGCTGGCCCGCGTCCGACTGGCCCGTTTTTTTCGTATGGTGCTTCTGAATTCTTCGGGGCGGGCCCTTGCCGGCCGGCTTTGGCGACTCCCCGGCGCCTCGCCCACTCTTTTTTCTCTTTGCACCCCTCCTTCGTGCCCCATTCCGTCCTGCGACTGCTGCTGCCCCTGGGGCTGCTACTGGCCGGACTGGCGCCTCCCGCAGCGGCCCAAACGGGGGCCACCGACAGCCTGCGGGGCGCCCTGGCCCGCACCGCGCCCGACTCGAACCGGGTGTTTGGGCTGCTGAAGCTGGCGTATACTTACCGGGCTTCCCAGCCCGATTCGACCAGGCGGATGGCCCAACGGGCGCTGCGGCTGGCCCGGCAATTGGGTTTTGCCAAGGGCGAGGGCCGGGCGCTGAGCATGGTGGGCGCGTTGCTGCGCGAGCGGGGCGAGCTGCCCAAGGCCTTCGCCACCCAATTGCAGGCCCGGCAGCTGGCCCGCGCCGCCCACGACCCGGAAGGCGAAGCCAACAGCCTCAACGCGCTGGGCAACATCAGCCTGGACCTGCGCCAGTACCGGGCGGCCATTCGGTACTATGAGCAGTCGAGAAGCATTTTTGAGCGACTCCGCCTCCTGCCCTGGGTGGCCGGGGCGCTCACCAACCTGGGCAGCTGCTACGAGCAGATGAACGTGCTGGACTCGGCGCTGCTGCGGCAGCGGCAGGCCGAAGCCCTCCTCCGGCGGTATCCGCGGCCGCGGCTGGCGGCGGCCCTGGCGCTGCGCAACATGGGCACCGTGCAGGCCCGCCTTGGGCACTACCCGGAAGCCCTGGCTTACTTCCGGCGGGCGTTGCGGGAAACGGCCCTCACCAACGACTTTCGCAACCGGGCCATGGCCCAGTGCCGCATCGCCGGCGTGTACAACACCCTGCACCGGCCCGATTCCAGCCTGCTGTATGCCCACCAAGCCCTGCGGACGGCCCAAAAAGTGTCCTTCCGGATAACGGTGCTGGAAGCGGGCAACCTGCTGGCCCAACTGTACCGGGCCCGGCACAACCCCGACAGTGCTTTCCACTACCAAGGGCTGGCCCTGGCGGCCCAGGACAGCTTGTTCGGGCCCGAGAAGTTCCAGCAGTTGCAGCTGCTGGCCTTCACCGAGCAGCAGCGGCAGGTGCAGCAGCGCGAGGCCCAGGCACGGCAAACGGTACGGTACCAGCGGTGGGGGTTCGGGGCCGCGCTGGGCGGAGCCCTGCTCGTGGCCCTGCTGCTGGCCCGCGCCAACCGCCAGCAGCGGCTCGCCAACCAACTGCTGAACGAGCGCAACGCCCAGATAAAAGCCCAACGCAACGAACTGGGCAAAACCCTCGCCGAGTTGCGCACCGCCCAGGCCCAATTGGTGGCCACCGAAAAATGGGCCTTCGTGGGCGAGTTGTCGGCCGGCATTGCCCACGAGCTGCAAAACCCGCTGGCGTTCATGCAGAATTTTGCCCGCGTGAGCGTGGACCTGCTCGACTACGGGCGGCCCGAAGGCGCCGCGCCGGACGGGCTGGAGCAGGAAATATTGGCCGGGCTGAAGCAGAACCTGCGCGAAATCAGCCAGCACGGCCAGCGGGCCTCGTCCATCATCGCCGACATGCTGGCCCACGCCCGCTCCGGCACCCGCCCGCGCGTGCCCACCGACCTCAATGCCCTGGTGGCCGAAAACCTGCGCCTGGCCACCCTCGGCTCGCCGGCCGAAAACGGCGGGCCCATCGGCGTGCGCACCGACTTCGCCCCCGGCCTGGGGCGGGTGGCCGTGGTGCCGCAGGAGCTGGGGCGGGCTTTGCTCAACCTGTTCACCAACGCGGCATACGCCGTGCGCCGCCGCCAGCAGGCCGGCGAGGCGGGCTACGAGCCGGTGATAAGCGCCAGCACCCGGCGCGTGGTGGCCGAGGTGGAAATCCGGGTGCGCGACAACGGCACGGGCATGACGGCGGCCGTGGCGGCGCAGGTGTTTCGGCCGTTTTTCACGACGAAGCCGGCGGGGGAGGGCACGGGGCTGGGGCTGTCGCTCAGCCACGACATCGTGGCCCAGGGACACCACGGGACCTTGACCGTGGAAACGCAGGAAGGCGCGTTCACCGAATTCACGATGCGCGTGCCTGCGTAGCTTTGCCGTCCGCCGTCGGCCCCTCATTGTTTCGCATGAACCTGTTTCGCTACTTCCTCGGCCTGAGCGTGGGCGCCCTGCTGGCCGGCTGCGCCCCGCGTCCCACCAAGCTGGAGATTTACGACGTGGTGATAAACCACGTGAACATCGTCGACGTGCAAACGGGGCAGGTGCTGCCCAACCGGGTGGTGGCCATTGCGCGGGGTAAAATCGACCGGATAGAGCTGGCCGACCAGGACAGCTACGCCGCCAAGCAGTACGTGAACGGCAACGGGCGCTACCTCATTCCCGGCCTCTGGGACATGCACGTGCACTTCCGGGGGGGCGACAGCCTGGCGGCGGCCAACAAGAAGAGCCTTACGCTTTTTCTGGCGCACGGCGTCACCACGGTGCGCGACGCGGGCGGCGACCTCACGCCCCGCATTTTTCAGTGGCGCCAGGAGATGGACGCGGGCCGCCTGCCCGGGCCCCACATTTTCACCTCGGGCCCCAAGATTGACGGGCCCCAGGCGTACTGGCCGGGCTCGCTGGAAGTGGAAACGCCCGCCCAAATCCGCCGGGCCCTCGACTCGCTGCAGCGGCTGCGGGTGGACTACGTGAAGATTTACGACAGTAAAATATCGGGGCCGGCTTACCTCGAAACCATCCGGCAAGCCCAGCGGCGGGGCCTGAAAACCACCGGCCACATGCCCTATTCCGTGAAGCTGGGCGACGCCGTGAAAGCCGGCCTCGACGCCACCGAGCACCTGTATTACCTCTTCAAGGCCTGCTCGGGCCAGGAGGACAGCCTGACGGCCCTGGTCAAAAACAGCCTGGGTACGCCCAAGCCGCTGGGCTTGTTTGCCCTGCTCCCGGCCGTGTACGACACCTACAGCCCGGTGGCGGCCGAGCGCACGTTCCGGCTGCTGGCCAAGCACCACACGGCCGTGGTACCCACGCTCTACATCGGCAAAACCCTGGCCGAACTGGGCGAAAACGACCACGCCCAGGATTCGTTGCGCGCCTACATCGACCCCAAAATCCAGGCTACTTACCAGCGGCGCCTGGCCAGCTCGCGGCAGCAGTCGCCGGCGGCCCGCGCCTTCACCCAGAAGCTGGAAACCAAGTTTATGAGCCTGATACCGCTGCTGCAGGCCGACGGCGTGTCCATTCTGGCCGGGTCCGACAGCGGGCCGTTCAACTCGTTCATTTACCCCGGGGCCTCGCTGCAGGACGAGTTGGGGCTGCTGGTGCAGGCGGGCCTCACGCCGCTGCAGGCCCTGCAAGCGGCCACCGTCAACGGCGCCAGGTTCATGGGGGTGGCGGGCCGCACCGCGGCCATTGCCCCCGGCAAAGACGCCGACTTGGTGCTGCTCACGGCCAACCCGCTGGAGGACATCGCCAACGTGAAAAAAATCGACGCCGTGATTTCGCGCGGCAAAGCGTACCCGGCGCCGGCGCTGGCGAACCTGCTACGCGCCATTAAAAACCCGTAGCTGCCGGCCACCCGCCCAAGCGGGCAGCGGTTCTTCGCCCGGGCACCGGCTTGTGTTCTGCGAATAGTGCATTGATTGGTCGCGCCGACCCGCGTTGGCGCGACCTTTTTATTTGTGCGTCTGACACTAATTTGTACATTTATCGCTAAGAAACAGCATTCTATGAAAAATCGTCAGAAACCGTAGAAATATTATTTGGATATACCTAAAACATATGTTTAATATTGCCTGTACCAAAGTTGAACAAACCCTTCAAACCCTTCATTCACCTTTTAACAGATTCCCATGACAACCGCCCTACTCAACATCGTCGATATCAAGGTCGATGACCCGATTGCGTTCACGTTTTTCACCGGGTACATGGCCATGCTGGCTTCTTCGGTATTCTTCTTCCTCGAAAGAGGGAGCGTGGAAGGCAAATGGAAACTCTCGCTACTGGTGTCAGGATTGATTACCGGTATCGCGGCCATTCACTACTACTACATGCGCGACTATTACCTGTCGACTGGCAAAACGCCCACCGCCCTGCGCTACATCGACTGGACGCTGACCGTGCCGCTGATGTGCGTAGAATTTTACCTGCTGACCAAAGCAGCCGGTGCCAAGATAGGCCTCTTGTGGAAGCTCATTGCGGCTTCAGTGCTCATGCTCGTAGCTGGCTACATCGGCGAAGCCTTCAACCCCGTGGGCGGCTCCACCAGCCATTCAGTGCTGTGGGGCACTATTTCAACGGTGGGCTACGTGTACATTCTCTACACGGCCTGGTTTGGCGAAGTGGCGCAATTAGCCAATAGCACCGGCGATGCCGCCGTCATTAAAGGCATTCGGGCCCTCGGCTGGTTCGTGCTCGTAGGCTGGGCCATTTACCCCATCGGCTACATGTGCATGGAAGGCGGCTGGCTGAACACCGGCTTGGGCTGGAGAGCCTCCAGCGTCGACTTGTTTTATAACGTGGCCGATGCCATCAACAAAATCGGATTTGGCCTCGTGGTGTACGGCATCGCGGTTTCGGGCAAAAGCCCGGCTGCCGTGCGCGAGCTGGCGCCCACCGCCTAAGCACCTGGCAGCGCCGGGCCACTGGCCCGGCGCTGGCCTCTGGCCTTCATTCCCGCTCTCCACAAGTGCTGTGCGGGGGCGGGAATGATTGGTTAGGGGCGGTTCTGTTGACGGTTTTGCCACACGGTGATGAGCCCGGGGATGCCCCCATCGAACGTATGCTGACGCTTACTCCTCTTATCCGAGTTCCGGCGCGCTCCGCCGCACCCCAACGCTACTCCTACGCGGCGGTGCTGGGAGCCGTGGCCGTGGGCCTAGTAGCACCCGGCCACGCCAACTGGCTGCTGGGGCCGGCGCTGCTGGCCGGCATGGTGCTGCTGGGCGTGGCGCACGGCGCCTGCGACCAGTTTGTGGTGCCGGCCACCCACCCGGCGCTGGCCCGGGGGCGGGGGCGGTACTGGGCTGGCTTTCTGGGCGGCTACCTGGGACTGGCCGCGGCGGTGGGGCTGCTGTGGTGGCAGCAGCCGGGATTGACGCTGGTGCTGTTTTTCGGGCTTACGGCCTGGCACTGGGGCTCGGGCGATGCGCCGCAGCAAGCGGTGAGTCGCGGCCAATGGCTGGCCCACAGCCTGCTGCGCGGCGGCCTGTTGTTTGCCGTGCCGCTGTGGCACTGGCCCGCCGAAACCCAAGCCATTGTGAACGGGCTGCTGGCCCTGACGGGCGCCGCCCCGGTGGGGCTCACTTTGTTGGGCCCGGCCGCTGCGGGGCTGGCCATTGCGCTGGGGCACGGGGCGCTGTGGCTCAGCTACGCCGGGCAAGGGCAGCGCGACCTGGCCCGCACCGACGCCTTGGAGGTGCTGCTGCTGCTGGCCCTGCTGCTGGTACTGCCGCCGGTGCTGGCCGCGGGCGTGTATTTTGTATTCTGGCACAGCCTGCAGCACGTGCTGCGCATGAACGCCCTGATGGACCGCCACGCCCGCGAACCGCGGCGGAGCCTGGGGCAAGAGCTGCGGTTTTTCCTGCGGCGCTCGGCCCCGCTGCTGCTGGTGAGCGTGGCCGCGCTGGCGGTGCTCTTCGGCCTGGCTTGGGCGCGCGCCGCCAGCGGCACCGTGCTGGTGAGCTTGGCCTTGCTGGCGGCTTCGATTGTGACGCTGCCCCACGCGCTGCTGGTCACGCTGGGCATGGACGCGGCCCGGTGGCAGAACCCGGTGCCCGGCGAGCCGGGCTGATTTCCAGCTCGCGGCGCGTAATCGGCGGCTAAAACCCGAGGCCCACCCGCACGCCCGTGCCCAGCCGCTGGCCGCTTTGCAGGGCGGTGTAAAAGTCAACCCGGATGATTTTGAAAATGTGCTCGACGCCCGCGCCCAGCTCCACGTAGTGGCCGGCCTGGGCGGTGTTGAGGTAGTTGAGCGAGGTCACTTCCTGCCATTTCAACTGGCGTAGCAACGGAATGCGGTTCAGGAAAAAGCCGTTGAAGTGGTGGTCGTAATGGGCCTCGAAGTAGGCGCTGCGGGTGCTGAAGCGGTAATAGTCGAGCAACTGAAAGTTGCTGAAGTTGCCGGCCAGCAGGGTCTGGTTGCCGGAAAAGTGGCGGTAATCGATGAAGGTGAGGCCTTCCTGCTTGCCCACGAACCCGCCCACGCTGGCCCGAAAGCTGCTGCTGCCCAGCTGGCCCAGCGCCACGTTGCCGCGCACGCCCGCCTACAATAGCAGGTAGCGCACGTCGGCCCCCAGCACGTGCGGCACGGCCAGCCGGCCCTGCACATTGAAGGTGGGCCATTTCGAACCGAGGTTGAACTTGCCGTCGGGCCGGTTGATGTAGCGCTGCCCCGGCCGGTAATCGAGCGACAGGCCCACGGCGAGGATGCGGCTCCGGCCAAAGCCGGTGGCGGGCAGTTCCTCGCTCACGGGCTGGTTCGGGGTGAAGGCCCGGCCGGGCACGTCATGGATGAGGCGGTCGGTGGTGTTGGCCAGTTCGTGACGGGCGAAGTAGCCGGCGCTGGCCCGCAGGTTCAGGCCGTTCACCGGCTCGGTGAGGTAGGTGAACTCGGCCCCGTCGCGGCGGTAGAGCTTGGCGTAATTTTGGTTGACGTACAGCGTGTAGAACGTGTTGATGGCCGGCGTGAGCTGCGAATTTTGGTCGAAATTCTCGATGGTGCGGCCCGCCACCACCCCAATTTGCTTGAGTTTGGCCGGGTGCAGCTGCCAGGTGGCGGCCAGGCTGGGGCTCAGGGCCTGGCTGCTGAAGCCGTAGCGCAACGTGGGCGTGAGCGTGACGAAGCGCCGGTCGTCGGTCCACTGCCGGAACACGGCCTGGGCGTTGAGCACGGCGCCTTCTACGGTGTTGTACTGAAAAATCTGGGCCACGGGCAGCACCGACACCGACTGCTTTTGGAAGGTGTTCAGGTGGGTGTAGCCGCCGGCCAGCAGGTTGATGGGCTCGAACTTGTTGCGGGCCTTGTCCAATGAATCCTGGTAGGGCCGCGACTTGCGGATGACCTCCGTGCTGTCTTTCACTTTGTAATCCTTTTTTTCCTCGGCCGTGAGCGGCACCGGGCGCAGCTGGTCCGAGTAGGCCGAGTCGCGCTCGTTCACCCCTTTTTCGATGCGCTGCACTTCGCCGCGGCCCATCTGGGCAAACGGGTCGTTTTTCAGCGAGTCGCGCTGGGTGCGCTTCACCTGCTTGCGCACCTGGGCGTTGAGGCCGCGGAGGTCGGGCTTGCGCTTGCGGATTTGGGCGGCGGTTTCCTGGCCGACGGGCGCGGCGGGCGGGCCCTCGGCCACCGCGGGCGGCGGGGCAGCGGCCACGGGCGGGGCGGGGTAGGTGGGCACCACGTTGGCGTAGTCCGAGAGCACGGCCGTGATATAGCCCGAGCCTTTGAACCCCAGCCCCGACAAGGTGGCCCGCACCTGCTGCGACTGGATGAGCCACACGCTGGGGTTGCCGGGCGCCGGCGCGTACTGCTGGGCAATGTGCAGTTCATCGACGTAGTCAATCTGGGCGTCCCGGTCCAGGCTCAAGTCCACGGAGTGGATGCGCCACGAGCCGTTCACGATGTAGAGGTAGCCGGCGAATACGGGGTCGGTGCGGCGGCGCGGGATGACCCGGATTTTGTGCACCAGCACGCCGCTCTGGGCGGTGCTGCCCACCAGCTCGTACTTGTAGAACAGCATGGCGTTGCCGGCGATGGGCGACACAAAACCGCGCTCCGAAAACGCCGGCTTAATCAGGTTTTCGTAGAAGCCCAGGTTGCGCCCCGAGCTGGCCCGGTTGAAGCTGATGCCGCGGGCGTCGCCGCTCACCCGGCTCGAAATCATGCGCTCCTTGACGACGTTGGGCTGGGTGAAGCTGAAATCGGACAGGCTTTCGGAGAGGTAAAAAATGCCTTTCTTGATATCGGGGCCGAGCTTGAACAAGCCCAGAATTTTGGCCGGCGTGTCGTCGATGCGGCCCAGGGCCTTGATGTAGATGCGGGCCCGGTAGGCGGCTACTTCGCGCCGGTGGTAGGCCCGCCACTGCTGCGCCTGCTGGATGATGGCGTAGGCCGGGTCGCGGTCGGAGGACTTCACCAACACTTCGCCCAGGCTATAGGCCTCGGGCTGCAAGGCCACGTTCAGAGTCAGCAGGGAGTCGCCGCCCGGCACGCGCACCGGCTCGATGCGCGGCCGGTAACCCACGTACTGAAACACCAGCTCGTAGGCGCCGGCCGGCAGCCGCAGCTGGAACTCGCCCTGCTCGTTGGAGCCCGTGCTGGTGGCCGAGCTCCGCACGGCCACGTTGGCAAACGCGAGCCCTTCCTGGTTGGCCCCGCGCACCGTGCCTTTGATGACACCCGCCTGCCCGAAACCGGGCATCCAACTCAGCAACCAGACCAACGCAAAGAGGCGCAACGGAATTAAGGACATGACAAAGATATAGGCAGAATGAGGCCGGGCCAAGGTACGGCCTTCCCGCAACTGATGCCCGCCGGGACGAAAGAGTTGCTTACGGCTCCGCACCGCCCGGCGGGACCGGGCGCAAAAAAAGCAGCCGGAGCGGTTGCTTTTTTGCGCTGATTGACGGCCGTGGCCTGGGTTGTACGGACAATCAACGGAGCCAAAGTAAAGCGGAGACAAAATGGAACATTCCAAAAAGCTGCTGGCCTTCTTATCGTAGCGCGTGGCCAAGCGCCGAAGTTGCTAGTGCCGGCTGAAAAACCGCTCCACTTGGTTGCGGTCACGATACAAATTTCGGTCGATAGCAGGTCCTTCCGGTCCACCACGCTGCACACCACCGTGTCCTTGTGGCCAAACGTCGGGCTCATGCTCGTGCCCGACACCTCAAAGGCCCGGTACGTGCCCCACTCAAACCCCGGCAGAAGGTAGGGGTGCATGTCCTGCAAACACACCGCCTCGTTGCGAGGAAACGGGTGGCCGGCCTATGCTATCAATGGCACCAACTTCTTCCAGGCCCTCGCCACAAAGCACGCCCCGCTGCCCCTCGACCTCGGCCAGCTCTACGCCGCCGACATCACCGGCGCCATCCTGGCCTTCCCTCCCACCACGGCTACACCGTCTGGCGCCAAAACACCACCGGCGTTTATGACGCCGCCAAAGCCCGCTGGCGCGTCAACTCCCGAAGCCGCCGCGGCGTCTCCGACATCCTCGATTTTCGCAACTGTGACGGCCTCTTTATCGGCGCCGAAGTCAAAGCTAACCGCAACTAACTCCATGACAACCAACGCACCTTCTTCGTCGAGCTAAGGGCTTCCAACGGCTTGGCCCTCGTCACTCACGACTTCGCCCAGTTCCCGCGGTCCTTCGAAAGCCGCGGCCTGCATCGTTTCTAAAGCCAACGAGCTGAGCCCGCCCGCCGCGTACTTTTGTGCCGCCATTTCGCTGCCCATGTCCGCCCCTCTCCTGCTTCGTCTGCTCGTCCTGTTGCTCGGTAGCTTCTACCTCGGCAGCGTGTGCGAGCTGGATGCGGAAGAGTGCAGGCAGAACTTCGCCAAGGAGTGCCACGCCTACGTGGCCGCCCGCCCCGAAGTAACCGTGCCGGTGGCTACCCAACCCGCCGCCCCGGCCGCCGTGCCATTCGCTCCGCGCTGGCGGTCGCTATGGGCCGCCGTTTTCCCGGCCACTCCCACCGGCCGGGCCGGGCCCCGCGCCGAACGCCCGCCCCCGCGGCCGCGGCGCTACCTCTGGTGCGCCGTGCTGCAAGTCTGAAACCCGGAAGCCGTTGCCCGCTCCGCCGTCGCGAAGCCGCGCCGCCGGGACCATCGTTTACGTTTTTCAGCTTTGCCGGACGCCCCGCGTCCTTCTTTCCATGCGAATATTTCTTGTCCTGGCGCTGCTGTTGAGCAGCGTGGGTGCGGTCCTCGCTCAGAGCCCGCTGCGCGTGCTCGTGCGCGACGAGCGCACCCACGCCCCCTTGCCCGGCGTCACCGTTGCCATTCCCGCGCTGAAAACCGGCGCGGTCACCGACGCCGACGGCCGCGCCACCTTGCCCGACGTGCCCGCCGGCCCGCAACAGGTGCAGTTTTCCAGCATCGGCTACGCCGCCCGCACCCTGACCTTCACGTTGCCCCAAGCCACCGACGAACCCGCCCTCGTTGAGCTCGAACCCAGCAGCCTCGAATTGCAGGGCGTGGTGGTGGAAGCCACCCGCACCAACTCGCGCATCGAGGACGTGCCCGTGCGCATCGACGTGATTGACGAGGAAGAAGTGCACGAGGAAAGCAGCATGCGCCCGGCCAACATCGCCATGCTGCTCACCGAAGCCACCGGCATCCAGCCCCAGTTCACCTCCGCTAATTCCGGGAGCGTGGCCTTCCGCATCCAGGGGCTCGACGGCCGCTACACCCAGATTCTCAAAGACGGCTTCCCGCTCTACGGCGGCTTTTCGCAGGGGCTGAGTTTGGTGCAGATTCCGCCGCTCGACTTGCGGCAGGTCGAAATCATCAAGGGCGCCTCGTCGGCCCTCTACGGCGGCGACGCCATCGCCGGCCTGGTGAACCTGGTGAGCAAAACGCCCACCGAAACCCCGGAGCTGAACGTGCTGCTGAACCAAACCAGCAAAGGCGGGCGCGACCTCACCGCTTTCTACACCGGCCGCTCGGCCCGGCTGGGCCTCACGCTGCTGGCCACCCAAAACACCCAGGAGGCCCGCGACGTGAGCGGCGACCAATTCTCCGACCTGCCCCAGGTGCAGGCCACCACCGTCACCCCGCGCCTGTATTATTACGCCACCGACTCCACCACGCTCTCGGCCGGGCTCACGGCCACCGTCGAAACCCGGGCCGGCGGCTACTTGCCCGCCCTCGACAACCCCGCCACGCCCGGCTACACCGAGCGCAACCGCTCGGAGCGCTACAACACCCAGCTGCGCCTCGACTCGCACGTGGGCCGCAGCCGCCTGCTCACCCTCAAAAACAGCGTGAGTGCCTTCACCCGCCGCCTGCAGGCCGGCGACACCTACTTCGCCGGCCGCCAGCTGTCTACCTACTCCGAGGCCTCGCTGTTGGTGCCCGTCGGCCGCCACCGGGCCGTGGCCGGCGCCAACCTGCTCACCGACGACTTCCGCGAAACCAGCGCCCCCGCCCTCGGCGCCCGCGATTACACCTACCAGACGGTGGGCCTGTTCCTGCAGGACGACTGGAAGCTGCGCGACAACCTGACCCTGCAGGCCGGCCTGCGCACCGACTACCAGCGCCCCTACGGCCTGTTCGTGCTGCCCCGCGTGGCGGCCCTCTACAAGCCCACGCCCTGGCTGAGCGTGCGCGCCGGCGGGGGCTTCGGCTACAAGGCCCCCACCGTGTTCAGCAACGCCACCGAGCAGCGCGCCTACGTGAACGTGCGGCCCCTCGACCCCACCCGCCTCCGGGCCGAAACCTCCCGCGGCCTCAACGCCGATTTTACCCTGCGCGGCCGGCTCGACGAGCTCAACGTGTCCTTCAACCAAGCCTTTTTTCTGACCGAGCTGTCCCACAGCCTCATCGCCGACCCCGACGAATCGGCCCGGGGCCTCACCGAGTTCGTCAACGCGCCCAGCCCCGTTCGGGCCCGCGGCTTTGAATCTAACTTGCGCCTGAGCATCGACGAATTCCAGTTCCTGGTGGCCTACACCCTCACCGACACCCGCCAGACCTACGACTTCAGCCAGCCCGCCGCGTTGCCCTTCGTTTCGCGCCACCGTTTGGTACTCACCACCACTTACGAGCAGGAAAAGAACTTTCGCGTGGCCCTGGAGGGCTTCTACAACGGCCCGCAGTACCTTGGCGAAGGCGCCCGCCAGGGCCGCGGATTTTGGGTGTGCGGCGCGCTGGCCGAGAAGACCTTTGCCCCGCATTTCTCCCTGGTGCTGAACGTGGAAAACCTGCTCGACGTGCGCCAGACCCGCTTCGAGCCGGTCGTGACCGGCCCCGTCACCCAGCCCACCTTCCGCCCGCTCTACGCCCCGCTCGACGGCTTCGTGGGCAACCTGGCCCTGAAAATCACCCTCTGACCCCGGTCGTCAGGCGGGCCTTCCTTGGCAGGCGACGTGCCGCGCTTCCTGCCGGGCGTGCCGGGCTTCCCAGAAGCAGTAGCCCATCAGCACCAGCCCGCCCGCCGCGTCGGCCCACCACCAGCCATGCCAGCGGCTTAGGGCCAGGCTCAGCAGCACCATTCCGGCCGGGGCGGCATCCACCAGCGTCACCCGTCCTTCGGTCAGCAGCACTGGATTGTTCAACTGTTTACCGGTCCGGTGCTTGCCCCAGGCCAGGGCCACCATCACGAGCAGGGTCAGCCCCAACCAACTCATGTCCAGCGGCGAGGGCGCGGAAAGTTGCCGGTGCCACAGGTTCCAGCCGCTTTGCGCCAGCAGGTACAGGCCCAGCACGAGAAAGGCTCCGCTGAGCAGCCGCAGCCACGGTAACGCAGCCGGAGCCCCTTCAGTAGCGCCGGGCCGCTTGCGCAAAACCGGACTCTTTTTCTGCTCCGCCCGCACCGGCGGTGGCTGGCTCGCGCAGTGCCCGGCAACCACGCCGACGGCCCCGCCTGCGCCAGCCCCGCCTGCCCCCTGGTGCCGCCCGCGCCCGGGTTTTTACCGTCGCCCCCGACCACGCCGCCGGAAAGCCGTATTGATTGACAACTCGGCTTCTCAACCGTTTCCCGCGAAGCTCCTTTTCATGCGCAAGTTTTTTCTCTACGTGGCCCTGGCCGTGGCCGCCACCCTCCCCGGTTTTTACCTGCGCCTGACCGGCACCCACGTGGCTCCCGTGCTCGAAGCAGTTAGCTTCTTCGTGGCCATTCTCGGGGCCGGCTTTCTGCTCTCGTGGGGTGCCGAAGCGGCCGAGGAGCACGTCTCCCAAGGTTTGGTCATTGGCGTGCTGGCCCTGGTTACGGTCCTGCCCGAGTACGCCGTCGACCTCTACTATACCTACCAGGCCGGCCTGCACCCGGAGTCCGCCTACGCCGGCTTTGCCGCCGCCAACATGACCGGCGCCAACCGCCTGCTCATCGGCGCCGGTTGGCCGCTCATTGTCTTCCTTTACTGGTGGCACAGCGGCCGGCGCGCCGTAGCTCTGAATTGGGACAACGCCGCCGAAATTGCTTATTTGGCCCTGGCCAGCCTCTATTCGTTTGTCATCGTCTGGAAGGGCAGCATCGGGGTCATCGACTTCGTGGTGCTGGTCGGCATCTTCGCCGCCTACCTCTGGCGCCTGAGCAAGCTGCCCAAAGCCGACCACGACGAGGCCGAAGAAGCGGAAAGTGACGACGATGAAGTCGGCCCCGCCGCCGTCCTGGCCACCTTGCCCGTGCGCCAGCAGTGGCTCATCATGGGCGGGCTGACTGTGGTAGCCGTGGCCGTCATTGTCATGGCCGCCGAGCCCTTCGCCGAAGCCTTGCTCGCCGCGGGCCGCGACCTGGGCGTGAATCAATTTCTGCTGGTGCAGTGGGTGGCGCCCTTCGCCAGCGAGGTGCCCGAAGTGGTGCTCGTCGTCCTCTTCGTGCTCAACAACCGCCCCACCGCCGCCCTCGGCGCCCTGGTGAGCGACAAAATTAACCAGTGGACCTTGCTCGTGGGCATGATTCCCGTGGTCTACGCCCTTGGCGCGGGCCACCTCACCGGCTTCCCGCTCGATGCCCGTCAGCACGAGGAGTTTTTCCTCACCGCGGCTCAATCCTTGTTCGCCGTGGCGCTGCTGCTGCGCCTGCGCTTGAGCCTGGCCAGCGCCGCCGTGCTGTTGGGGCTGTTCAGCGTGCAGTTTGCCCTGGCGTGGGTGTTCGAGCACGACGAGGCCCGCAGCGTGCAACTGCTCACCGGCCTGGGGTGGCTGTACCTGGCCCTGGCCGCCGGCCTTTTCTGGTGGAACCGTGCTGGCCTCGCGCAGTACGTGCGCGTGGGCCTGCTGGCCCGAGCCGAGCCCGGCCCGGCTACCGGCCCGGTCGTCGCCCCAAACCTGCAGCAACCCCGCCGTCCAAAAAACGCCGGAAACAACTCCGGCAAGGTTGGATTGTCCGGATAATCAGCGCGCACCGTTCGGGGCAAAAATGCAAGCCCCCATTCAGCAACGGGCGTCACACGCCGGCCGGCAGCGGGGCTTGTGGTGCGCTCTGACCAGGGCCGCCAGTACACGGCCACCACTTCAAGCACTTGCTGGCGCGCCGTAAGTTCACGCAAAGCATGAGCCAGCGCGGCAGCGGCTACGCCCACGCCGAATCGTTTTGGAGCCGCCTCAAAACAGAATTGCTCGACGGCGGCCGCTTTGCCCATCTGGCGGAGGTGCGGCTGGAAGTCAGCCATTACTACATCGCCTGTCACAACGCCGAGCGGCGGCATTCCGCCCGCGGCCACCTCGCTCCCCACCACTTCAAAACTCGACTCCAAACTATGTTTTGCTTCTATCCGGCGTAGCTAGACCACTTCAGCAAAGGTGTAATTTCTATTGCGGGACCATCGGCTTTTTCAATCATTTTGAATTGCCCCCAGCATCGGTCAGTCGGTTCTGTCCCAGATTCCGTCCCAAGCGCAATAAAAAAGGCCTCTAGCGCAATGCTGGAGGCCTTTTTCGTGGCAACAGTTGGAATCGAACCAACGACACCAGCATTTTCAGTGCTGTGCTCTACCAACTGAGCTATGTTGCCGTTTCTCCGCCGCAGAAAGCCGCTTTGGGGACCGCAAAGGTACGAATTCAAAACCACGGCGCAAGAAGTCGGGTAAAAAAAGTGTTGGCGGACCGGTTGCTGCTTCTAAAGTATTCGGCATGCCGAGTATATTCGCAACCGCAAACCTTTCCGGTTCCTTACCTTTGCCCGCATGTTGCAATCCATCCTCTTCCTACTGCTGCTGGTGGCAGCGTTCGGCTTGTTTGCTTGGCAGGTGCGAAAAATCCGCGCCAACATCCTTGTCGGGCGCGAGCGCGACATGAGCGGCCACGCCGCCGAGCGGTTTCGCAAAACCCTGCTGGTGGCCTTTGGGCAGCAGAAAATGTTCAAGCGCCTCACCCCCGCCCTGCTGCACCTGGTGGTGTACGTGGGCTTCCTGGTGATTAACATCGAGGTGATTGAGATTGTCATCGACGGGGTGTTTGGCAATATTTTCGGTTTCCACCGCTCGCTCAAATTCCTGGGGCCGCTGTACGACGTGCTGATGGCCACTAACGAAATCCTGGCCGCGCTGGTGATTGTGGCCGTGGCGGCCTTCTGGTGGCGCCGCAACCGCACCGCGCCCCTCAAGCGCTTTACCGGCGTGGAGCTGCGCGCCTGGCCCCGGCTCGACGCCAACGTCATTCTTTACGTCGAAGTCGTGCTGATGGTGGCCTTGTTTTTCATGAACACGGCCGACCTCAGGCTGCACCAGATGCTGGGCGAAGAAATGCCCGGCACCTTCCCCGTCAGCAACCTGCTGGTCGGCTTGTTGCCCTCGGATGCCGGCACGCTGCACGTGCTGGAGCGCGTGGGCTGGTGGGCCCACATCACGGGCATCCTCCTGTTTCTGAACTACCTGCCCAGCTCCAAGCACTTCCACATCATCGCCTCGTTTCCGAACGTGTGGTATTCGCGCTTGGTGCCACAGGGGCAGTTTTCAAACGTGGAAAGCATCACCCACGAGGTGAAGGCCATGATGGACCCGAGCTACGCGGTGCCGCCCGCGCCCACCGCGCCCGACGGCTCGGCCCTGGCCCCCACGCCCTTCGGCGCCAAGGACGTGGAGGACCTGTCCTGGACCAACCTGCTGAACGCCTACTCCTGCACGGAGTGCGGCCGCTGCACTTCGGTGTGCCCGGCCAACCTCACGGGCAAGCTGCTTTCGCCCCGCAAAATCATCATGGACACGCGCGACCGCGTGGAGGAGAAGTACCACTCGCCCCTGATTTTCCGGCCCAACGTGTACGGCGCCGAGGCCAGGCACGAGCCCATCACCGACTTGGCCAACGCCACCCTGCTGCGCGGCAAAGTGACGCCCGAGGAGCTGTGGGCCTGCACCACCTGCAACGCCTGCGTGGAAAGCTGCCCGGTAAACATCAACCCGCTGGAAAGCATTATTGAGATGCGCCGCTTCCTGGTGCTGGAAGAGTCGGCCGCGCCCAACTCACTCAATGTGATGTTCTCCAATATCGAAAACAACGGCGCGCCGTGGGCCTTTTCGCCGTCGGACCGGTTTAACTGGGCCGATGAGCTGTATGCGACGGAGAAGCAGCCAACAGCAATAGTCGCATAAAAATCGTCTGTCATGCTGACGGAGGAAGCATCTTATCATCGCTGCTTTCGTCAGGTTTACCAACTCATTGCAGTGAGGGCGTGATAAGGTCCTTCGCTCCGCTCAGGATGACAACCGTGTCGTTCCCTCCTTCCATGTCCCCTACGTCCTCTGAAGCTCCCGCTAAAAAACAAATTACCGTTCCTGTCATGGCCGATTTGGCGGCCCGCAACGAGGCGCCCGAAATCCTGTTCTGGGTGGGCTGCGCCGGCGCGTTCGACGACCGGTACAAGCGCGTGACCCGCGCCTTTGTGCGCATCCTGGACCACGTGGGCACCAAATACGCGGTGCTGGGCCTGGAAGAAAGCTGCACTGGCGACCCGGCCAAGCGCGCCGGCAACGAGTTCCTGTTTCAGATGCAGGCCATGACGAATATCACGACGCTGAACGGCTACGGCATCAAGAAAATCGTGACGGCCTGCCCGCACTGCTTCAACACCATCAAGAACGAGTACCCGGCGCTGGGCGGCGAGTACGAGGTGATTCACCACAGCACCTACTTGCAGCAGCTCATCAACGAGGGCAAGGTGGGCGTGAGCGGCGGCGAAAGCTTCAAGGGCCGCCGCATCACCTTCCACGACTCCTGCTACCTGGGCCGGGCCAACAACATTTACGAAGCCCCGCGCGACGTGCTGGCCGCCCTCGACGCCGACTTGGTGGAGATGAAGCGCAGCCGCGCCAACGGCCTGTGCTGCGGCGCGGGCGGCGCCCAAATGTGGAAGGAAGCCGAGCCGGGCAAAAAGGAAATCAACATCGAGCGCACCGAAGAGGCCCTGGCCACCCTAAGCGGCGCGGCCGAAGCGCTGGCCAACCTGGGCGGCGTGGAAACCAAAACCGGCGCCCCCGGCGTCCACGACTTGCAAGGCAGCATCATCGCCGTGAGCTGCCCGTTTTGCATGACGATGATGAGCGACGGCGTGAAGAACAAGGAGCAGGAGGGCCGGGTGCAGGTCTTCGACCTGGCCGAGCTGGTGGCCTCGGCCGAAGGCATCAACGCCTAAAGAACGGGTGCGACTGCTCGGTTTGACAGGCTCCGCATGACGTTCTTGTACGCTATAGTCCCGCCTTTAAAACCCCCGCCTCATGCACGTTGCCTTTGAGCAGTTGCCGCCCGGGGCCCGGGTGTGGATATACCAGGCCAGCCGCCCGCTCGCGCCGGCCGAAATCGGGGACGTGTTGCCGCAGCTGGCCCGTTTTGCCGAGGACTGGACCAGCCACGGGCGCAACCTGTTGGCTTCGGCTGAAATTCGGCACCAGCAGTTTTTGATTATCGGGCTTGACGAGGGCGTGGCCGGGGCCAGCGGGTGTTCCATCGACGCCTCGGTGCGGTTTGTGGCGCAACTGGAGTTGGCGCTGGGGGTGCAGCTGCTCGAGAAATCGCAGCTGGCGTTTCTGCGGGCAGGGGCCGTGGTGCTGTACCCGCGGGGAGGCCTGAAGCAAGCCGTGGCCGCTGGGGCCGTGGGACCCGCCACGCCCTACTTCGACAATACGCTGGCGACCAAGGGTGAATTGGCTAGCGCGTGGCCCCGGCCCGCCGGGCAAACGTGGCTGGCGCGCTACTTTGGGCAGGAAGAAAAAAACGGGCGCCCTGCATGAATGCTGCTCAAACGTAGTATTATTGCTAACCCAAAACTGCCTGGCCGCGAGACGCTCCCGGCCGCCCCCTCTCCACCTCCACCCCACTTTCACCCATGAGGAAACTATTATTTGCCTGCACCGCGGCGGGTTCTGCCGCGTTGCTCGGCGGCTGCGCCGCCACGGGCGGCATGAGCAAGGGCGACAAGCAGTTTGCACGCGGCCAGTACGAGTTGGCTATTCCGCTGTACCAGGCCGACGTGGCCAGGGCCAAGAACACCGCCATCAGCAACTTCCGCATCGGCGAAGCCTACCGCCTCTCCAACCGGGTGGAGCAAGCCGAGCCCTTCTACAAAGCCGCGCTCGACGGCGGGGTGAAGAACGCCGACGCCGGCTACCGCTACGCCGAAGCCCTGCGCGCCAACGGCAAGTACGACGAGGCCGCCGCGCAGTTTACGACCTACGCCGGCAGCGGCGGCAACCGCAACCTGGCCGCGCACGCCGAAAACGACGCCAAGAACGCCACCGCCAGCAAGGCCGTGGCCGCCGTCAAAAACAAGTACGACGTGATGCCGGTGGACGCGCTGAACTCGGCGGCGTCGGACTTCGGCGGCACGATGGTGGCCAGCACCGGCGACTTGGTGTTCACCTCCGGCCGCGACGGCAAGAAGTACCTCGGCAACGGCGAAAATTTCAACGACCTCTACGCCATCAAGTTCGACAACGCGGCGGCCATGAGCGGCGGCACGGTGCGCAAGCTCGAAGGCCCCTTCAACTCCGAAACCAAGCACGAGGCCAGCGCCACCTACACGCCCGACGGCAAGACGATGGTGTTTGCCCGCTCGAACGACGGCAGCAAGAAAGGCTACCTGAGCGTGGACCTCTGGATTTCTTACAACAAAGCCGACGGGTGGAGCGAGCCCGTGCTGGCCAACATCAACGACCGCACGGCCGACGACTTTTCGCCCGCTTTCGCGCCCGACGGCACCACGCTGTACTTCGCCTCCAGCCGCAAGGGCGGGCAAGGCGGCAACGACCTCTACAAGGCCACCCTGGGCCAGAACGGCCGCTTCTCGCCGGCCGAAAACCTGGGCGAAAGCATCAACACGCCCGGCAACGAGAACTTTCCCGGCGTGGCGCCGGACGGCACCCTGTACTTCGCTTCGGACGGGCGGCCCGGCCTGGGCAAGCTCGACATTTTTATGGTGAAGGGCGGCCGGGCCGAGAACCTGGGCGCCGACGTGAACAGCGTGGCCGACGACTTCGCGCCCGTGCCCATGGCCAACAACACGGGCCTGTTCAGCTCGAACCGCGCCGGCGGCAAGGGGTCCGACGACGAGTACCTGTTCAAGAAAAAGCCGCTGAAGCTGGTCACCTTCTCGGCCGACGGCACCGTGCTTGAGCGCGACGACAAAGCCAACACCACCACGCCGGTGGCCGGGGCCCTCGTGACGTTGACCGGCGCCAACGGCCAGGCCGTGACGGCCACCAGCGGGCCCGACGGCAAGTTCACGGCCAAGCTCGATTCGGTGAGCAACTACACCGTCCGGGCCGAGCGCCCCGGCGACTTTGCCGCCCGCACCACGCTGAGCACCGTGGGCCGCAAGCCCAGCCAGGACCAACTGTCCAACCTGACCAACGACATTGCCCTGCCGGTGAGCCTGACGCTGAATAAAATCATCCTCGCCAAGGCCATCGAAGTCAAAGACATCCTCTACGACTACAACAAGTTCAACATCCGGCCCGATGCCGCCATCCGCCTCGACACCTTGGTGCAGACGCTGGTAGACAACCCCAAAATTTCCATCGAGCTGAGCTCCCACACCGACCAGCGCGGCAAGGACGCCTACAACCTGAAGCTCTCGCAGCAGCGGGCCCAGGCGGCGGTCGACTACATCGTGAGCAAGGGCGTGGACAAGGCCCGCATCACGGCCAAGGGCTACGGCGAAACCCGCCCCGTTGTGCTGAAACCCACGACCGAAGAAGAATACCAGCGCAACCGCCGCACCGAGTTCAAGGTGACGCGGGTGGCCAAGTAACAGAACGGGTTTGCTTGATAGCAAGGCCCCGCAGCACCCGCTGCGGGGCCTTGCTGCGTTGGGCCACCGCCAGCGCCGGGCGCCAACGGACGGCGCGGCGCGGGCGTTCCAAACGTGGCATACCTTTTGGAAATAGCGAATTGCCGGCCGGATATATCGGTTGGTGCTTATTTCCCTGGTGCCATGAAAAAGGCCTTACTTCTTGCCCTGGCGGGTTTCTTCGCCGCCGCGGCCCCCGCGCTGGCGTACCCGCCCGTGGCGGCCAACGTCAACTTTTCGTCGGAGCGGGGCGTGCCCTTTGGGCTGGTGCTCGACGGGCGGCCCCTCACCCGCGGCGTGGCCCGCGAGGTGCACGTGGACCAGTTGGTGCCCGGCCAGCACTGGGCCGATTTCACGGTGCCCACCGCCTACGGCGGGACCGTGCGGTTCCGCAGCCGCGTGTGGCTGGAGCCGGGCCTCGAAACCACGTTTGTGCTCATTGCCCGCCCCGGCCGGCCGCTCGACCTGCGGGAAGTGGCGGCCGTAGCGCTCTGCGGCCCCGGCCACGGGTACGGCTACGGCGGCCACGCCTACAACAGCCCCGCGCCCTACGGCTACGGCCCTGGTCCCGCCAGCGGCTACCCCGCCAACGGCGGCCAGCTGAACAACGACTACGACGACAACGACGGGGACGATAATGGCTACAGCTCCACTGGCCCGGCCGGCAGCAACGACAACGGCTACAATACCGGCAACGGCCCCAACGGCAACGGCTACTACCCCGGCTCGTCGGTGAGCAGCTACCGCACCCTGGCCCCGCCGGACGTGAATGCCCTGCTGCAAGCCGTGGAGCAGCGCCCCTTCGACGCCAGCAAGCTGAGCACGGCCAAGCAGGCCCTGGGCCAGAGCAGCATCCAGGCCGAGGATTTGAAGCGCCTGCTGCGCGGCCTGGACTTCGAAGCTTCGCGGGTGGACCTGGCCAAGTTTGCCTACCCCCACGTGGCCGACCCGCAGAACTTCTACCGCGTGTACGAAGCGTTTGATTTCGACGCTAGCGCCCGCGAAGTGCAGCAGGCCGTGGGCGCGGCGGGCCCCCGCTAAGCCCTGCAGCCCGTCATGCTTTGCTGCGCTCTGCACGACGGGCTGTTCATCACGAAAAAGGCCGCCGGGAATACCCCGGCGGCCTTACTGTTGACTGATTAGCTCCTTACCTTAGCGGAGGCGGTCGGCGCTGCGCACCAGCCGCTCGTCGCTGCGGATGAAGCGGTTGGCCAGCAGGTTGAGCAGCAGGGCCAGCGTGGGCAGGTAGAAGCCGGCCAGGGCCTGGCCTTCGAGCTTGAGGTTGAGCAGCTGCTCGCCCTTGTTGGAGAAGTAGAACGCCGCGCCCAAAGTGGCCGTGATGAGCAGCAGGTTGAGGGTGCCGAGCAGGAGCTGCCGGGTGCGGTGGCGGAACTGGAAAATCTCATACGCGGCCAGCGCGGCCGACGCGGCGGCCAGTGCGCCAATCAGCCAGACGGGGCCCGTGCTGGCCGGCACCTGCACGCCCCGGGCCGCGAAACCGAAGGCGTGGAGGGTGAGCTCCTGGTGGGTGAGGCCGTCGATTTTGTGCCACAGGGGCAGCGCCAGCACGCTGCCCATGGCCAGGGCCAACAGCAGCAAAAACACGCTTTGGATTCTTTGTATCATCTTTGTGGTAAGTATAGAAAAGGCCCCGCGCTCGTGCCGGGGCCACAAATTTAGTCCCATCCGGCGCTTGCGCCGCCATTGATACCCGATAATGCCAACTGCTTATGTCGTGGACGCGGTGCGTACCCCGATTGGAAAATTCGCCGGCGCGCTCAGCAGCGTCCGGCCCGACGACTTGGCCGCCCACGTGTTGCGGGAGCTGCTGCGCCGCAACCCCTCCGTCGATAAAAGTGCCGTGGAGGACGTCATCTTCGGCGCCGCCAACCAGGCCGGCGAGGACAACCGCAACGTGGCCCGCATGGCCGCCCTGCTCGCCGGCCTGCCCACCACCGTGCCCGGCAACACCGTAAACCGCCTCTGCGCCTCGGGCCTGCAGAGCATCATGGGCGCGGCCCGCGCCATAAAAGCCGGGGAGGGCGACGTGTACCTGGCCGGCGGGGCCGAGAGCATGACCCGCGCCCCCTTCGTGATGGCCAAGTCAGAGTCGGCCTTCGGGCGCGAGCTCACGGCCCACGACACCACCCTGGGCTGGCGCTTCGTGAACCCGCGCCTGAGCAAGCTGCACTACCCCTTCTCGATGGGCCAAACGGCCGAGAACGTGGCCAAGCAGTACGGCATCACCCGCGAAGAGCAGGACGCCTTCGCCTTTGAGAGCCAGCGCAAGTACGCCCGGGCCCTGGAAAAGGGCCGCTTCCGCAAGGAAATCGTGCCCGTGTTCATCCCCAGCCCCAAGGGCGACACGGCCCTGTTCGACACCGACGAACAGCCGCGCTTCTCGTCCCTCGAAAAGCTGGCCACCCTCAAGCCCGCCTTCCAGCCCGAGGGCGGCACCGTGACGGCCGGCAACTCGGCGGGCATCAACGACGGCGCCGCCGCCGTGCTGCTGGTGAACGAGGACGCCCTGGCCCGCTACAGCCTCAAGCCCCTGGCGCGGGTGGTGGCCTCGGCCGTGGCCGGCGTCGACCCCGCGGTGATGGGCCTGGGGCCCATTCCGGCCACCCGCAAGGTGCTGGCCCGCGCCGGCCTCACCCTGGACGACATCGGTTTGATTGAGCTCAACGAAGCCTTCGCCGCCCAAAGCCTGGCCTGCATCCGCGAGCTGGGCTTCGACATGGCCAAGGTGAACGTGAACGGCGGCAGCATTGCCATGGGCCACCCGCTGGGCAGCTCGGGCGCCCGCATCACGGCCACGCTGCTGCACGAGATGCAGCGCCGCGAAGGCGTGCGCTACGGCCTGGCCGTGATGTGCGTGGGCGTGGGCCAGGGCGCGGCCGTGATTTACGAAAAGCTGTAGGGGGTAAGTAGAAGCCAAGCAAAAAGAACGTCATGCCTCGGCTACGCTCGGCATGACGGTTCTTTACGGGGCTGCTCTGATTCGCGGGCGTTGCTACGCCACGGCGGCTACCCTGGCCGCGGCCGGCGCTTGCAGCAGGCCCACGCGGAAATAGGCGGCGGCGCGCGCTTCGTCGCGCGGGAACTGGGCGGCCACCAGTTTTACGGCATCGGAGAGGCGCAGGGTGAGGTCCTGGCGGTGAGACTGACCTTCGGCGCGGGCTTTGGCGCTTTGCTCGTCGCCGGCCCCGGTGCCGTCGCGGCCGGCCTTGAAGGCGGTGTAGAAGCCGCCGTACAGGGCCGGGTCGAACTCGGTCCCGAGGGCTTTGGCGTGGGTAGTGGCGGCGGTGGCGGCCCGGGCAAAGAGCAGCTCGGCGGTGAGCAGGGTGGCCTGGGCGTACTCCTTGCGGCCGTTGGGGAAGAAGTCCTGGCGGATGGCGGGCGTTTTCTTGCTTTTGTAGTTGAGCAGCTCCTTGTCTTCGTCGAGTTGGTGCTGGAGGTCGGCGAGCGCGCCCCACATTACCTGGGCGGCGGTGCGGCGCTGGCTGATGCCGGCATCGGCCGCCGTAATGGCCCCGAACAGGGCGGTATGCAGGCGGGTGAGGTCGGCGATGAGCGGGGTGAACACGCCGCCGGGGTTGTCGAGGCCGAGGCGCAGAATCACATCGACGGAATATTTTTGCAGGCGCGGCAGGGTCACGTCCTTGGTAGCGTAGTAATCGGCGGCGAGAAAGGGGGTTGGGTCTAGCATAAGTAGAAGGCGCGCCCGGGAAAAGGAGTTGGCGGAGGTGAGGCCCGAACGCCCTGCAACGATACCACTATTTATCAACAAACCCGCTTGCGCCACCCGGCAGGCCAGCCACTTAGTTCCCGTGGGGCAGCCGGCCGCCCCGCCGCCGGGCCGGCTGCCAGTGGTAGCATACCTTCCGCCCAAGCGGTGGAGCAGCCTACCATTGGTAGGGTGCCTTTCGCCGGAGCGGAATGATACCCTACCAATGGTAGCCGGCCTTTCGCCGGAGCGGAATGATACCCCACCAATGGTAGCCGGCCTTTCGCCGGAGCAGTGGAGTACCCTAACAACGGTAGCCTGCCTTTCGCCGGAGCAGTGGAGTACCCTACCAGCGGTGGGGCACTGGTTGGCTAAGCCGTGGGAGAGGCGGCCCAGGTGCCGGGCAGTTAAAAACAAACTTGTTTAGGTGATAGTAATATCTGGCTTAATGGATGAACTTTACCCCCCCCGTGCGGGTGCACGGGTGCGTCTTATTTTTTAATAGCTGTTCGATGACAAAATTTTACTCTCCTTTGGCCTGCTCGCGGCGGGCCACCCACCGGCTGGCCCGCCCCCTGGCGGCGCTGGGGCTGCTACTCGCCACGGCCGGCGCGGCCCAGGCCCAAACATTTGCTCCGGCTGTTACCTACGCCACGGGCACCGTTCCGCAGGACATTGTTACGGTCGATGTGAACGGCGATGGTCGGCTCGACATTATCACGGCCAACTCAACGGCCAACAACGTGGGGGTGTTGCTGGGCTCGGCAACCACGCCGGGCACGTTTCCGGCTACGGCTACTTTTTACGGCTCGGGCGGCAACTTTCCGGTGGGGCTGGGCGTGGGCGATGTCAACGGCGACGGCCGTCCCGACATTGTAGTCGACAATCAGTCCGACAACAACGTGAGCGTGCTGCTGAACTCGGCCACTACGCCGGGCACCTTCCTGGCCGCCGTGACGTATGGCAGCGGCTCGATGGCCCCCCGGGGCCTGGGCCTGATTGACCTGAATGGCGATAGCCGCCTTGACATTGTAACGGGGGGTGCTACTAGCAACACCATCGGCGTGCTGCTGAACCTGGCGGCCACGCCGGGCACCTTTGGCACGCCGCTCACCTACCCCACCGGGGTTGGGGCCGATGGTATCGCCGTGGGCGATGTCAACGGCGACGGCCGGCCCGACGTCGCCGTTACAGGGTACTTGACGGCCAACACCATTACCATGCTGCTGAACTCGGCGACCAGCCCCGGCACGTTTCCGACCATGGTGACGTACAGCTCGGGCGGAGTTAAGCCCCGAGGCGTTACACTAGCCGATGTGAACGGCGATGGCCTGGCCGACATCGTGGCGGGCAATGAGACCAGCAACAGCGTGGGCGTGCTGCTAAACCAGCCGGCCACGCCGGGCACCTTCGGCACCCCCGCACTGTACACCAGCGGAGCCAGTGGTCCCGACGGGGTGCGCGTGCGCGACATGAACGGTGACGGCCGCCCCGACATTGTGGCGACCAACTACAACGTGAGCAACGGCACCACGGTGAGTGTGCTGCTGAACTCGGCCACCACGCTGGGTACGTTTGCGACCGGCACCACGTACAGCAGCGGCGGCCAGGGCCCCGTGGGCCTGGCCCTGGGCGACCTGAACAGCGATGGCCGCCCCGACATCGCAGCGACCAACGTGCTGAGCGCCACGGTAGGCGTGCTGCTAAACACGACTTTGTTTGCTGTGCCCACCCTCAGCAGCATCAGCCCGACGAGCGGGCCGGTAGGCAACAGCGTGACCCTGACGGGCACCAACCTGACGGGGGCCACGGGCGTGAGCTTCAACGGCACGGCCGCCACCACGTTTGTGGTGGTGAATGCCACGACCGTGACGGCCACCGTGCCCACGGGCGCTACCACCGGCAACGTAACCGTAACTACTCCCAGCGGCACCAGCAACGGGGTAGCCTTCGCCGTAAGCCCGCCCACCAACAACGCGCTGGCCTTTGACGGGGTGAACGACTACGTGCATAGCACCGGCACCCTGCCGGCCACGGGCGAATTTACTCTGGAAGGCTGGGTGAACCCCACGGCCTATGGTGGCTCCTTCAACGCCTTTGTGCTGAGCGACAACTTCCCGGCCGGGGCGATGCACTCCCAGTTCGAAGGCAGTAACGGGTACGGGATGGAGTTCACCGTCAATGGCAACAGCCCCACCGACGTGCATACGTCGCTCAAGCCCCCGCTGGGCCAGTGGTCGCACGTTGCCGTGGTGTATTCGGCCAGTGCCAAAACGGTCACGTTCTACCTCAACGGGGCTTTGTACACCAGCGCCTCCTACACGACGGCCGTCCCCGTGGCGGCCCTGTCCTATAGCTTGGGCGGGTGGTTGAACGGGGCCACCCCCGACCGCTTTTTCAACGGCAAGTACGACGAGGTGCGCGTGTACGCCGCCGCCCTCACCCAGGCGCGGGTGCAGGCCGACATGTTCAGTACTGCTTCAGCCCTGCCCGCCAGCCAGGCGGCCTACTACAACTTCGACCAGGGCATCGCCGGCGGTACCAACGCGGGCGTGACCACGCTCAACGACCAGAGCGGCAATAGCCGCACGGGCACGCTGACCAACTTCGCCCTCACCGGCACGGCCTCGAACTGGGTGCGCAGCTTCCCCACCATCACCGGCATCACGCCCACCAGCGGGCAAATTAGCAGCAGCGTGAGCGTGAGCGGCACCAACCTGCTTGACGCGACGGGCTTCAAATTCAACGGCACGGCCGTGAGCCCTTTCACCACGCCTACCAACGACTTTTCGGCCACCGTGACGGTGCCCAGTGGGGCCACCACCGGCCCGGTGAGCGTATCGTCGGCCACCCTGACGGCCTACAACGGCCCGACCTTTACCGTGGCGGCCACCACGGCCGTGACCTGGACCGGGGCCGTGAGCACCGCCTGGGCCACGGCCGGCAACTGGAGCCCCGCCGTGGTGCCCACCGGCTCGATTGACGTGACCATCCCCTCGGCGCCGGCCAACCAGCCTTTGGTGAGCGGCACCCAGGCCGCCAAGGACGTGACCGTGCAGGCCGGGGCGAGCCTCACGCTGGCCGCCACCACTGCCCCCACCACCCAGCTCACGCTGGGCACTACCGGCACCGCCGGCAACTTCACGCTGGCCGCGGGCAGCACCTTTATCCAGCGGGCCGCCAGCGAAATCTACATCACGGGCAACATGACCAACAACGGAGCCACCTTCGTTCTGGATGCTACCAGCGAGGTGGGCTTTGGCCTTCCCAGCTTCAGCCATCTCCTGAACGGCACGGCCGGCGTCACGTTTCAAATCCTGACCGTGGGCGAGCAGGGCTCGTTCGACAACCTGACCATCCAAGTGCCCGCGCAGGTGCGCCGCAAGCTGGGCGTATACAACAACTCCACGACGAACATCGGCACGGGCGGCAGCCTGACGCTGCTCAGCGACGCCACGGGCACGGCCCTGGTGGAGAACGGCGCCGGCAGCACGGTAGGCGGGGCCGTGACGGTGCAGCGCTACATCGACCCGAGCCTGAACGCCGGCCCCGGCTACCGCCACTACAGCGCCCCGGTGGCCAACACCACCGTGGCCGACCTGGCCACGGCCGGCTTCAGCCCCGAGGTGAGCCAGGCGGCGACCTACAACGCCTCGCCCACGCCCAGCCTGGTCACGCCCTTCCCGACGGTGTTCGGCTACGACCAAAGCCGGGTGACGCTGGCCAACACTTACGCGCCGTTTGACCGCGGCTTCGTCGTGCCGGCCGCCACGTCCACGTCCCTGGCCGTGGGCCGGGGCTACGCCGTGAACATCGGCGGCACCCAGCTGGTGGACTTCGTGGGTACGCTCAACAACGGCAATGTGGCCGTGGGCCTGAGCCGCACCGCCGGCAACGCCGACGCGGGCTGGCAGCTGCTGGGCAACCCCTACCCCGCCCCGCTCGACTACTCGCTGGTGGCCCCGGCCGACCGCGCGGGCCTCGACGCGGCCATCTACGTGTACAGCAGCACGGCCCAGTACGCGGGCGCCTACCGCGCCTACGTCAACGGCGTGGGCCCGGGCAACCCCGTGCTGCCCGTGGCCCAGGGCTTCTTTGCCCGGGTGAGCGCGGGGCAGACCGCCGCCACGCTCACCTTCCGCAACGCCCAGCGCCTGACCGCGCCCAACGCCACGCCCTTCCAGCGGCCGGCCACCGACCCGCGGCCGCTCGTGCAGCTCGACCTGCGCGGCGCCAGCGGCCCGGCCGACGCGCTCTACGCCTACGCCGAAGCCGGCGCCACGCCGGCCTATGACGCCCAGTACGACGCCGTGAAGCTGCCCAACTCCACGGGCCTGAACTTGAGCAGCACCGCCACCAGCGGCGAGGCCCTGGCCATCGACGGCCGGCCCGCCTTCGCGGCGGTCACCGTGCTTCCCTTGGTTGTGGGCGTGCCCGCTGCCGGCACCTACTCGTTCACCGCCGTGGCGCTGAATAACATCCCCGCCGCCCTGGATGCCTTTCTGAGCGACGCGCAAACGGGCCAGACCGTGAACCTGCGCCTGCAGCCGGCCTACGCCTTCAGCGTGAGCCCGGCGCAGGCTGCGGCGCTCGTCAGCGGCCGCTTCACGCTGCACTTCGCCGCCCGCGCCGCCCTGGCCACCGCGCCGGCCCTGAGTGCCGCGCAAGTGGCGCTCTACCCCAACCCGGCCCACGACCGGTTCACGGTGCTCGTGCCGGCCGGGGCCGGGGCCGCGCCAGTGCACGCCACCCTGCTCAACGCCTTGGGCCAGGTGGTGCGCACGCAGGCAGCCGCCAGCGGCACCGCCTTTGCCGTGGAAACCGGCGCTCTGGCGGCCGGCGTGTACACCCTGCGCCTGCAGGTGGGCGCCACCACCCTGGCCAAGCGCGTCGTCCTTTACTAACTCATCGGGCAGGCCGGCGCCGGCAACGGGGCCGGCCTTTGCCCATTACTTATTCTGACCCATATGAAATTTCTGCTCTTCACGGCCGCCCTGCTGGTGGCCTCCTGGTCGCTGGCCCAGGCCCAGCCCGGCTCGGGCGGCCCCGCGCCGGGCGCCGTCACCACCACGCCCGTCGACGGCGGCGCTTCGCTGCTGCTGGCCGGCGGCCTCGGCTACGCCGTGCGCAAGCTGCGCCAGCGCCGCGCCCGCTAGCCCCCGGGGTGGCCCGCTAGCCGGGCCTATTTTGACATAAAAAGAGCCTTCCGCGTCTGCGGGAGGCTCTTTTTTTTGAGTACTCCGGTGCGGAACCGGCGCGTCCTTACGGCTTGGTATTCGTTGGGGTGGCTGGGGCGGGCGCTTGCAGCAGGCCCACGCGGAAATAGGCGGCGGCGCGCGCTTCGTCGCGCGGAAACTGGGCGGCCACCAGTTTTACGGCATCGGAGAGGCGCAGGGTGAGGTCCTGGCGGTGAGACTGGGCATGGGCGCGGGCTTTGGCGCTTTGCTCATCGCCAGCGCCGGTACCGTCGCGGCCGGCCTTGAAGGCGGCGTAGAAGGCGGCATAGGGCGCCGGGTCGAAATCGGCGCCCAGGGCCTTGGCGTGGGTGGTGGCGGCGGTTTGGGCGCGCTGGAAGAGCACGTCGGCGGTGAGCAGGGTGGCGCGGCTGTACTCGTAGCGGCCGTTGGGGAAGAAGGCGGTGGCAATGGCCGGGGTTTTTTTGCTTTTGTAGGCAATGAGGTCCTCGTCTTCTTCGAGCCGATGCTGCAGGTCGGCGATGGCGCCCCACATCACCTGGGCCCCGGTGCGGCGCTGGCTGGTGCCGGCGTCGCCGGCGCTGATGGCCCCGAACAGGGCCGTGTAGTAGGCGGTGAGGTCGGCCACAAGGGCGGTGAAGGCCCCGTCGGGGTTGTCGAGGGTGAGGCGCTGGATGACGCTGAGGGCGAATTTTTGCAGGCGCGGCAGCGTCACGTCGGTGGTGGCGAAGTAGTCAGGGGCGAAGAACGGGGTAGGGTTCAGCATAAGCGGTAGCGCGCCAGAAGTTAATGAGAAGGAGGAGCCAAAACGGCGCTGGCGCGGGGCAAGTGTACGACGAAACCACCGACTTTTCGCCCCGGTGGTGACCCCGCCCCGTTCGGCCCGCCGCCCGGTGCCGCCCGCTGCGCCACCGGCAGCCCCCGGCCCGTACCGAATAGCCCCCGCTGCCGCAACGGAAAGCCCTGGCCGGAGCCATGTGGCTTCCGTTGCGACAGCGAAAGGCTGTAGCCGGAGCTGGATGACTTTCGTTGTTGCAACAGAAGGCTGTAGCCGAAGCTGGATGGCTTCCGTTGGCGCAGCAGGGCCGGTTCGGCTCCGGCGAAGGCCTTCCGTTGCCAAAGCAGTGCTGGTTTGTCGGTTTTAACTGCCGCCCCGGACGGAAGTGCTTCCTTGGCCAACCTGGGCGGTTGCGTATAACACAAACGTGTCATATCGCCCTGTTGGTTGACAACCAAACTTCGCCGGGCCGCGCAGGTGCGAGGCCGCTTTACCAAACCCCTCCTTTTTATGCATACAATGTACTCCTTCCTGGGGCAGCCCCAGGGGCTGGCTCCCCGCCTGACTTCGGCTGTGGTCGGGCTGGCGCTGCTCACGGCTTTTGGTGGCTCGGCCCAGGCCCAGGCCACCTTTGCCCCCGTGGTGAATTACCCCGCCGGGGGCACCCTCACCACCGACCTGCGGGTGGCGGACCTGAACGGCGACGGCCGGGCCGACCTCGTGGCGGTTAACTACCAGTCGGACGTGGTTTCGGTGCTGTTGGGGCAGGCCGGCGGCACCTTCGGGGCCGCGGCCACCACGGCCACCGGGGCCGGCAGCGGCCCCGGTGCGGTGGAAGTAGGCGACGTGAACGGCGACGGGCGGCTGGATGTCGTCGTTGCCAACAACACCAGCAACACCGCCGGGGTGCTGCTGGGGCTGGCGGCTGGCGGGCTGGGGGCGCCCACCACGTACTCTGTCGGAGCCAACAGCAGCCCCTATGCCGTGGCGATGCGCGACCTAAACGGCGACGGGCGGCTCGACATCGTGACGGCCAATAACGGCACGGCCACGGTGGGGGTGCTGCTGGGGCAGGCCGGCGGCACCTTCGCGGCCGTGACCACCTATGCCACCGCGCCCAGAAGTCAGCCCTCAGACGTGCGGGTGGGCGACGTGAACGGCGATGGCCGCCTGGACATTGTGACGGCCGATGGAGCCTTTGGCACGCTCAGTGTGCTGCTGGGGCTGGCCGCCGGGGGCTTTGCGCCGGTAGCGGCCTATTTCGCCGGCCCCGGCAGCTCGACCTACAACGTGGCCCTGGGCGACGTGAACCGCGACGGGCGCGTGGACCTGGTCACTTCAGACGCGTCTTTCAACACGGCCGGGGTGCTGCTGGGGCTGGCCGCCGGGGGCTTCGGCCCCATTACCACCTACCCGTCCGGGGGCAACGCGGCCCTTAGCGTGGCCCTGGGCGATGTGAACGGCGATGGGCGGCTCGACATCGTCACCATCAACAACCAGCCGAGCACGGCCGGGGTGCTGCTGGGGCAGGCCAGTGGGGGCTTTGCGCCGGTCACCACGTTTTCGGTCGGGGCCAACGCCGGCCCGAGTGTGGTGCTGGTACGCGACGCCAACGGCGACGGCCGCCCCGACATCCTGACCGCCAACACCACTTCAAACTCCATCGGCGTACTGCTGAACACGGGCACGTTCACGCCCCTGGCCGCTGCGCCCGGCGCCACCGCGGCGGACGTTTCCCTTTTCCCCAACCCGGCGCATGAGGGCTTCACGGTGCGGCTGCCGGCCACGCTCACCACGGTGCCCGTGCAGGCCGAGTTGCTCAACGCCCTGGGCCAGGTGGTGCGCCGCCAAGCAGCCGCGGCCGATGCCGCCGGTGCCAGCCTCTCGGTGGACACCAACGGCCTGGCCGCGGGCGTGTACACCCTGCGCCTGCACGCCGGGAGCACCACGCTGGCCAAGCGCGTGGTTATCGAATAGCCAGCCCTCGGGCTTCTTACGCCCTTGCAATCAGCCCCTGCTGCCACTTGGCGGCAGGGGCTTTTTTGTGTTTCCCTCCCGGCCATTCCGTGCCGCGATGGCCGGCCTGGGGCCGTGCTTTTGCGGGCTCATGCGCTACTTTCTTCACCTCGCCTACGACGGCACCCACTACCACGGCTGGCAGGTGCAACCCAACGCCCTCACCGTGCAAGCCGAGCTGGACCGCTTCCCCCCCTGGCCGCCGCCAGCAACCTTCTCGTGCTTTGTTAGATTCTGAGTCTTTATATAGTAAAATACAATTATATGTTCGTAATTTACGGCCCAACCACGTCGCCCACCGGGGATGCCGGCATCCCTGTTTTCTTCCATTCGGCTCGTTTCATGAAAGTCCTCGTCCATCTTATCGCCGCTTTCCGGCTCACCTGCCAACTGGCGCTGGCCGGGGCGCTGCTGGCCACGCCCGGTGCGGCCCGGGCCCAGGCGCCCGCCTTTGCGCCCGCGGTCACCTACCCCTCCGGGGGCAATAACCCTTACCTGGTGGCGGTGGGCGACGTGAACGGCGACCGCCGGCCCGACCTCGTGACAACCAATTTCCCTTCCAGCACGGTGGGGGTGCTGCTCGGGCAGGCCGGGGGCACCTTTGCGCCCGCCGCCACCTACCCCTCCGGGGGCATCAACCCCACTGGCGTGGCGCTGGGCGACGTGAACGGCGACGGCCGGCCGGATGTCGTGACGGCCAACTCTTTCTCCAACACGGTGGGGGTGCTGCTCGGACAGACCGGGGGCACCTTCGCGGCCGCCGCTACCTACGCTTCTGGGGGCACTGGCCCCTTTGGCGTGGCGGTGGGCGACGTGAACGGCGACGGCCGGCCGGACCTTGTAACGGCCAACAATTTCTCCAACACGGTGGGGGTGCTGCTCGGGCAAGCCGGGGGCACTTTTGCGGCCGTGACCACCTACTCCTCCGGGGGCGGCAGTCCCTACCTTGTGGCACTGGGCGACGTGAACGCCGACGGCCGGCCGGATATCGTGACGGCCAACAGCGGCTCGAATACGGTGGGGGTGCTGCTCGGGCAGGCCGGGGGCACCTTCGCGGCCGCCGCTACCTACGCTTCTGGGGGCAACAGCCCCCGGGGCGTGGCGGTGGGCGACGTGAACGGCGACGGCCGGCCCGACATTTTAACGACCAACTACGGCTCGACCACGGTGGTGGTGCTGCTTGGGCAGGCCGGGGGCACCTTCGCGGCCGCCGTTACTTATTCCTCCGGGGGCGGCAGTCCCTTTGGCGTGGCGCTGGGCGACGTGAACGGCGACGGCCGGCCCGACATCGTAACGGCCAACGCCAGCAGCCCGAACACGGCGGGGGTGCTGCTCGGGCAGGCCGGGGGCACCTTCGCGCCCGCCGCCACCTACGCTTCTGGGGGCATCGGCCCCGCCGGCGTGGCGCTGGGCGACGTGAACGGCGACGGCCGGCCCGACATTGCCGCGGCCAACTACAACTCCAACACCGTGGGGGTGCTGCTGAACGCGGGCACGTTCCTGGCCGCCACGCCGAACGCGGCCACGGCCGCCGAGGTGGCCCTGTACCCCAACCCGGCCCGCGACGGCTTCACGGTGCGCCGGCCGGCCGGGGCGGCCCCGGCGCCGGCCGAGCTGCTCAACGCCCTGGGCCAGATGGTGCGCCGCCAGCCGGCGGCCGGGGCCAGCTTTTGGGTCGAGACGCGCGGCTTGGCGGCCGGGGTGTACACCCTGCGGCTGTACACCGGCGGTACCGCCCTGGCCAAGCGCGTGGTAGTGGAATAAACCGCCCGGGCGGCCGTAGGGGCCGTACTTTTGCGGCCCATGCGCTACTTCCTTCACCTCGCCTACGACGGCACGCACTACCACGGCTGGCAGGTGCAGCCCAACGCCCCCACGGTGCAGGCCGCGCTGGACCGCTGCCTTTCGCAGGTGCTGCGCCAGCCCGTGCACTCGCTGGGCAGCGGGCGCACCGACACCGGCGTGCACGCCAGCCACCAGGTGGCACACTTTGAAGCCGACCTGCCGCCGGACCTCACGCCGGATTTGCTGCTCTACCGCCTGCGCCGGGCCCTGCCGCCCGACATTGCCCCCCTGCGCCTGCACGAAGCGCCCTACAACGCCAACGCCCGCTTCGACGCCGAGCGGCGCACCTACGAGTACTTCGTGGTGACGCGGCCCGACCCCTTCCGGCGCGACCACGCCCTGCTGGTGGACCGCCCGCTCGACGTGGCGGCCATGAACGCCGCCGCCGCTTGCCTGGTCGGGCAGTTCGATTTCACGTCTTTCTCGAAAGTAAAAGGCGCCGAGGACCACTACGTGTGCTGCTGCTACGAAGCCGGCTGGCACCCGGCGCCGGGCGGCTGGGTGTTCCGCATCCGGGCCAACCGCTTCGTGCGGGGCATGGTGCGGCTGGTGGTGGGCACCCTGCTCGACGTGGGCCGCGGCAAGACGACGCCCCGGCAGTTCCAGGAGCTGCTGTGGGCCCAGCGGCGGGTGGATGCCGGGGGCGCCGCCGCCGCGCGGGGCTTGTTTCTGAGCAAAGTGGAGTACCGGCCGGGGGTGGTGCCGGACGAAACGTGAGGAACGTCCTGCCGAGCGCAGTCCAAGCCGCACTCCCGCGCAGGTAAGCCAGCCGGTGCAACGAAGCGGGAGAGCGGCTTCGACCAGCGGACGCCAGATGAGCACGACGGACTGGTGTTGGCAGCAGCTTCGTGTGACTTGCAGACTTTTCGGGGCCCGCCGCGGTTTACTCCCGACCTTTGCCCCACTTATGGACCCCACCCCTTCCGCCACCAAAACCGGCCAGGTCTTCGACTGGGCCGTGCTGCGCCGCCTGCTGAGCTACGTGCGTCCCTACCGGCGCGTGTTCATCGGGCTGGTTTTCCTCACCGTGGCCACCGCCGCGCTGGGCACGCTCCGGCCGTTTCTCATCCAGCGCATGGTCGATGTGAGCATCGAGCAGGGCGACATGAAGGGCCTGAACACCATGTTCCTGGTGTTGCTGGTGCTGCTGGTGGCCCACGCCGGCGTGAGCTACTTGCAGACTTACTACGGCGGCTGGCTGGGGCAATACATCGTGCGCGACATCCGCACCGACCTCTACCGCCACCTGCTCGGCCTCAAGCTCAGCTTCTTCGACCGGACGCCCATCGGCGTGCTCGTCACCCGCAACATCTCCGACGTGGAAACCCTGTCCGACGTGTTCAGCGAAGGGCTGGCGGCGATGGTGGGCGACATCCTGCAGCTGCTCTTCATCATGGCCTTCATGTTTTGGATTGACTGGCGGCTGACGCTGGTGAGCCTGTCGGTGATTCCGCCCCTGCTCTTCTCCACCTACGTGTTCAAGGAGAAAATCAAGTCCTCGTTTCAGGACGTGCGCACGGCCGTGGCCAAGCTCAACTCCTTCGTGCAGGAGCACCTCACGGGCATGAACGTGGTGCAGATTTTCAACAACGAGGAGCGGGAATTTCGCAAGTTCGAGCAGATAAACCAGGAGCACACCGACGCCAACATCCGCTCGGTGCTCTATTACAGCATCTACTTTCCGGTGGCCGAGGTGCTGGGCGCCATCGGCGTGGGCCTGCTGGTGTGGTACGCTGCGCAAGGGCAGATTGAGGGCTCGATTTCCAAGGGCGCGCTCATTGCCTTCATCATGTACAACGCGTTGTTTTTCCGGCCCATCCGCCAGATTGCCGACCGGTTCAACACCCTGCAGCTGGGTTTGGTGAGCACCGAGCGCCTGCTGAAACTGCTCGACAACCAAGCGCTGGTGGCCACGTCCGGCACCTTCGCCCCCGCCGAAATCCGGGGCGAGGTCGAGTTCAAGCACGTCCGCTTTGCTTACAACGAGCCCGACTGGGTACTAAAAGACATCAGCTTCCACGTGCAACCGGGGCAGACCATTGCCTTCGTGGGCGCCACCGGCGCCGGCAAAACCAGCATCATCAACCTGCTGAGCCGCTTCTACGACATTCAGGAAGGCAGCATTTGCATCGACGGGCGCGACCTGCGCGAGTACGACCTGGGCCTGCTGCGCCGCCAAATCGGCGTGGTGCTGCAGGACGTGTTCCTGTTCGCCGGCAGCATCCGCGACAACATCACGCTGGGCAACAAATCCATCACCGACGCCCAAATCTGGGAAGCGGCCGACCTCGTGGGGGCCCGCCGCTTCATCGAGCGCCTGCCCGGCGCCCTCGCCTACCCCGTGATGGAACGCGGCGCCACGCTCTCGGTGGGCCAGCGCCAGCTCATCAGCTTCGTGCGGGCCATGGTGTACCAGCCCCGCGTCATCGTGCTCGACGAGGCCACGTCGTCCGTGGATTCGGAAACCGAGGAACTGATTCAGTCCGCCATCGAAAAGCTGATGCAGGGCCGCACCTCGCTCGTCATCGCCCACCGCCTGAGCACCATCCAGAAGGCCGACAAAATCATCGTGCTCGACAAGGGCGAAATCAAGGAAACCGGCACCCACGAGGAGTTGCTGCGCCTCGAAGGCGGCTACTACGCCCAGCTCTACCGCATGCAGTACGTGGTGGCCGACGCTCCGCTTGATGAGGAATTGAGAATGAAGAATGAAGAATTGCCGTCCTCATAATTCTTCATTCTTCATTTTTAATTCCTCATTAAGCAAAGCGTCATGCGTTACCTGTTTCTGGCCATTATTCTGCTCACCCTGGCCGCGGCCGGCACCTACGTGTACCTGGGTGGCAGCAAAACGCCCACTGTGGCCCTCGAAACCACTGCTGCGCCGCTGCTGCTGGCCGGGCAGCCCTACCACGGCTCGGTGCGGGGCGAGGCGTTTGGGCAGCTCTTCCGCCAGGCCAAGGACGCCCAGGCCCGCCTCCGCGGCGACCTCGCCAACCTGTACCTCAACGACCCCGAAACGGGCCGCGATACCGTCCGTGCCTTCATCGGCTTGGCCGTGGCCGATACGCTGCCGCAGCTGCCGGCGGGCTTTCGCTACCGCGTGGTGCCCGCCGGGCAGCGCGTGGTGGCCGCCCGCCTGCGCGGCGTGAGCTACCTGCTGGCACCCAACAAACTCTACCCCGCCGCCCTGGAGGCCGTGAAGGCCCAGAAACTCACGCAGCGCGGCAACTTCTACCTGGAGCGGTTCGGGGCCGGTGATTTCTCCGAAGTATTGGTGGGGGTGAAATAGCGGCCGCTATTTTTGCTTGCTCGGGGCGTCGGGCACGCTGACGCCCACGCTCACGGCGTAGGTCGAAAACTGATTGACGGCGCCGAACGGCGCCGTGCCATTCCACTGCCGGTAGCCGCCGCGCACGGTCAGCCACGGCCCTTCCGTTCTTTTTAGCTTGTAGGTAGCGGCCAGGCCCACCTCCGTCACCGGCGCGGTGGCCGAGGCCATCAGCTCGGCGGTGGTGCAGCCGCAGCGCTGGCCTTTGGCCTGCACCTGCCGCGCCTTGTCGTAGAGGTTCACGCCGCCCAGGCCGGCGCCGGCCAGAAGCGCCAGCCGCCAGCGGGGGCCATCGGCCAGCAGCACGCTGTTGCTCCAGGCAATGCTGTAGAGCCGCAGCCGCGGCTGGGCGGCGCCGGCGTACAATTCGGCCGGCGCGTCGGGCGCGGGCATTTCGCCCGTGACGGTGCCGCGCAGGCCAGTGCTCCAGCGGGGCCGTAGCCAGTAGTACGCTTCCAGGTCGCCGCCAACGTAGGGCGTGCCCCGGCGGTCGGCCGCGCCCAGCACGCCCAAATAGCCCGCCAGCCGCCCCGGCACAAACGGCTTGCCGACCGCGCAGGAGTCGTGGCAGTGAGTGCGGTGGCAGGCGTACGCGGGGAAATACCCTCCGTGGCATTGCGCCTGGGCGCACGGTGGGGCGGTCATTCCCCCGGCGCCAAGCAGCGCCAGCAGCGTGAAAACGTGTTTCATCTGAATTCGGAAATTGGATAACTCCCCGAAGATGCCAGGGCCAACGTGTTGGCCGTATGAAGTTAACACACCATTTCAAGCGCGCCAATGGCCGTTGCCCAATTGCTCGTGTTGCGCTGGTAACCGGTGGCCCGGCCCGCGCTCTTTGCCGCATGCTCACCGACGGAGCTAAAAAACAAAAAGCCCTTCTCATTGCTGAAAAGGGCTTTTCTTAAATTCTCGGGTCGGGGTGGCAGGATTCGAACCTACGGCCTCGTCGTCCCGAACGACGCGCGCTACCGGGCTGCGCTACACCCCGAAAGCAGGCCGATGGGGCGGCCTGTTTGCTGTTTCCAATGTGCGGCCGAAAAAAGCCCCCGAACCCGGAAGTTCGGAGGCTATTCGAGCGGCTGCTCTTCCGTCGGAGTGGCAGGATTCGAACCTACGACCTCCAGCACCCCATGCTGGCGCGATACCAGGCTACGCTACACCCCGGTGGTAAATTGGAGGGACAAAGGTAAGGCCAATTCCGCGTGCGGTGCAAGCCGGCGAGCAATAAAGTTTTGCTCCGGCCCGTGGGCGGCTCCCCGGCCCCGGCCGCCGGCCCGATAACCGGCCCCAGAATTGCTTAGCTTTACGCAAGCAATTTTACCCACGTTGCGTCCGTATTCAAATCATGAAGAAGCTATTGCTACTCGTCCTGTTGGAGGCCTTGGTGCCCGCCGCGGCCCGCGCCCAAACCCCGGTGGCCCCAAGCGCCGCCCCGGCGGCCCCGGCTAAGGAGGAAGCCATTACCAAACGGCACGGTGGCCGCCGCCCCGGCCCCCGCCGCGCCAGCGGCCACGGTTGCGCCGGCCCGCTTCGCCCCGGCCCCCGAAACGCCGGCGGCCAACCCCAACGCCATCAAGGTAAAGGCCGAAGCCAACAACGCCACCGGCCGCCTCACCGTGAAAACCGACAACGCCGGCCCCACCCGCGTGGAAGTAACCGACGTGGGCGGACGCCCCGTGCTCACCTACACCATGATGAACGGGCTGACGCCCGCCGTGCTCAACGTGAGCCAGCTGCCGGCCGGCGCCTATGTTGTGCGCTGCACGGCCTACGAAAAAACCGGTATGCGGCAAGTCCTGATTGGGCAGTAGCCGCCGCCAATGCCGCCTTGCCTGGCAGCGCATTAAACGGCCGACGGGTGGCCGTAAGCGACTAAAACCAGCCGGCAACCCGGTATTTGCCGGAGGGAAAAATGCCATAATTAGGTTACCATATTGTTACGCAATTCCGCTTCACAGCTGTGTAATCTAGCTTTGCAGTAATGTTTCAGAGACGCACTCTGGACCGAACTCTAAAGCTGGTGCTATGAAAAACGGAATTTTACTGCTGACTCTGCTCGGGATGCTGCTGGCGGTGCGCGGTTCCCGGGTGCACGCCCAGGGCGTGACCACCTCCGCCATGAAGGGCCTCGTGCTCGACAGCAAGGGCAACCCGCTGCCCGGTGCCACGGTGGTGGCCACCCACGGGCACGCCGTACGGCACGGCTACCCGCGAAAACGGCCAGTTCGACCTGTTGAACCTGCGCGTGGGCGGCCCCTACGAGCTGAAGGTGTCGTTCGTGGGCGCCCAGACCTACACCGCGTCGGGCATTCAGCTGGTGCTGGGCAAAACCTTCGAAACCCGCATCACCCTCACCGACAACGCCCAGGCCCTGGACGAGGTGGTGGTGAAAGGCAACCGCGACGGGCAAATTAACCGCGACCGCACGGGCGCCGTCACCAACATCAGCTCGACGGCCATTCGGATGCTGCCCACCATCAGCCGCTCGCAGGAGGACTTCACGCGCCTCACGCCCCAGGCCAGCGGCCAGAGCTTTGGCGGGCGTAACACGCTCTACAACAACTTCTCGCTCGACGGCTCCATCTTCAATAACTCGTTTGGGCTGGACTCGCCCACGCCCGGCGGCCAGACCAACTCGCAGCCGGTGAGCCTCGACGCCATCGAGCAGATTCAGGTGAGCCTGGCGCCCTACGACGTGCGCCAGGGCGGCTTTACCGGTGCGGGCATCAACGCCGTGACCAAGAGCGGCACCAACGAGTTTAAGGGCACGGTGTACACGTACTTCCGCAACGAGGGGCTGATTGGCAAGAAGGTGGGCGACGCCACCATCGCCAACCCCAGCCTGAAATTCAACCAAACGGGCTTTGCCCTGGGCGGGCCCGTCATCCAGAATAAGCTGTTTTTCTTCGCCAACGCCGAGGTGACGCGCCAGACCGACCCCGGCCAGAGCTTCCGCCCGGCCACCAGCGCCGCCGAGGCCCAGGCCGCCGTCAACGGCCAGCTCAACGGCGTGAGCCGGGTGCTGCAATCAGATTTGGACCTGATTAGCAGCCGCTTGAAGTCGGTGTACGGCTACGACCCCGGCGCCTACCAGGGCTTCAACTACCGCACGCAGTCGGACAAGCTGCTGGTGAAGCTGGACTGGAACGTGAACGCGACCAACACGTTTTCCATCCGCTACAACTACCTCAAGAGCTTCCGCGAGCAGGGGCCGCACCCGATTGCCATCGCGCCATCGTCGCGGGTGCCCGGCGTGAACACGCTGCAGTTCGCCAACTCGGGCTACACCATCAACAACAACCTAAACTCGGTGGTGGCCGAGCTGAACAGCACCTTTGGGGGCGGCAAGTTCAGTAACAAGGCGCAGGCCAGCTTCTCGGCGTTCCGCGACTTCCGGGAACTGCCCGACCAGCCCTTTTTCCCGCAGATTGACATCACCAAGGGCGGCACCACCTACGCCAGCGTGGGCACTGAGCAGTTTTCGGCCAACAACATCCTCAACCAGAACATTTATCAGCTCACCGACAACCTGAGCTACTTTGCCGGCAAGCACATCCTCACGGGCGGCGTGAACTACGAGCGGTTCAATTTCGTGAACGGCTTCAACCTGCAACGCTACGGCTACCCGTACTTTGGGGGCATCGACGTTCAGGATTTTTTGCGGACGCTCGACCCAAGCGACCCTTGGTTCAAGCGGGACCCAAACCAAAGGGACCCCGTTACGGGCCAGCGCACGCTGCCGCCCCTGGACCTCAACGCCCGGGCCGCCAGCGGCGCAACGCTGCCCATCAAGCAGGTGGACGTGACGGTGGCCCAGCTCGGGGTGTACGTGCAGGACGAATTTCAACTGAACCCGGCCCTGAAGCTGACCCTGGGCCTGCGCGCCGACGCGCCCATTTACAGCACCACCGTGGCCGGCAACGCCCAGGTGGCGGCCAAAACCTACCGCGACTCGGAGGGCCAGCCGGTGCGGGTGGACTTGACGGAACTGCCCAAATCGACGCCGCTGTTCTCGCCCCGCCTGGGCTTCAACTACAGCTCGCAGGGCGACGGCGCCAAAACGCAGGTGCGCGGCGGCACGGGCATTTTCACCGGCCGCATCCCGTTCGTGTGGATTTCCAACCAAGCCTCCAATACCCAGTTCGACAACTTCTACACCTACCAAATCAACGCCACCAGCCGCGACTTCAAGTTCCCGCAGGTGTGGCGCACCAACCTGGCCGTGGACCGCGAGCTGCCCGGCGGCGTGGTGGCCACCGTGGAGGCGATTTATTCGAAGGACGTCAACGCGGCCGTTCACCGCAACTATAACCTGCCCGCGCCCGCCGGGCGGCTGAGCGGCGCCAACGGCGGCGACACCCGCGTCATCTACCCCAACTTCGGCCCCGCCAACCCCGACGGACCCCGCCTGAATTCATTTACGGGCCCGAACGGCATCCCCACGTTTCTCGACGCGGGCGTGATTACCCTCGAAAACACGAAAAAAGGCTTCCAGTACTCGCTCACGGGCCAGTTGCGCAAGGAGTTTGCCAACGGCTTTTACGCCACGGCGGCCTACACCTATTCGCGGGCCAAGGACCTGACCTCGAACCCCGGCGAAATTGCCGGCGATGCGTTCCAGCGCCTGCCCGTGGCGGGCGACCCCAACCAGCCCGCGCTGGCTTTCAGCGACTTTGGGTTGCAGCACCGCGTCATCGGGGCCGCCGGCCGCCGCTTCGCCTACGCCCACGAGCACCTAGCCACCACGTTGAGCTTCTTTTTTGAAGCCGCCCAGGGCAACCGCTTCAGCTATACCTACGCCGGCGACCTGAACCGCGACGGCGTGCCGGGCAACGACCTGATTTTTGTGCCCGCCAACCGCGGCCAGATTAACCTGGTGCCCATCACCAACGCGGGCGGCACCGTGCTCGTGACCGCCGACCAGCAGTACGCCCAGCTCGACGCTTACATCCGTCAGGACGACTACCTCAACTCGCGCCGCGGCCAGTACGCCGAGCGCAACGGCGCCATCAGCCCCTGGTACACCCAGCTCGACGCCAAGCTGCTGCAGGACGTGTCGTTCATGGCCGGCAGAACCCGGCAGACGTTCCAGTTCAGCTTCGACATCCTGAACCTGGGCAACCTGCTCAGCTCCACCTGGGGCGTGCGGCAAGTGTACGCCAACAACCGCTTCATCGAGGCCGGCTACCCCGCCGGTGACACCCCGGCCTTCACCTTCCGTGGGGGCAACCAAACCTTCGTAAACAACACCGACCTGAGCAGCCGCTGGCGCGCCCAGATTGGCGTGCGCTACCTGTTCAACTAGCGCGTTGGTTTTAACTGAAAGGGTCCGGCAGCTACCTGTCGGGCCCTTTTTTGTGGGCCACAGAACTGCTTTGACTAGGCCTCTTCCGTCTGCAACTGCCGGTCGTAGAGGGCGCGGTACAGGCCGTCGGCGTCGGCCATCAGGGCGTCGTGGGTGCCGTGCTGCACAATCACGCCGTCGTCGAGCACCAGGATTTCATCGGCCAGCTTCACCGAGCTCACGCGGTGCGAGATGATGAGGCTGGTGCGCGCGGCCATGATGCGCTGGAGGCTGCCGAGGATGGCATTCTCGGTTTTGGTATCGACGGCCGAGAGCGAGTCGTCCAGAATCAGGATTTTGGGTTCTTTCACCAAGGCGCGGGCCATGCTCACGCGCTGTTTCTGGCCCCCGGAAAGGGTGATGCCGCGCTCGCCCACCTTGGTATCGAAGCCTTCGGGAAAAGCCAGGATGTTGTCGTACACGTCGGCGTCGCGGGCGGCTTGCAGCATCCGGGCTTCGTCGGGGGCATCAAGGCCGAAGTTGATGTTGTTGCGGATGGTGTCCGAGAACAGGAACACGTCCTGCGGCACGTAGCCAATTTGGCCGCGCAGGGCCGTGAGCGAGTAGTCGCGCACGTCGGTGCCGTCCACGCGGATGGCGCCGGCCGACACGTCGTAGAGGCGGCACAGCAACGCCGCCACGGTGCTTTTGCCCGAGCCGGTGTTGCCGATGACGGCCAGCGTCTGGCCCGGCCGCACGCGGAAACTCACGTCGTTCAGGGCCTGAATGCCGGTGTCGGGGTACGTGAAGGAAACGTTGTCGAACACAATGTCGCCCACCAGTTCGCGCTGCACGTGCTGGCGCGAAACGATGTCGGTTTTCTGGTCGAGAAATTCGTTGATGCGCGCTTGCGAGGCCTCGGCCCGCTGCACCAGCGACGACGTCCAGCCCAGGGCCGTGACCGGCCAGGTGAGCAGGTTCACGTAAATCAGGAACTCGGCGATGGTGCCCGTGGTGATGGTGCCGCGGATG